>Ga0268252_1000023_pt1 | contig 100413 bp, 113 predicted proteins | sample AgamicMgSfrz_FD_200244 | JGI IMG/M metagenome (GOLD analysis project Ga0268252, IMG submission 200244) | Agave microbial communities from Guanajuato, Mexico - Mg.Sf.rz (v2) (version 3) | ecosystem: Host-associated > Plants > Phyllosphere > Phylloplane/Leaf | place: Guanajuato, Mexico... | reverse complement strand
TATGGCTGGTATTAAAAAAGTTTTAAAAGCAAAGACGAAAAAGTAGTCATTATTTAAAGATTGTAACCATACTATACACTATAACAAGAAAGGAGAGATAAAGATGAATGCAGAAGATAAACGAATATTAATGAAGATTGTAGGGAGTATAGCGGGGATGTTCGTTATGGGTTACCTGTTCGGTTTCCTAGGAGTGATTATCAGTTTAGTAGCTATCTACTTTGTGTTTAGAAATGATAATGGCAAACAAGTAGGTGAAGACCCAGATAGTGAAGCCAAGGCCGCTTTTATCTGGTTCTGTGCAATGTTAGTATTAGGGATCGTACTTGCATACCTGTTCGGTATCATCGGAGTAATCATAGGATTAGGGTTAATCGCAGGTGCTATTTACAATATAATGTTTGGATAAATAAAGAATTTTTTTTTAAATAGTTGTTGACTTTAAAGAAACATGGTGCTAGACTTAACTTATCAACCAAAAGGAGGGAGTCAGCGTGCAACAGACAGCAGCCAAGAACAAACAACCAGAGGGTTTACATCTTTACATGGCAATTGGATCGTATGAGTCGGCCATTAACAAATATGCTCACCCGTACAATCCCGGTTACTGGAACAAGTATAAGAAACTAAAACAGAAAATCCTTCAGTGGCAGCAGCAGATTAGTTAATACATAGAAGAAGGGTTAGAGGAGGAAATAACACATGAATATTGTATTAATTAGTGCGGCAATTGCATTACTTGTTATTGCAGTAGGTGAGTTTATGTACAGGAGAGGTTATAATAAAGGTAGTACAGATGCTTTCAATGACGTACTTGACTATATGGAGGAGCATCTAGAAATAACAGAGGAACAGAAAGCTATACGTCGTCAGTTAACAGGAGGTAAGTAAGATGGAGTTCCCCAAAATAACTACATGTGTATGTGGAAGACCAGCAGAGCTAAAGCCTCAGGATGTTAAAACTATTTATAAAGATCAGTATATCACCGTTGAGAATGTACCGGTATACCTATGTGAAGCCTACCATCAACATGTCAAGCTACCACGTAGAGTTAGGGCGCAGGTAAGAAAGCGGCTAAAGTTAGCTTACAGTAAGGGCTACCCGTTTATTTTGTACAAAAGTGATAATCTAGGAGGTAAATAAAATGTCAAGTTATTTAGCCCGAGAAATTGCAAGAATTATAAAGTTATCAGAATCCAAGGAAGAAGCGGTGTTCACTATTTTAGAGCACCTAAACTCTAGCTATTATCTCATAAATTCATTCGATGCTGACCAGTTCGATGAGGATTTACTTTCACATCATGATAAGTTATCAGATGATATTGTACACCAAGTTGTTTATGCTCAACAGGAGGGTGAATAATATGAAGACACCAACTGAATGGGTTGACGATATAGTAGGTGCCTGGGTCGGGGATGATCCGATTAATTACGCTTACCATATCGCTTGTTTATATAATACACTGGACATGACTATGATTAGCCAGGTTATAATAGAAGTTAATGAGCAGCAAGCCAGTTATTTGGCGGAATCGAAAGAGAACCCATACGGGCCACTTTAAGGAGGACAAATAAAATGCCTAAATGGAAAGGTAAGAAAGTATCTCGTAAACGTTATTATGATCTGATGATGTATAAAGAGTTTAGGGAGTTCCTCAAGGAGAAGCAGACAGTATATGTTACTAAAGAAGCTCATGAATTTTATGCAATAGGGACTAAAACAGGGAGGGTTTCTGTATGAGTGAAGAAAAGAAGTACACAATAAATATAACCAGTAAAACAGTCGAGGAGCATATCATGAAGGAAAAACATCTCCGTAAGATGCTCCATAAGGAATGTAACTATTTGGTTCTTTCTAAAATAATGTATACTCGTATGCTAATGGAGGCACAACAAGCCGTGCTAGGCAAAGTAGATATGACAGCCCCTGCTTATGATTACAAAAAGTACCTTAAAGAACCGTCTGAATATATGGGTATGGAAGTTATAGTCCTCGATGATGAAGACGAAACAATTAGAATAGGATAATTAGTTTGGCCCTTAGTAGTTCACCACACTAGGGGCCGAAAACTTAAATCTTTTTTTTAAATAGTTGTTGACTTTAAAGAAACCGCATTATACAATAGAGTTACAGATAAGGAGGAGATAACAAATGCAAAAAATTAAAGACGGTCTATCTATTATAGGAGCTATAGTCGGGTTTATTCTCTTTCTTATGATAGCCGCTTTCTTACTAACAAATGTGTATGAAGCAGAAGGAATTCCAGTTATAACGCTTATCGGATTGTGTTCGGCCATCGGAACATTACTACTAGACTTAACAATTGAGAGGTGGAAGGAAGAAAATGAGGAGGAAGACAAATGAGTTTAATGTTATTTATCCAGATTGCTTTAACTGTTATAGCCCTTAGCGGGGTGGCCTTAATTGTAAGTATGGTTGTACTAACAAGATCAGTCAATAGACTAAATAGAGCAACAGTTAGAAACTTAGAGACAGTAGAGAGGATGAAACGTAATGGAGCCATTTGAAATCATAGAGATGTTAAAGAAAACAAATGTTGATCCAAACCTACATAGCATAATTGCACTAGACTATCTGATAGGTACTGATTCAGTAGACAAAGGAAACCAACCAACAGCCGATGAATGGTATGCTATGGGCTTAGTAGAAGGACTAATCGAGGGAGGGTATAACAAATGAGCAGCGTTCAAGCAGCAAAAGCACAGGAAGCACGTATTCGACATATCATGGATTCTTTAACTAGGTACTACACCGGGAAGGAAAACAGCTTAGAAAACGCTAGTGAGTTGTTTAAAGGCCTAATACAGGTACCAGGGCTTATTGTTCCAGCCGATGATATACTGATCTTTAAGTCGTTAGTAATCCCCGCTATTTTTATCCAAACTAAAGCAAGGATAAACCTAATCGAGTTGCACCAATGTGAACGTGGGTTAATCAATAGCGTGGTCTATAATGCAGAGTTAGTTAACAAATTTCTTAAACGTTATAAAACTAAGGGGGAGACAAAGATGAAAGAACTTGAAGGATTTGAAATACCGCAGACTGAAGAGACAGAGAGTACTGTGGAGTTTAAACCATTGCTAGACATTCTTAAAGATGTAGGGAGTGGGGATGTTTTAGAAAGAGAAAGTGATGGTCAGGGAATCGTTCTAGATGGTGCTGTATTCTCCTGGTATGACATTGAAAACGATAAACGTACCGGAACTATTGCGCTTACTACAGGTCTATTACATTGTAAGTTCCGTATACTACCTAAGTGGGTTGGATGGCGAGAAGCATTCGAAGCCTACGAAAACGGGAGTAGGATCGAGTGTGAGTGGAATGGGAGAATAGTCTGGTTTAAGCGAGATATAGCCTCTTTTGAGGAGATTAGCTTTTTAACTGATAAACTGCTTGACGGGCTGCTTGAAACAAAATGGATTATTAAGTAAAAAATGTATTGACTTAGAGTAAACTATATTATAGAATAGAGTTACACCAAACAAAGGGGGAAACAAATATGTTGGCATTGGCAATACTATTCGGGTTAGGTGCAATTGGATTATACGCTTGGGGAATCAGTAAGTTAGCCGCAGAGAAGAAGAAAGCAGGTTTGATCTTAGCAGGTGCTACAGCAGTTCTACTGTTCTTGGTCGTACCAACGATTACAGACATTGTGGAAGGTACAGGGGAACGTGCAGCTGATATAAAAACAGCAGACGAGGAAGACAACACAGCAGTAGCTGAGGAGGAAAAAGATGTAGTAGCTCCTCCCGCAGAAGACGAGGCTCCCGGTAGTACAGAAGGTGATAATAGTGAGATCATTAAGAGTGTGGGTGAAACAAAGTATCTATCTGGTGTTGGTGATGTAACACTACTAAACGAAGCATACCCATCCGATACAATCACAATGGGTCCGCTAAATGTTAAAGTAGAAGCAATTAAAGTATTTAAAGTAGAGAATCCCGACCCATCATTTAAAGAGCATGTAGATTATATGGGTGAGAAAGAGTTAGGCGATCCTGGTTACTATCTAACAGTCACTTATAAAGCAGAGAACACAACGGATACAGACCTTGATTGGATGGACTTAACAAGCTTGCAGCTATCAAATGGTCAGCAGATAAATGGTATCTCCAACGACTTCATGCCGGATGATATGGCTGACAATGATGGAAACAGCACTTACTATGGTATGACATCTAAAGAGTATGTAGACGCTTATGTAGTAAATGATGAGAACTTCTCAGATGTTAAACTAATCTTTAATGAAGTAAATGACAATGATACATTTGATACACTAGCTGAAGAAACTCAAGTAACCTACACCTTCAAATAGATATGGTATAATAAACTAATAACAACCCGCTGTCTGGTGACGTAAGTAGCTCACCAGGTGGCGGGTTTAATTATATAGTAGCTGGTTAGATCAAGTGACTATTTACCCAGTAGCTCCCTGCGGAGAGCTCGAATTTCCTTAGTAGCGCACTGCACCGGGGCGGCGGTCGTGGGTGCTAGAGCCAGGAGCCGGTCTTAGGTTAATTTGTTTTTTTTTCTATATATAAGAAGAAACTAGGATTTTTAAATAATTTAGGTAAAACATGCATTTTCTTGTTGACTCTATAATAGAATGGATGTATAGTTAGGATATACCAAACAGGGAGGCGCTACAAATGAATAAAAAGCAATTAATAGAGTTAGCTCAACAAGGTGGTTTTGTTCATACATCGGAATATAAATGTTTTGCAGATTTAAACGGCCAACATGCTAGAGAGTTTCTAGAGAGTAAAGGGTTTACTGTTATTGAGAATAAAGACACCGGGTATAACGGTCTAGCAATTACTGATTGTGGTGTTTACTTATCTACAAACGGCCATATATCGCAGAGATAAAAAAAAAGTTTTAGAATGTTGTTGACTTCTAGCATATACACATGCTAAACTGAATATAGTTAGTAAAACAAACCGAAAAGGGGAAATGATAAAATGTATAAAACAACTACTGATCTTTTAAACGCTTCTATTCAATTAAAGGAGGCCGCGGAACATGTAACAAACCGCGAACAGCACGCGGCATGGTGGGATAGTAAAACGGAAGTTTACATTGAAATCTACAACGCTTTAGAAAGTGGAGCCTTTACAGGTGAGGCCCATGACGAATTAAAGCAAGCACAATACATTATTAGTCAGGCCGAAATGTTTGCCGCTTCTTATGCTCTAAATAGTAAAGAAGTAGAGCCGCAACGTTTACCGCTTGAAACCTGGGAAAACATTTTCCGTAACCTGTCTGAAATGGAAGAGGAGGACTATTACGACGGTGTTATTGACTGGGTTGAGGTAACATGGTTAGATAGTTCGGATGAGTGGGTTTTAAACTATGGCGAGGAACTATTCGAGGATGGTTTTAAAACTGAAGAAGAGGCCATGAAACGCCTTGACATGTTAGAAAGACACTTCGCACAATATGTAAAATAAATAAAATAAGTCAACAACTAAAAAAAAGTTTTAAAATGTTGTTGACCTATAGTAAACATAAATGCTACAATGAATATAGATTAAGAGAAGGGAAATGATAACATGAAAGTAAAGGCGTACTTAGAATACGAAGATGGAACAACAAAATTTTTACATGAGACAGAGGTTCCTTTTGAAAAGATAGAAAGCACATTAGGGTACTGGGATATTGATCCGGCCCTAAAATATGAAGATAAAGAAGATGGGTATACACATGTTACCATACTAAAAAGTGTTTGGGATACAGAAAAGAAATAAAAAAAAAGTTTCGAACTAGTGTTGACTTACAGTAAATAAACTGCTAAAATGGAGATAGTTAATAAAACAAAACAAATTGGAGGAATGAAAAATGTTAGAAAACAAAAGTTATAATTTATTAGGTGAATTATCGGATGAACAGGATTTATTAGAAAGCTTCATTTCAGATCACAAGCACACTACTTATGTAGGCGACGCAATCACAGAAGCGGCGGACAGTGCAACGCCTATCTATAATGCAGATATTAAAAGAAATGCCTGGGATATCGAGGAATATGTAGAAGAGGCCATTTCAAGCGGCCTGGTAGATACTAGTAATATCGATTTAATGAAAATGTTTCAAGCCGGTTACTATCAATATTACACTCAGTCTTTATATGACAACTTGGACGCAATGGTTTATAATTACATCGTTGACGAAATTAACGAATATATTAATAGTAATATTGATGAGGAAATTGAGTTAGATTTCGAATCAATTGAGGAGCATATAGAAGATGAATCAGACAACTTTGACAATAACAATCAAATGTCTATTCTAGATGATATCATCCAAGGTGTGAAAGATTTAATCGATGAACAAGTCGAAGAGTTAGAAGAAGAAGAGGAATAAAAAACATTGTAGAGTAGGATTAAAAATAGTTCTACTCTATATCATCCTTACATATATTATAAGGAGGTAAGCAGATGAAAACACTTATTAACTTGTTTGATCTTGAATTAACTGTTAAACAAATTATTCTTACATTAATATGTACTTCATTGGGCCTCACTTCATTCGTTGTGATTTGTAAGCTTATTGGGTTCTATCTTATTACAAAAGGTTTTTAAGAAAAAAGTTTTAGAATGTTGTTGACTTTAAGTAAACACACATGCTATAATAAATTATAAGCTAATAAAACAAATTAACTTTAAAGGGGAAATGAAAAAATGACAAACGAACTAGTAGTGTTAACAGATGGAACAAGAAAACTATTTATAGATGCTGAAGGCTTACTAAACTTCCTAGAGGTTGACGACCATGTAACAATTGATAATGTAATGGAATATATGGCTGTACCATCTGAAGAAGAACTAACAGACATATTTAACTATTGTATTGTAGGCGATAACGTCCCCGGCTATATGGTATTAGGTTATTATGCAGACAACCATGTAACACTAGAAACCGCTGACAGTGCTACCATATTTGTCGCAATTGATGAAGGCCAACACTCAACTATTACTTACTATACACCTGTCGGCCAACATTCAGAAGGAGCTAGAATGTATTTAGAAGAGTGTACACCTATTACAAAAGAAGAATACCTCTCTATCAGTAAACATATCTATACACCAGCTGAATACTTATAATAAATAATAAAGGGAGGTATAAACAAATGAATAAATGTACATGTCAAGCTGAAATACATTCAAGTGAAAATATGTGCTCTAACTGTTTACATGAATTACACCAGGAAATAAAAGAATATGAAGATAGTATGCAATGGATTCATCAGTATGCATACTATCTCAATACACTAGTAAATGAGTATAGAAAGTATGGAGAGGTAACAGACCTAGGGATATCACAAGCAGAAGACTTGATAGAATGTTTACCCGGTTATAATCTTGTAAAGGAACGTGATAGAGAGAACACATATATAGTGTACAATTATTAAGGAGGAATACTATTATGACACGTAAAGACCATGTATGTACAGAATTACTAAAAGAGCAAGATATAATTAAGACAGATATCAGTATTATGTACACGGATAAGGGTGTTATACTATCATTCCTATATGTGGGTGAACCTGGTGAGTGTGATATGATTGTAACAACGATTAAGTTTTGTCCTTATTGTGGAGAGGAGCTATAGGAGGAGGAATAAACAAAATAAGTTAGTCATACTTTAACACACTAAAGCATATTGAATTATATTATGAGCCCCGGCCTTCACACCGGGCATGTCCATCATATAAGACAGGTGGTTAGGCACTTCATTAGTCAACTAACTAACCACCTAACCAGGCTCTAACATACAGGCCACTATACAAGCCGCTACGTTTATACATTCATTTATTTACAGTTAAACCATTTTATTTTAAAATAGTCTTGCACATATTCAAATAAAGTGTATAATATAGACTATAACCTACAATAATCCATTTAAAGGGGAAATGTTCAAATGAAACCAGTTAACAGCATGTACACATATATCAGCCCATTCAATACCACAGAGGAGGTATTATCAGCCGCTAAGAATGTAAGTTATGAGACTAAGTTTATCAGCAGCAGCGATGCACTAAAGGCCTGGGAAATGAATCATGATGACTTAATGAGTATTGTTAGACCCGCTGTATATTCAAATGCTTATAGCGGCCAGGAGCTAGATAACTTGGAGCGTGCTTATAGTATATTGAATCATGCTATCGATATAAAGGTTCCTCAGCTATTAGAAAGATTAACATAAATTTTTTAAAATGTTGTTGACTTACAGTATATAGCCATGGTACAATGAATATAGTTAATAAAGCAAATTAAACCTAAAGGGGAAATGTTAAAATGACAAATACTAATTCTGTTCAAAACGTAATCAATGAGGTAATGGCAACTAGAGGAGCTACTGTTAGCGTATTCGGCCAGCCGCACAAGATCGGTGAAAGTGTTGATAAAGGTTATGTGGATATCATTGAAATCTTAGAAGGCTTTAAAGGGTATGAAGCTGATACAACTATCCCCGCTCATTATGAAGTTTCAGAAGGTGATAACTATGTATGGGAAGTGCTAGACAGTGAAGGCAATGTTATTGAAACAGATTTTGAAGATGAGATGGAAGCCGAAGAACGTATGCACGAATTAGAAGAGGAAAACGCCTCTTCTGTTAGCGTAGAAGAGTGCATAGATTATATGGAATTTACGGATGCATTAGAAGAGAAGAGCCGTGACAATTCTTATAATTGGGCCGGTAATGTATCTAACCATTTCGACTTCCGCATTTATAACGACTTAATTAACGGTGGTGTATATGTAGAATTAAAAGTTCATTTATATGGTGATGTAAGAGCAAACTATACTGATTCAGTACTATTAGTATTCCCTAATGACTACTTCTTTTATGAAGGTATTTCAGAGGTGAGCGGCTACGAAGAGTATAAGGGTTATGGCATCCGCTTTAGTGCTACTCATGAAGGATATGAAATCCACAATATAGAAACAGATGAGGACATGGAAGAGAAATATTCATGGGAGGATGCATTAGAGTATATAGATGGCCTTGTAGAGGAGGAAATAAGCGAGGAGGTGTAAATACCTTCTTGCTTGCTTAAAACGGCTGTATGGGGCTAATAGAGGCCTTAGAAGCGATATTATAATAAAGGGAGCGGATGAGATGAAACATGAAATAACAGTTAAAGGGAACTATGTCTATGTTAATGAACATTCTATCAGATTTGAAACAGATAAGGAAGCAGAAGCATTTGTTATTAAGCTAATAAAGGGAGGCGGCCTGGACTAATGAAAGAAACTAACGTATCACATATGGAAATGATTATTGTTGTAGACGGTCATACATTCTCTAAGGAGATAGGAGAGCATAGCATATATTCCGAGGAATACGGCACTTATATAGAAGGCTCTGAACATGCTAATGACTTCCTAACTATGATTACTGTTTCGTCGGAATGGTTAGGAATGCAAGATTAATGAATGTATATACAACTCTATGCATATTTAATTAATAAATCCCGGGTCACAACAAAAAGGATTGAATGAATATACAAAAAGGAGCTATAAACGTGCTAACAAACGATAAATACAACAAATTAGATAAGATCATATTAACAGAGGAGCAACACTCTCATTTAATGGCCTGGGATAATGAACACCATACGGAATTTGATAGCATTGATTTTCCTTTTACTGAATGCTTAATTGAAATACCTGTCTACGTTGAATCCTTCCAAGGTGTAGACGTTAACAGTGTACTTACTTCTATCTATTATGTAAGGGTAACGGATGAATCTATATTCTTTAAACAGTACGATAAAATGGATCATAAAGAAGTATTGTCTTTCTCAATCAATGAAACGTTTAGCGGTGACTTTACTAATTTAAAAACAACTGTTAGCGGCTTGAATAAAGAGGAGCTACGCAAACAGGCTATATACGCCGTTTTAACGTGTTTTGCTATCTTCCAATACATTAACCATAAGCCGGCCACAATTATCACTGAGAGAGCTTCTAGAGCCGTTAAAAAGCGAGGTAAACATAAGCAAGGTGGGAAGACTAAAATTATAAAGGTGAACACGGTTAAATATACCTTTGATCTTACTAAAGAGGATAAGCGGGAATATACACGTAAAACTGAATCATGGCCAGTAAGGGGACATTATCGCCACTATAAGAATGGAAAGAAAGTATGGATTAAACCGACGGTAAAAGGTAAAGGGGAAACAAGCGGTAACACATACAAATTATAAAGGAGCTGTTATAAATGTTATTAAATGAACTAGCTATTCAAATCGATATGTTGGAGAATAAGTATGAGCGCTTAGAGGAGGCTTTAGAGTACGCTAGGACGGATGAACAGGCCGACTTAATAGAATACCGTATGAGTGAGATAAGCGAGCTATTAGAGGCCGCTAGGGAGGACTATGCCGCACAAATGGAATATGATGATATGAACGCATGGCAATATAACGGCGTAGAGAAGAGAGACTTCTATGAAGAATAGGTTTGTAATATCTCAAATAAAAAGACAAATTAAATATTTAAAGGAGCAAATAGAGAGCGAGGAGAAAGCAGAGCTACGCATACACTTACGAGGACAAATAGAAGGGCTATATACTGCTTTACAATTCATGGGAGAATAAATTAAATTATTTCTCCTTTTTCTTTTAATATGTTGTTGACTTATAGTAAACACAGATGCTATAATTAACTTATCACCAACAAATACTAATTAAAAGGGGAAATGAAAAATGGAAAATATCTATTATGTAACTCTTATCGATGAAACAGGTTTTAAAAGAAAGTCAGTTGAACAGGCAGAAACAAAAGGAGCCGCTATTATAAAAGCTCTAGACCGCTTAGATGAAAGAACGTATTGGAGCATCGACCGTACAGAGGTTGAGGAGGATAAAGGGAATGTATAAACTAACAGCGATATACAAGGAGAGCAAAGGCGGTTCACTTAGACACATGACAGGTGAATATAAAACAAAGAAGGCTTTTAAAGAAGACATACAGGGGAATGGCCTTGTATGTGTGGCTATCCTAACTAGTGCGCAGATAGAGGCGGCTAGGCAGGTAGATGCAGAACTAGAGAATGATAAAGTAAGCGAATATGTACAGCAAGTAATGTAAACAAGTGGAGGCATTAAGCCTCCTTACATATCATACTATAAAGGAGCGGATCGAATATGAAGGATGCATACGAGGTATTGAAAGCGTTAGAGGCAAACGGCAAGCGGTTAGAGAGTTATAAGAAGCGAAACGAAAATATGTTTCATAAGATCGATAAGCAAATGAAAAAAGTATTTATGAAGTTTATTAAATAAATGTGTTGACAGTATGCTAGTCTATATGTTAGCAACTGAATATGTCGAAAGTTAGCGGCGGCATTCGACAAACCCCTCCCCGTACCATTTTTTACCATATGGACGGGGTATAGCTATGCCACCCTGCTACCCGGGGTACGAATTTTCCGGAGAATTTGAAACTTATTTTGAAACCTATCTTAAACGTGAACCTCTCTTAAACGTGAACCTCTCTTAAGCCCTCTTAGACTAGATACCCACCCCATCCTTTCTCAGGACTTTTCTTTTCAGGATCGACACTTGCCTATACCCCCTATATAGCCCCGGATAAAATTTTCAGAGCCTATTTCACTACTTCCATATTTTTCCATATAGAGCCCATAAAGAAGGAGCCCTACGTAAGAGCCCCCTCTGTGTGTTACTTCCATCGAGCCCCTATATAAGCGAGCCCTAATACCCCTGCGATCACTGCGTATACACTTACGATAAACCCAATGACCTCTAGAGCTGTTATCGACTTCTTCATTCAACGTCCTCCCTTATGGTGTTCAGTAATTAAATGCGACCGAATAGCCAAGCTAATAGAGCAACAACAACCACTACCGTTAAGATCGTGTAAAGCATGAGCATTCACCTCCTCTTGCTGGCCGGTTATCTCCCCCTCTACTTTGTAATATAAGAGTAGTATGTGCAGAGAAGACTGTAGGATGTGCTGCAATTATTTCCTGTTCCGGTTATTGTAGTACTGCATGAGACGAGTGAGAAGCCCTATAAGCCAGTTTATAATGCGGACGAGTAGTTTTACCTTCATACGATGGAAAAACGCTCTCACGGACGTATAGAGCCTGCTAAAGACGGACATAAACAAAACCCCTTTCTGTACGGATACTGTCGATTCCAGTACCTATACAATATAAGGGGTCGTTGGTTAAAATGGTGAATTATTCCTATTATTATAATAAATTCCCTATAGTTGAGTAAGATTACTTGAAGATGTCTTGAATTTGCCAGGCGTAGATCGACTCGTCTCCCCACATACCGGCAACAAGGTTTTTAACATCCTGTAACTTAACGGCTCTGTCGTGTAAATCTTCTAGCAGCGGGAGAACGCTAGCCAATAAGTCGTCTGCTTCATTGTCGATGTTAATACCGTCATCGTCTTTTAAGCCTTCTACATACGTTCTAATTTTGACAATGAGTACTTCATCTGCTTGATTCATTCAGCTCCCCTCCTTGTGGTCTGTGTATGTGTTGTTCGTAATTGAGTAATGGTATATCTTTGTTTTCTTGTGGATGAATCCGCGCTCCTGGGCTCTGATGAGGGCTTTATACATTCGGTCTCTTCCAACTGGGTTGTCTGTGTGTAAATAGATTTTGTTGATAATAAGCTTAGAGCGGGTTGCTCCGTGTTCAATCACCCAGTTAACCAGGTCGTCTCCGGTAGGGAGCAAGTTCCCTTGTTCATCCTCCCCCAAATCATGATCTAGAGAAAGGATGTCAATAGGGTAGGTCTTTAACATTATTATAGCGTCCTGGCAAGTACGAGCTCCTACAAACCCTTCTGGAATATCTCTAAGGTCGTCTACATATAAGTTAATCATTTGTTTAGCAGCTCCTTTAGTAGAAAGTAAGGCCAAAAGAAGATGACTACGAGTACTGCCCAGGGGACAATAGCAAGCATTGGTGCGGTTGCTAGAGCCCATAGTGCAAATACTCCTCCGATACCTAAATATATGATGATAAGGACTAGGGCTACTATCATTTATCAGCCATTAACTTGAAACGTTTGTCTGTAGGATAACCATCTTCTAATACATAATCGAAGAACATATCTACTGGTCGAACGAATAATCTCCCGTCTTTGGTGTCTTTGTATAATACACAAGGCTCCTGGATGTCTGCAATGTATGCTCGAGTGAATACAGCTCGTACAACGTCTACACGGGCTCCTGTCTCTGTATGAGTAGCAGGAAGATCATGAGAGGTTAAAGCAGCTCCTCCGTGATTCTCAGCCTTTGGTACCACTAATCCTAAGTAAGTATAAATCCCGCCTTTATAATGTTTGTATACATCGCCTTTTTTCATAATTGTTTCTCCTCCTATTATATAAACGTTATGATTAGAATGCGTTGCGTAAAGCCTTTACGTAGTTGAAGAATTCAACTGTTTTAGAGCCTTCGCGTCCTTTAAGGGTAAAGTCTGTGAACATTGCTTTTCGTTGAGCTGTGCTAAGCTCTAGTTGTACACCTGCACCCGATGTTACACGGTTTACAATATTGTCTGGGTCGGCTCCCGCTAATGGATCATCTTCTCCTAGCACCTCTGCACTGAAACCTGCTGCTGTTAGTGCCTGGTATACTGCTAACTTCTTGTTGTGGTCTGCTCCACCGATAAGGGTGTGTTTATTTGTTGAATCACTGTAACCGTGGAAAGATAGACCATATGCTTTAGACTTAACTAGTGCAAGTGCTTTTGGTTCATCAAATCGTGTACTAGTGATATGAAGGTCAGTATTCCCAGATGACTTAATTGCTTCGAAAAGGTAATAAGAGTGTTCAGTTCCTGCGAACTCTTTTGTTAGCTCGGATGTACCGCCTTCAATCCCGCCTCCATGAATTCCGATGATTACCTTACCCTCTGCTGATCCTCGGTTAACTGCTGTGATTAGGTAGTCTGTACCTTCTACCTCGTTTGCTGCTAATTCTGCATAATTACTGTAAGTGTCTGACATAATAGAAATTCGCTCCAATCTTAGTAAATTATTGAGTGCTCATTTCTAATATAGCAACTGGTCTACCTGTGTTCTACTTAATCATGAAATTTGATTGTTGTATCAATAACTACTGGCGTGTTTGATCTACACTTCTGACAGATATAGTCGGATCGCTGTATCTTAGCCATTTCTTTCTTATGATGTAGTACTAATTCTATGGTGGAGTAAATGGTGACGCATAGTACGATGAAACCTATAAGGTAAATAAATACCATTTAATTTCCCCTCCTAAAAACTATTCAAGAAACTGCTTACATCTACGTCTTGCGGTTGCGCTACCTGAAACTTCACATCTTCTGCATAGTACTCCCCGCTTAGGTGCATATAGCGATCTAGCGCCTGTTGTCGTTTGTCCCATTGGAAAGTCTCTAATCGAGGCTCCGGTACATTGTTAGCCATGTAATTGTTAAATGTCCATCTAACTAAGTATAAACGTTCTTTGATACGATCTAGTTCTGCCTTCTCCATTATAGCTCCTCCGGATTAATAGCATAGATTTCCACCATTAAAAGATTTAGAGATGTTATGTTCTCTTTAGCTGATAATTCCTTATAACGGTCTAGCACATCCTGTAAATCGTCTAATGCATAGTCCTCTTTGTGGGCTACCACTGTAGGGCCTATCATATTTACTCTTTTTATATACGTGATCCGGAAATGTTTCTCTACTGGTTCTTTCACTATGTGTTTCCTCCCTTTTTAGTTACCCTTATTTACGTGGCGGTAAAGCCTTCAATAGCTTCAAACCACAATCAATACGGTGTACTAGCGTGTGGCAGTTCCCGCATAGGACGGATAAGTTAGTTGATCTGTTATCTTTCTCTAATTGGCGACCGTCCCAGAATAGGTAACCTTTCTTACGTGCCTCCGCTAGTAACTCCGTAATGTCCTCATTCTTTTTAACTGCTTTTCTGAGTCTGTCTTCTACGTCCTGGTGCTCTTGGTAATCGAGATGATGTACCTCTACAAGACCATATCCGCAGATTTCACATTTACAACCATAAGTGCTTAGTCCTCGTTCTCTGTACTCTGATGCCATTTGTACGTCTCTCCTTGCTGCATATTATAGTAGGTCTCCTTGTATAAAGACTCTACTATAATATAACCTTAGAGAGAATTACTCTTCATAGTCTACAACCTCTCTATATCGGACTACGAATAGCCCTAGTGCATTTACCTGCTTCGGTGACAGAACACGACCTGCTATACCTTGAATAAAGATGCTCTTTGCAACATGTGGTAGCTTTTGCTCTTTCATATAGGGAGGGAGCCCGTCTAGTACTTCACGGGTATCTCCCAATACTTTAGAAATCGGAGTATCGTGTAGATATTCATCTCTCTCCATCTCTTCGATCTCTCTAGCGGTTTCTCTATCATCCCATCGTTCACGTTCAAACATTTCCTCGAACATGTAGTCGATCATATCATCTGCATAACTCAAATTACTTTCACCCCTGTTGCTTTGTATGCGTCCTTAGACTTTTCATTCCAATCTTCGTCCATTAAGAAGTAACGAGATAATTTATGTCCAATGGCTACATGCTGCTCATCCCATCCTTCAGAAAGGTGATCGTGCATATCTAGAACCATTTTCTCGATAGACCAGTTCTCCGTTGTAATATCGATCATAGACCCCGGGAATAGCTCTGTATACCAGTATTGTACTGCTCGTAGGCTTTCTGATTGGCTTAATTGGTATAGGCAGTCAATTAAGATTTCTTTCATTTCTTTCTCTCTGCGGGTTAGACCTACCATATGTATGTTCGTGATGTTTAGGATAATGCCTTCTGTTGTCTCATCTGCTTCTTCCTCGATAAATTCTGCCCCAAAATCAGTAGGCTCAGTATGTTCGATCATTTCAAGTACTAGCTGATACTGGCGAGGGATCAAGCGGCTTTTCTTGTAAGGGTAGAAAGCAACATCTTCTTCATACCCCTCTTCGTCCACGTATGCATCTGTATCGATTACTAGAGCTCGTAAGCCGTCAGTCATAACTGCTAGATGCTCTACTTTATGTCTTTCGCTGCTCTTACGGATGTAGCCTTTTTGATGAATGGCCTTTAACAGTTTCTTCGGTAGTTCGTTCATTCCGTTCTCTACGTAGTCGAATAACTCTTCTGTAACATACAGTAATGGAGACTGATCCAACAATTCGATAACATCATCTTTTCTCCAAGCTTCGAATTCAGGTACCTCATAACCATTTACTGCGCCTTCGAACCAGTTAACCCAAACATCATGAACATATAACATATTATTTTTCCTCCCTAGGAATTAGATTAGTTTTTTCTTATATACGTTAAAGCTGTAACTGAAACCTGCCTCTTCTGTACCTTTTTGGTAGAAGAAACGATCCCACAGTTCCGTATCAAAATCAGGGAAGTATGTATCTGCGTCGAAAGCTTTGTCTATTTCAGTAAGGTAGATACGGTTTGCGATGGGCAAGCACTGCTTGTATAGAGCTTCGCCGCCAATCACCATTAATTCTAATTCATTTCTAAATTCTACAAACACCTTGTACAGGCTATTTCTAACGAGTACATCCGGGTGCGGGTTATAGTCCGGATCGGATGTAAGGACTATGTTTAACCGTTTAGGTAATGGTTTACCTATACTTTCATATGTGTTACGGCCCATAATAACGACTTTACCTTTTGTATGTTGCTTGAACCAGTTAAAGTCTTCTTTTATGTGCCAGAGGAGCTTGTTGTCCTTTCCTAGCTCCTTATTCTTACCTGTAGCTGCTATTAATGATACATGCAAGTTAGAACCTCCTTCCTTGTATACTCTAAGTCTATCAGACTAATTATAGCTTGTCAACACTTTTTTCTAAAAATGGAATTTTTTCTTTAATGGCCGTCATAACCATATCCACTTCCCATAGAAGCTCTTGCACTGTACCATCGTTAACGATCTCATAGTCTACGTCAAACGTGTCTACATGGTTCTCTGTATCAAAGCTGTAGTTCTTATCTGAGATGTTATCACCCTCGGCCGCTGCACGCTCTTTACGTACCTCTAACGGGGCTGTAACTCGGATAATGATATAGCCCTCTTCTAACAGGCGCTTGTACTCATTCGGCTGGCGTAGGTCTGTAACTACAGGACTGAATGGGTTCTCTGATCCTACAGTGTTATAATTAATAGCTGCTGTACGAATTCGTTCAATTTCTGCAAAGCACTTATCAACCCAAATGTCCTCATATTCAGACTCGCGTTTTCCTTGTCCGAAAGTTTGATAACCTGAAACTGGTTTGGGTACACGAGGAACGTCTGGGTTTTCCTCGTGAAACTCCTTCTTTAACTTGTCTCCAAAAGCAAATGCATTCATCTCGTACTTATCTACTAAGTGCTTTTCTATTGTAGACTTCCCTGATCTGATTTTGCCAGTTAAAGCGATTTTTAGCTCTCTCATGTTTAGTTCCTCCCCAAAGTGTGTATACTGTTTATAACCCCACCGATAGCTTGCCTTTAATCGGAGGATGCGGATCATAACCAATGATTTCAATATCGTCGATTGTATAGTCCTCGATACGCTTATGTACCTTCTTGATGTTAATTTGTGGCATCGGTCTAGGTTCTCTAGCTAGCTGCTCTTTAACTTGTTCTATATGATTAGAGTATATGTGCATGTCCCCAAATGTATGAATAAATTTTCCAACTTTTAATCCAGTCATTTTAGCTATGATATGAGTAAGAATAGCATAACTCGGAATATTAAAAGGTACCCCTAAGAATCCGTCTGCTGATCTCTGATACATCTTGCAGCTTAACTCACCATCTTGTACATATAGCTGGAAGAAAGCATGGCAGCTTGGTAATGCGACCTCGTTTAGCACAGTCGGGTTCCAGGCTGTAACCAACAGTCTTCGAGAGTCTGGGTTATTCCTGATCTCGTCTATCACCTGTTGTAGTTGATTTATAGGTAGATGATATCTGTATTTTTCCCCTTCTTCAATATATTCGAAAGAAAATCCTTTATGCTTACTTTGTCCACCTTTTAAGACTTTGCTTATCTTTGACGTTTGGAGGCCATATCTCCTTGCTACCTCTGAAATGGATACCTCCTTGAATGACAGGTTATCCGGTGTAGTTACTGTAAACGCCTTACTGTTTCGGTATAAGATATTTTCCTGTTTAGATAGCCATACACAAGTATCTATAGAGTAACAATTAGACATATAATAGTCTTTGTCAATTTGGTAGTTTGAAGGCTCTATGCGCTTGTTCCTCCAATTAGGTAGGGATTCTACGTCTTTCCGGAAGTTAGAAAAGTTAAGCCACCTAGCGGATACAAATACACCCAAAGCACCATAATACGGATACTCCTTACACTGTTCATTATAACAACGCTCTAGTATATGTGTCCATGATTTATATAAAGTCTTGTCTAACTTTGTTTTAATTTCGTACTCTCCCACACAACCTACCCCAGAAACTGAGGGATAATACAAGTCCTTAACATTCCCTTTTTGAACTACATCACGCCTAACTCCTCGTTTAACATAACCTGTATAGTCAAACTGAATATCATAAAGTGATCTTCCTTGCGAGTCTTTTCCTGTTTTGGAGATGACCTTATAGGAGTTCCCTAGTGTATTATTTAAGGTTTTACCCACCAAATCGTCTCCACTCTCACTTACAGCTAGACGAGGGAATACAGGGTAAACTAGAGTCTCTTTACCTACTATCCTAGGCTCTACTTTAATAATTCCAGAGGGTTTAGCCCAAGACACCCATTGTGCGCCATATATCGCCCCCATGTCATACCCGTTATCTCTAACGTATAGTTCAAACTCCTCCTTCGTACCTTGGTAGCCTTTCTCGATTGCATCCCTGTATCCATCATCAAGCCAAATTCTAACACCTACATCGGTTAGTGATTTTAGGTCTGTATCCCCTTTAATAAACCATAGCAACTCATGTATAAGTGTTTTGATTGCTACTCTCTTTGTTGTTAGTAAAGGGAAACCCTCCTGCAGGTCATATTCAGCTTGTGGCCCGAATAGTGAGACAGTCCCTGTACCTGTTCGATCTCCTTTAAACTTACCTTTGGTTAATACATCCTCCATAAGTTGCTTATATACTAAGTCTGCGTGCATTAAATCGTCTCCTGTTCTCATTCATAATATGGTTTTGAAAAGTCTGTTACTACACGGCCGCCACAAGGACAGTCTAACTTAATAACTTCGTAGTTACCTTGTTTGTCTCTTTTAGGTTCTTCTCCGCATTTGTTGCACTTGCTTGGGTACATTAACTTCTTCTTTTTACTCACTTCGCTACCTCCTTACACCTCTACTTCACAAGTAGCTCCTTTAAGTTTCATTACACTAGACTCGCCATACCCATATCCTTGATACTGCTTACCCACTTTAAAGTTAACCTCTCCTACTTTTTGAAATTTCTTTTCTAAATATTCAGCTACAATCTCTTTTAGTTCCGTTTCTGATAATGTTACTTCCATTTTCATTTAACTCATCTCCTCGTCTCTCTCTAATTGAAATTGTGCTTGGAACTCTGCGATCCAAGATGGGATGAATACCGACTCTTTTACCTCTACATGTTTTGTTTCGGCTTTACAAACGTAACACCATAAGTCTTTAATATGTCCCTTTGCCTTTAATTTAGCTGGGTGTTTCTTTCTGCGAATTGGCACTACCGTATTACAACATGGACACTGTAAAAATGTTTGTACTGTTTTAGTTCTTGAACTGGAAGCCATCACACTCCCTCCTGTCTTTTTAATTTGTCAGAGGCTAGCTTGTTTACCTTGTGTCAACCTCTGTAACCTTAGTATAATATATGTGGTAAAGCTTGTCAATATGAATTTTAAATATTTCTGAACTTTCTAATTAGACTCTAACTTAAACGGGTATAAGTCCTTGTTGCGCACTAACTTATCATAGCAAGCCTCAATCACTTCTGCATCGTACAGAGCTGAATGCTTAACCCCTTTAATCGGTTTATCAATGAATGCTTCCCGGCTTATATCGGGGTCTATACCAAACATCTTGAATAGAGTACAGATGTCATAATAGATATAGTATACACAGTCAGGTACGCTTAGTGCGCCACCAAATAACTGATTGAACAGCACCAGATCATAGGCTAGGCAGTCACTCCAAATTTCTACTCGGTCAAACTGGGTTAGCCATTTAGCCAGTTGAACAGAGATGACATCCTCAGGGCCTTTAACGTAGGTATAATCACCCAATTCAATACATTTATCATCTTCGTTCGGGAACAATAGGTTATCAATAACGTTCTCTTTAATCCAGTCATCTACTTGGTTCGGATCATAAGATGTACTCTCTGCATAAAACTTCTTTCCGTTTGCAGCTTTAATGCCAATGCTGATAAGGGTTGTGTGTTGGTGAAGGCCCGAAAATTCAGTATCCAAGAAAATACGCATATTTATTCATCCTTTCTTTTAAAAAAGCAGCCCACGAGGAGACTGCTTTAATCATTATTACCATCCGTCCTCACAGGAACAGTGGTTTCTTGTACAAACAAGTTTACACGTCGGGTTAGGTCTGACAAAGGGTTTAACAGGATCGGTAGCTCGTAGAATAGCCGACTTAACCTCGTTCTTGCAACAGTTTTCATCTTCTGCTTTACAAGGTGCTTTAGAACAAACACCTTGTGAGTTGTATACTTCATTAAACACGTTATTCATATGGTCTGTAACAAAGTGACCCTTGAATAGGCTATCTACACCCTCTAACTTTGTTAGCTCCGGGTCTAAGTTAGTGTCTGTGTCCTCGATCTTACTAACAAACTCTTTGACACTATCTAATAGATCATAGGCCGCTTGAGTAAACCTTGCGTCCTCGCCTGTTAACTCGTCTAGCTCCTTTGCTGTTCCATATAGATCGTTAATATTTTCAATCTGTGTCTTAACCTGCTTAAATTGCTGGTAAATAGTACGTGACTTGTCTAATAAACTCATTTTTTACCCTCCTATTTTAACTCACCTAGTTTATTAAGAACCGCATGTTCACCAAAGTACTTTACAGCAGCTTCATTGTATGCTAGGGCTGCCTCTTCTTTGTTAGTAAAAACGCCTAGATGGACTTTCTTACCACTGTATGTTATCTGTGCTGTATACTTATCTACCGCATGAACAGAAACGCCTTTGTATCCGGTTTTGTTTGTTGAATACTTAGTTTTGTTAAACGAGTTCTGTTGAGTATTTACTACTCTTAAATTACATCTTCGATTATCCCAAGGTTTGCGATTGATGTGATCTACATGTGTGCCTTCTGGTGCGTCTGTTATAATCCTGTGCATCTTCTCTGTAGTATTAGAGCCTGATACTCGCCTAATCGCATAGCCACTACCATCGTCTACCCAAACATTACCGTCCACCACTCGATTAAAGTCAGCTTTATCGATAAAAACCGTTTTATCTGAATTATTTAATGGTATACACCAGACATCTTCACTATCCCTGTTTAGCCCTCTTAAATAAGCTTTGTAATCGTCTCTAGCTTTCTGTAGCCTATCTGTTCTAAGGCAGGCAGAACATTTACCACTGACCAAACCTGCTCGGTAGTCAAAGGTGAATAGTTCATTGCAGGAGCACCTGCAAGTACACGTAACCTTGTACTTATCTATCGTTACACCCTCACCTTTTAGAGTCAACCTCTCAACAGCAAACCCGCGATCGTATAGATTACTCCTAACTCGGTCTAGCTTCTCCTGTAACTTAGCAGTAAGTATACATTGCCTGCACCTTTTTACTTCCATTTTTCTAAGATTTGATACTCTAGCTTTAAACGCCTCACCACATACACACTGAACATCTATTGTGGTGTTTACATTTTTAAACTCAGTAAGAGGGGTAAGCAGTTTTAACCCCTCGCTGTGTAACCACTTCTGAGTTTCTAAAGCTCTATCTGCTCTACTGACTTTCATTACCTGCTTTACCCCCTTAAACGCTTAATTGTTTCTTGAATTTCATCTGCGTGCGCGGCGAAGTTACCACGGTAATTTTTGTAAAGTTTATGTTCCATCGTGTTTGTTCCCTTGTAGTGCTGAATGAACACTTCGAATGGGATCATACCAGCTACTCGTTCAATCTTCGGATCGTCTAATTGCTCGGTACAACCTATAGTTACGATCTTACAGCTATCTGCACATCGAGTATAAATAGTGTGCAGCTCATGCATAGACATGGATTGTGCCTCGTCCAAGATGACAAAAGCGTTCTCATAAGTTGTTCCTCGCTCATAGGAGGTAGAGATTGCTTCTGCTTTAATCTCTTTCAGCTGACTGTCCTCGGATGTACAAGCCCACACTTCGTAGAGACCGGGTTGTACCTTATCTAAAGCCCCTACAAAAGGTTTCATGAAAGGTGCTTCTTTCTCTTTTAGTCCGCCAGGTAAGAAACCTTGGTTACGAGTCGCTACTGTATTTCTTATGTAAATAATCTTATCGAAGTCTGTTCCTTTTTCAACCTCATATGCACCGGCTAAAACAGCTAATGTTGTTTTACCTGTTCCGCTTTTAGAATTACAGAAAACAGCCTGTACGTCCTTTTTTGGTGCCCATAACGATTGCATGTATGCTAGTTGGTGTTCATCACCATAAACGTTGAATCCTTTTTCGATTAACCATTTGTATTTAATATCGTTGTAAACACTAGCCAAGCACATCCAATCCCTTCTGCATCAAGTAGTATATCCTAACTCTATTATACCATACTTTTCGGGAGATTCGGGCTATTCAGACACCGTTGGGAGGTCGGTTTGCTCGTCCGTTTAGCTTATCTCTACTATACACTGTATGTTACAGAAAGTCAATAACAAAATAAAAAAAAAGAGACACCTATTAAGGTGTCTTTGCGGGTCTTGCAGCTCATTTAGATTTCATATAGTATACCGTTAACTACCACAAATGCTATAGCTGACCCCGCCTGTACTGTAACATTGGCTTTTGTCTTTGTAACAATTTTAGCAGCATCGTAGGTAACCGTCATAGTATTGGCCGGTATTAGTGTGATTTGTTGACCGTTGAATACATTACCGATGTCTACCAAAGAAACAATATCAGGTAATGTTATTACTCGTGCCCCGTTTTTTACCAAAGGTGTGGTAGATGTGCCTGTTATACTTAGCACTTTACAATTGACATCGATCAGCTCATTATTGAATAGTCTTCGAGTACCTGCAGCACTCTGGTATACAGTGTTTGAATCGAATGTTACTAGGTTACTTTGACTAAGCGTACCTGATTCAAGACGATATGTAATAGTATTATTGTCATACGGAGTATTAACACTGTTAACTACCTTGTATCCGAATCGGACAGTCGAGTTACCAATCATAGTAGGAAAATCGAATGTTACATCTACTTTATTATTATCCCCTGTGATGTAGAAAACTTTTTCTCCGTTTACTGTTCTGATAGTTGAGTTCTTGATTTCTACGTTCCCTGCAAGTTCAAACGGGTATCGAGCATCATTACCCTCTGCTTGACCGAAATCACAGTTAACCATTCGAGTATTTTTGAACCTTCCCCACCTAGTAGAGAACTTGGTTGATGTAATGAAATCACAGTTAGAGAACTTAATTGTTTGGTCATAACCTGCTGGGATGTTAGAATCGGAGATATAAAAGAAATCTTTATCCATTTCCACAGCCCCTGAACCTAGGTTGTTATCTCGGTTTGTAAACTCACAGTTTTCAAATCCTAGTTCTAAGTTGTTAATGATATGGAATGGTCTAACGTCATAAGAGTTTCCGTAAGATTTTTCAAACTTACAGTTAGTAAAATAGTTATGTCGATTAGTACCGTTAGACCATAAAAAGATAGGACAGTTTTCTATACGCAAGTTAACAAACTTATGGTTATTACAGTTATCATCTACTTTTTCCATATAGATAGCCGCATAGTTAGTTTGATAGGTTCCAGTAGATAAGCTTCCACAAGAAGTTATGTCCAGTGCTTTCCATGAAGTATCCCAGGCATCCAACATTTTAATTGCGTGATAACCGCATTCTTGAATCCAAATATTGTCGAAATACATATGTTGGGTAGCAACTAGCTCAATACCATTTACCGCTTTTGCCCCGCCTTTAAACATAATATTCTCCATAGAAAACCCCGCGATAGAAGTTCTATAGATATGGTCAACTAAAGAACCCGCAATACGTAGAATAGACCCCGAAGGCGCATAAAAAACTGTTTTCCCGTAATCCCCTACAAAAGCGAGATTTATAGTCTTTTTCTCTTTAACCTTCGGTAAAGTAATGTTCGCTTCGTCAATGTTTATATTAGCCGTGTATTGTCCCGCAGGGAAATATAGGGTACCTCCGCCCGAGTTGATAGTGTCTAATACCAACTTGTTAAGTGCAACTGTTTGGTCTGTTCCATCATTTTTAATCCCAGACTGTTCAACAACATTTATCCAATTTAGTTTATTTTTGTTTAAGTTGCCTACGCCTGCGCCTAATGTCTCGATAGTTCTGTTTGGATCGGGGAAACTATCGTATATATTATCCCTGAATAAATTACTCATCTATTTACCTCCGTTCATATAGTTAATCCTTTATAATATAACGGATATAAAAAAAGCCTCCCGGAGGAGACTTAATTTATTACTTGTAATACCAACCTTTTTGATCTAGGAACTTCTTAACAGCTACCAGGTCAAGTCCACCAGTTTCGATTGTGGAGCTTGGGTTACCTGTCACATACACATTAAGCTGAGAACCAATCTTTGCTTCTTTAAGGAATGCGCGGAACTCTTTCTCCATATCTTCTGATAGACCGCCTGTAGTGATTGTAACGAACAACGCTTCCACTTCTTTAGTAGATACAAAGCCACCAGGAACTGCATAAGCCTTACCATCTGCCGTGTAACCATAAACAGAGAAGACTGTATCCTTCGTTAAGGTACGGAAGACGCCAGTTAAGTTTGCATATTTATACACGTTAATGTCTTTTAATGCTTTTACCTGGAATGAGTATTTGTCACCTAGGCTAGTTACTGCCGGTAAGTCCTCTTGTTTAGGTACTTGAGCAGCTAAGACACGGCTAGCGAGCATAGTAGATGTGTCTTTACCGATAATTCCATCGGATGCCAATCCGTTGTCTTTCTGGAATGCTTTAACAGCTGCAACCATTTCGTCGCCGTACTGACCATCTGCACCGAACTTAGGAAGCGCGTAACCTAGTGTTAATAGCTCTTGTTGGAACTTTTTAATCTCTGATCCTGAATCGCCTTTGCGGTAGATTCCCGGAGTATTAACTGGCGGTGTTACAGACGTTGTATTTGGTTTGTAAGCAGGGAACTTAGGTACCAGACCGCTGTACACTTGCTTGTCCGTTAATCCTGCAGTCATTTGGAAGTGAGGATAGTCCTTAAAGCTTTTCCAATCTCCGCCCCATTCGAATCCTAATTTCTTTGCTTCTTCTACAACTTCCATCCAGTCCGCTTTACCGTCACCGTCGAAGTCTTTGTTCATAGCCCACGTCACATCTTTACCATCTACAGATCGTAAAGCGAAGTCGATAGCTAAACCGTAGTTATGCATTGAATATCCACCACGGGCATTTGTTACCTTATCCATGCTCGGTTTAGCTTTAACATTACTTAAACCTACAGCGTTAAGCTGTGCTTGCGTACGTCCTTGCGCATACAGATCATTCTGAGCTGCTTTAGTACGAAGACCCTGAGTAATCATAATTTTATAATTGCCTGTTAAACGTTTGTTCGCATTTGCAATAAGCTCTTCCGCTTTTGCTTTTACATATGGATGTAAACCTTCTAAACTTGCCATTTAAACTACCCCTTTCAAAATGCTAGTCTCTTATAATATAAGACTAGATTAGCTATTTTCTAACCTAGTCTCAATTTCCCGAATAAGGGAATCAAAATCCGTGTGTGTATCAAATCCGAAGATAAACTCAACGCCCGCTCCTGATAAAGACCTGTCCGATTTACGCTCAGCTACAACAGAACAACCTAGAGAATTATCGTTATTAATAGCTCGAGCAGCTTTAATAAATAATGTTGTATCCTCTGACTGATCTCGCATAAGCTGTGCAGGAATGAAGATAGAATGCTCGGTCTTCATACGCCCGACTGTTCCGCGGGACTTAAAGATAACCACCCAATCCTTTAGGGACTCCAACAGTGGCTTATGCTTCTTCATTTTCTTCCTCTTTAGGTTCGTTCTCCTTGCGCCATGCATCGTAGTTCTCTTTCTTAATGAAGCTGATAAGGAAACAGATTTCGCTACCTTCTAAGCCCGAATTAATAGGAGATACGTTTGTAGGCGGGTTACCTGTAAAATCATCGGTAATGACAATTGCATTGTCCCCTAGTGCAATTACATTACCCATCGCTGCTTGCTGTGCAAATAAGCCTTGAATTACACGCATGTCCATGTTCTTTCTAAAAGCGTATGAGAAAATTTCCTTATGTAGCTCAGGGTCTTCTGACCAGTTACTAATGACTTGGATAAGGTTTGCGATTTCAACCTCATTTGTCGATTTATGGATGAGAACTCGATCCTCTGCTACTCTATTTTTAGCTAATTTTACCAGCATGTCTACTACATGAGTATAGTCCTCTGCTGTTGGTGCATATGTTAAAAGTCCTGTTAAGGTTAACTCGCTTTGTTTTGTTAGTTCTTCTTGTACCACTTTGATCTCCTCCTGAAATATCATATCTTTTAGGTCTAAAACAACATCACCTAAAGCTAGACGGTACTTGTTTTCCCTGTGTTGTGTTACGAGATGTACTACAATCATGACCATTACCAGGAAAACAGGATACCAAGATGCCTCTATAACTAGTATAACATAGTCTAACCTAGACACCTTCATGCCAGCCTTCACCGAAGTTATTGTTTAAGCTCTTAAAATCGGCTGACCATTCGTTACCTTTTCTCTCTAACCCGTAATGTGCATATGCGGCACCCGCTTGCGGATCATTGTCTATCTTAACGCCTTTTTTCTCGCTAATAGCTAGCTTGATTAGCTCACCTAGTCCGCGAGAAGCGATTCCAGGGACTGTTCCATCGCTAACAAAGAAATCGAATTTAAGGTACTGGCCTTCTACAGAGTACCCTACAACGCCAACTACTTTTCCTTCTGCAGAGGTTAACTCTAGAAAATAGTCAGCAGACGTGTTAAAGTTACCCTCATTAGGGAAATTAGATGTGCTTTGCTTTAGCTTAGCGATCTTCTGTGTGTCTAACTTCTTTTCTTTGCCGTGGAACTTTCCTTTTAGCTCGCGTGCGTGGGAGTGTGCAGTAGCGTTAGGTGTTCCTTTGGCTTGTGTATTGCCTTCATTAGGCTGGCTACCCTGTTTGTTAGGGTCTTCATAGACAGTAACTTCTGTCTCTTTTCCGTTACGCATAACCTTCCGTTTGACAGGTACAAGCTTGCTATAGTCTTTGCTCTTATGTAATGAAGCTGGGAGGGCTTCACATGCTTTAGCGTACATGTACATATCATACATCGATTCAAATCCGTAAAGGGATAAGAACCCTGCATACGTTTCTGAAAGGGTATCGTTACGGTCTATGACATCCGTTAGGCTTGTCACATGGGTCATTTTGTGAATAAGGTCTGTCGTAATATTCGCATCCATGTGAACAGCGTCTATGCCCTCATTAGCGGCCTTTAAGAGCCTCGCTGTTAGGTCTTGCACTGCTTCTTCGGACAAATTATATTTAGGTCTCATTGCTTTACCTCCTCTCTATCCAGTATATCATACCTATAACTTAAAGTCAACGAAGAAAAGAGTAGGTTGTAACCCCTACTCTTCTGCCAATTTACGACAATTAATAACCTCTTGAGAAAATGTCTGTAGCAGTCGGAACCATGTTTTGCACCGTCGTATAACCAAATGCATTCTCTTGTTCTTGGAGGATGTACGGCTCTAAGACGTGCTCCATACCGACTGCCGAGTAAACGGAAGACTGAGCAAAGTGATCGTCACCTTTGTCTGTGATAATCTGATAAATTTCGCCTGTTTTCTCGTCCTCTTCGTCTCGGATAACAACATTCTTCCAGTGGGTTGCATACATCTCTAACATTCTATCTTTTCGATAGAAACCTAAACGATTCATCTTCATATCCGAAATGTGATGCTTATTCTGTGTAAGTTTATCTACCGTTACCTGAGAAGTCTGCTCAGACCATTTCGGTCGAATCTGCCCGGTAGAGCGAGGGTTCGGGTTCACTTTAACTCCGTATACTTTACCGCGACCGAAATATTGAATGAGCTTATCTACATAGTTACCGCTATCTCCGATATCCGCACAGATAATATCGGGGTTGTAGGGCACTAGCTCATTAATAATCTGCTCTAAATCGGCTTCGATATTCGCTACCCCTCTTGAGCGAGGTACAGAGAAAATTCGAATCATATCAATCATACCGTTATCTCGGAATCCACGAATACAACACCAATGATTGTTACCCCAATCTATCCCAACAGAGATAAATCGGTAGTTTCCTCGATTCATGAGAGGTTCCGGTAAGTCTTCTCGAATGTTATCATAGATATCTTTATCTTGAACAGCTAACGCTACATCCTGGAAAGGGAACCCTAAAACGTAATTATAAAAATGCTGTTTAGACTTAGCTTCTAGTTCTTTACGTTTTAAAAGGTCAGCCGAAATGAACACGGCGTTTAATTGTGTTATAAGATATCCGCGTGTTCCGCCACCATCTGCGGTACGACTTGCGAATTGAGGTACCCAGGTTCCGTTGTACCACCTATCCAGTGTTTTACCACACTTCTGACAGACGAAACGGAATGTACCATCCTTAACTGTACGAGCAACTAGGTCGATACCACTCTCGTCTACGCATTCGATGTTTTTCTCATAGTCTAGTTGTTGTGTTAGACCGCAGTGATCGCATTTATGCATATAAACATGTTGGTCTGACTTATCGTACAAGTCGTGTATGCCGAAATTTGGCGTTGTAGGGGTGCTCCAACGTCGTAAAATCTTGAAATTTGACGAAGACATAGACTCGGTAGCTGAAATCTCTGCTGACGCAGATACGCGATCGTACTCATCTCGAAAATACCCTGGCTTTCGCCATATTTAATAGGGACTAGACTATATCATACTCTTAATTTTAGGTTTAAGAGCCTCTGCTTTACTTCTTGACTGTTGTTAACACTAAATCTTTAATTTCGTCTTTCGATAGATAGTAAGGTATACGTAGTAAATTTATATTGTTATCTTTACAGTATTTTGTCTTTATACCATCCCTTATTTTAGTTACCTCAAACATTTTTAAGGATACTTCATAAGGCCTACCTCCGAAATTTACGGGTCTGTAATGCTGCTCACCATCGTACTCGATAGCTAGATTTATTTCGGGAATGTAGAAGTCAAAAGGTAGACTGTTTACGTATTTACACCCTTCAAATATTTGCTGCGTTTTATGTGTTATACCTTCCTTATCCAATAGGTTCCGTACATACCGTTCACCTTTCGATTCTCTTTTACATCTAGGGCACTCTTTACCTTGGAGGAGGTTATTTGGTGCTACAGTCCACTCGTGACCACATACATGGCGACATTTTAAGGGAGTTGTAAAATTTTTATATTTCTCTAAAAACTGGTAGTCTCCTCCGTGTAAATCGTAAACCCTCTCTTCGAATAGTTCGTGAGTTAATGGAGCATTTCCAGCACAATTAGGACACCTAGATTGTTTATATAAGAAGTTAGCAGGGGGTGCCTTCCACACATACCCGCATACATTATGTATACAGTCTAGGCTAGTTGACCTGTTAGTGTATTCCTCTAGGAAAGTATACTCTGTACCTACAGTACCTTGCACAAGATTCTTAAACTCAGCATCCGTTCGTTTAAGTACTCCGGCACATTTAGCACACCTTGTTTTTAAATTTAGGAAGCTCTCTGGTGTCGTTTCGTAGGTATACCCACACACGTTATGTTTAAAGGATACTTTAGCTCTAGCGTTAATGTAGTCACTAAGTACGCTATACTCGACACCTACGGCTTTGTATACCTTATCCTTGAACTCCGAATCGGTTAACTTGGCGTTTCCGGAACACTTAGGACAACCAAACTTAGTTTTCAAAAAATTATCAGGTAGTGTCTGCCATTGATATCCGCACACTCTATGAACCATTTCTATCTTATCTTTGGCTCTAGTATACTGACCGACAACATCGAAGTCTTTACCCTTCTTGGCATAAACCTTCTCCCTAAAAACCTGTGTCTTATCCATATAGTCTACCTCCCTTCTCGTTTACAGTCTATAATACAGTCTTTAGTGTTAACAGTCAAGGTTTTTTATCTAGTTCTCACTACACCCATTTGTGCAGCTACCTAGAAATTTAGTCGTTAGGCGTTTACAGTCTTGGTTAGACTGGCTTAGCACGGGATCGGCACTATCCATTTCTGGACTTAGCTTCTCTTACGAGCCTATTGGTTATTCAGCTGCCCCGTTTAACAGAGTTTTCTATGCAACTTCCATTGCATAGCCCCAAGAATTTAGGGACAAGTAATCAATATCGACACCCTCTACCGCTGCCCCTTTGGAACTAGAACGGAACAGTAAGAAGCTATTTCTAATTTTCTTCTTCTCTAACGAGTCAATGTTCTTATCAGTAATCGTCGAGTAGTAACCTGACTCTAATAGGGGGTTAATCCGTGTCGAAACGAAATCTTTCATTTGTCGATTTGTGGGGAAAGTGTAAAGACATTTAACCCCTGCATAACTATGCAGGTCGGCAAAGTGAATCATTTCAGCTACACCTATCTCAGATAGACCTAATTGCCTACTCTTAATTACCGCTTTATTCGGATGGGAATCGTTAATCATGTCCACTTGCCAAGGGCGATGTGCCTGCTGCCTCATCGAATCCCGGCCGCTTATGTGAAACGTAATCGGGTGGTTCTTTACTTTGTGATGTTTAAGTAGATAGGAAGAAGGGTTCAGCATAGTCAGTACATATGCCAGCTCCGCTTTAGTGAGCTTCGTACGACCAAACATTTGTTTGGCAATGTTGGATACCTTCTGTCCACTGATAGGATTTACAATCATTTAAAATGCACCTTCATTCTTTTGGTTTTGGGCAATATCTAACTGCCTCAATAGCTCAGCCATATCCTCCTCGGTCATGTCGTCCGTGCTAAGCAGCCCCTCTTCATCTGAGACAAGTTTACCTTCCGCAATGGCATCTTCAACCACTTTGTCTTCCTTCATATTAATCTCCGGCAACATAGACTGCCCAGCCGTTCCTTCTAACGCTCCTGAAATATCATTAATCTCTTTGTAAGCACCTAGTAGTCGAACGAAGTCGGACATATTATCAATCGGAATTTCCCCTGTATCAATTCGTTGTAGAAACTTCTGTAAGGATTTGGATGCTGCCGTATTAAAGGCATCCCGCACCTCTGTTTCACTCGAAAAACCTGCTTTCCGTTGCTCAAGCTTCTTTCTAATATTCTCGGCCATTGACATATTAAAGCTCTCCTTTCTTTTTTAATGTTCGATAGCAGGACATAACATCTTTGCAGATATCTACTGTGAACAAGCCACTGATATGGAAATGGACGTGAGAGACGAGGGTAACATAACGACTATCATTCATCACGAGCGAGGATAAAGGCCTTGAGCAGATCACACAAAGCCTAGGTGTATTAACCCTCTTATCCCCTTTTAAAAACTCGTGATAACGATCTGCCGTCTCGTAAAGGTTCTTACGTTTAGCGACAACTTCTTTTTTATTCGTCAAAGTCTTCCTCGCTAAATTCTTCGTCCTCGTCCTCGTCGTCTTCAAAGTCCTCATCATCTTCGAAGTCCTCATAATCGTCCAAACCCTCGAATTCAAAATAGTTTGAGTCTAGATATTCTGTATACGCTGCTAGTCGCGCTTCGAGGAATAACTCATCATCAAATTCATCACTACAGCGTGCTGCAGCATATAGGTAAGGCAACTCTAAAACTAGCTCGCCTACGATTTCCGGAATAATGTCTTGGGTAAATACGACACTGTATTTGATGAATTGATTGATTGTATAGCCTTCATACTTAGTATGTAAGTGCTTTATAATCTCATCTTCTACTGCCTCTGCGTCGTCCTGTAGGAATGCGTACTCGTAGGCCATTGCAGATGCAGTAAGTGTGATGACAGTCTGTATGTCATTAAAAATGCCTTGTACAAAACGATCACTCACGACCACTTTACCTTCTTGTTGCACGGCAGGTGCAACAAACTTAGAATTTTGTACCACCTTTGTAGTTACTTCCTCAATAGCGAAAGCTTGTACATCATTCTGATATATTTCCATTTCGTGCTCTGTAAATCCAAACATTTCAGCACCTGCTCTCTACTTTTTGTCTTCTTCGGCTTCTGGTATCTTTTTTAGTACAACTGCTTGTAAGTCTTTTAATTCTTTTTCTACCTGCTCTTTTTTCTTCCACAAATGACGGTTATAAAGTAAAACTACAATGACGGCCAATATTGCACCGACTACGACGTTTGTTCGCAGGGTGTGTTCAATCGGGTGAACATAGGTGGAGAATAACCAACTACCAGTCATCACTACTGACTCGGCTACTAGGATTAACATTGCTTTTATTATTAGATGTTTATGTCGTTTCATCTAGGCTCCTCCAACTCATATTTATTATAATATAAGGGAAATCACGTTTTGTTGAAAACTGAACACTCCTAAGTCTTATATTAGAAACAGAAAACGGAAGTTGGGAGGACATTTTATGCTTATTAGTTCAATATGTTTAACGGCATTGTTCTACTTATTAGCGTGCTATCTCTCAGCCGTTACAATTGCTATTCTATATCACGCTATACGATATAAGCTCCCACTCACCATTCTTAAGTCTTCGCTGTTTATAGGGGTTACGTATATCTCTATTATAACAGATATTGTGTTATTCGGCGGTGCAATGTACGGCTCTGTATTTGTTAAAAACGGGTTATTAACCGTGCTCATTCTCGTATCCATAGTCCCTACACATAATGGAAAGGAGTCTAGAATAAATCATGATGATAAAAGAGAATAAGTATCATAGTACCATTAAATCGGAATTTAAAGACTTAGTTTGGAGTCTTGTTTTTGAGGGGAGGACAGCGTACCACCTGTACACGATTCACCGCTTACTAAACCTAGGACTGCTAATTGATTTCCATTTTAGGTACTGCCCCAATAAAACAGCAGATCAGTATGTTCACATTGAATTAGACTTGAAGGAGTTTGGGCGTGTAACCTTTAAAATTAATACAGAAACTGATTATGTAGTCATTGCGGACGATCTAAGCGTTCGCGTGCTAGAAAAGTTTTTAGAGGATTTTGATCCAGGGTTGGACGACAAAGCGAAAAAACGTAGTTTGTTATAATAAAAGAAAGGCAGGGACTGGATTTATGACTGAGCAAAACAACTACTATGTAGAACGATTGAAAAGTTTAGAAGATACAATCCAAAGCCATAAGGCCGACATTAAGGAACTAAAAGATGTTGTTACTGAACTACGCGAAATTGTTCGAGACATTGACAAGAATGCAGCTATCGAGATTGAGAAGCGATCTCATATGGAATTCCGTATTGAACATCTCCAAAAAGAAATCGAACTGCTAGAAGCGAACGGGGTTAAATCTGGGGATAAACAACGCGCACTAGTGGAGAATGCACTAATGGTTCTTCTAGGTGGCTTAATCTCCTACTTGTTCGGATTAATCAGCGGTAAATAAGAAAGGGTGACAGGAATATGGTAATCGAATTAACAATGCAAAGCGGTACAAAATTTTATTTAGACCCTGCTGTGTTAGATACTTTCGGAGTAAAGGATGATCCTAGATCATTTGTTTACAGTGCGATCCTAGGTACACGAGGTGGGTTATTACCTGTTAGTTCTGTACAAGAGTTAACCGGAGCTAGAATCGACATTAACCCTCGTCTAATCGAGTCTGTAAAGATTACAGAATAACAAAAGCCACCCAATGAGGTGGCTCTATTTATGTATAAATATTCTAGTAGGTGATTTTAACTCCGTACATCTCTAGTACAGACTGTGTAAATGCTGTGTTAAGCACGTATAAGTTGTGTAAAAATTCCGAGTACGTCATATGGTTGTCCACTTTAAGAACCTCCTTAGTCTACAAAAACCGTAGAGTCTTGTACTTGTGAATCGTCTTCTATAATAATTACGGATTTATCTGTCGGCTTTAAGATAAAGTCCACTATCTCATAATCCCTTGTTACATTTACGGAACTTACACGCCCGCCAGTATAGTGCAGGTAATCACCATCCCACTCCCATTCCTCGTTTAGGTCAGGATAGTTCTTGCTTTTATAATGCACCTTAGACGGTTTAATCGTCCGTAATAGAGCTTTACGCCCCACATAAGATATATCACTTACCAACCCGGGATGCGCCTCTTTAAACTGTTTGTACAGGTCAGGGAGTACTTCTTTTAGGTGTGCCAAAAATAAAGGAACAGTCTCTTTCTGATAGCTGGCTATGGTACCTCCGAAGAACGCCTGCGGTCTCAGTAAACAGATATCTTTGATAAGATCAATGGTAAAGTTCTCTAGAGGTATATAGGCAGGTCGTGAACCAAGATCAGGCCCTGTTACTTTAAAATCTTTGGTAATGACGACGTGTTCGTAAGGAAAGTAAACTTCACTGGCAATAATTCCTAGTTTCTTTGGAGGGCGTTTAAGCTGATTATACTTCTCATGACTTTCCCACTTATTTTTAAATTCTCTGAATTTTCTAGCTCTGCTTGTATAGCCTTTATGTGTTGTTGATCCTCCGTGTTTACAACCTGCTGTTAAGAACCCTCGAAGTGCTAAGCAATGACCGTCCCTATAAAAGGAACAGTCATGATGTGTGTCGCAAGTAGTTACTACCGCTTCCATAGGTGTTTCTCTTCCCTTAAAGATGCTAGGGCCACCATATAAACTAACGTCGATAACCTCTCTCATTTACTTATCCCCCAATTTCTTCACTTTCACAAAGTAATGATACTGTTTTCCTTTTTCTGACTCGTTCATTCTTCTGGATTCATTAATTGCTGCGATCTCATCGTCGTATGCGTTGTGATACCCGAACAGATCACCCGCTAGTTGGAATATTACTAGGTATATTTTCATGATTAGTTCTCCTGTTTGTTTTGTTTTAATCTGCTTTGTTTAATACGCTCTTCTACTTCTTTTGTTTCTTCTGGTGTTAGGTTGTTAAACAACTCGCGGTAGCCTACCTTAAAGATTTCCTCTAGGATCATTACCTTGTCAATACGAGGGAATTTGTTTCCGTTTTCCCACCCGCTTACTGAAGAGTAATGAACGCCTACTCGGTCAGCTAAGCTGTAGATGGTAAAGCCTTTGTCTAGTCTGTACTTCTTAAGTTTCTTAGGTGTATGTTCTGATTTAGATGTCATGTTTTATCTCCCTTTCGAATAATGTTGTATTTGATGTTGATTTCATCTTACCATAGTATTGCTTCTAAGTCAACAAGGTTATTCACAAAAAGTAAACAAAAAAAAAGACACCGGTTAAGGTGTCTTATGTTGTGATCTCATTAAGCGTCAATCGCGCCGAACGCTTTCCACGTACCGGGTGTTCCGGATGTTACGCATACCCACCCTAGTTTACCTGCTGCGGCAGGGCTAGAGTTGTAAACTATATCCCCTACACCCCAAGAACCTGTTGTTGGGATGGTAGCTGAATAATGTTTGAGCTCGTACCACATATCCCCAAGGTATAAGTTGATCCCTGATTGACTTGTTGTGTTTGTTATAATTAGTGATGACCCTCGTGTTAGTAAGTAGTGCGGGATTGAAACCGAGTATACTTGGTACGCTGTGCCGACTGTTATCGTTGAAACAATTGTATCCGTATTACTTGCGTTCCTTACACGAACCTCGTAAGTCTTACTGGAAGTTGATTTTGCGTTAAAATAGAACGTCACACCATCCCTCAGTACATCATGCTTTGTGATGAGGTTACGAATCACTTTTTGGTTGTCGGAGGAACTGCCCTTAATTGCGTACCCAAATGGTGCTGTTACATCATCTACGATAACAGAACCCTCTAAGTTATAGTGAATGTTTCGCAGATCAATAGACTCACTAGGGTTATACTTATCGAGCAAGTAGAATACATTATATCTAATATCTTTATCCTGCAAGTTATCTTGAATGTAGTAAGAGTTTCCGCTAATAACTAACTTTCCAACTTTTCTCCCCGCCACATTAAATTCTAGGTTGTACGAGTTAGTGATATCCGCGAACCCCTCTGGGTCGGTACTATTGTATGCAAGCCCTGAGACCTTGATATTCTGGGAATTATTAATTTTAAATGCTTTCTTTTTAAAATGAGTGAAACGACAGTTATCAAACTCATAACGGTCTACCCCATCTAAATCAATAGGTTCATCGTAAGTCGTATTAGCCGTATTGTTGTACTCAAACTTACAACCAATAAAAATATTACAGTTATTGCTATCCCCTTTAGAGATAAGCAGTTTTCCATTATCATGCTCAAACGTTACCGAAATAAACTTGTTGTCATTCACGTTATTATTTGTGTCTGCCGTTTCAGATGTATTTCGTTGATCGATGAAAAGTGCAGCGGTTGATGAGGCTCTATCACCGCAGTAGCGTAGGTAAACATTCTCGAAAACAGAGTCCTGCATAGACCTCAGATATATACCATTCCCTTTTACCCGATTAATAACGATATCCTTAAAAATTCCTCTAGCTATATAAACAGCTTTCACTGCGGTAGCTGCGATATCGCCTCCTTCAATCGTAAGACCTTCGAGACCAATACCGGACAGAGATAAATAAGAAGCGGCTGTCCCCTTAAAAGTAAAACCCGCACTAGGGTTGTCGAGAGTTACTTTTGTAATTAAGGAACCTACCCCAACTATTCTAATGTACTTATCTACAGTAATTTCCGAAGCAATCCTATAATCATCTCTAGGAGGGAGGAATACAACCCCTTTACTTACAGAATCCTTAGCTGCGTTGATACAAGGTGCCCAATCGTATCCGTTAGCAATAGCTACTTTTAAGTTTTCATAGGACAAAACAGATACGGAGTTCTTTTGCAAAACATCTAGCTTACTTGTAGCGTCGTCTACCTGCTCCCCTATCTCCTCTATCTTCTTATTCGGATCAGGAAATTCGTTGTACAAATTATCCCTAAATAAATTACTCATTTACTTACCTCCGTTCTTATAGTTAATCCTTAGTAATATAACAAGACAGAGGTTTTTAAAAAGTTGACATATTTTAATCCTTACTCTCCCAACACTTCAAGGCACTTTAACCTGAGAATGTGACATATTAAATGACTTATCCTCTCTGTATTATATATCTTTATATTACTTATTACTTTATATAATATATTTAATAAATTAATACTATATAAAAGGGCGGAGCTAAAATTTTAAATATGTCAATTTTGTCTGTATTCAGGTAAGGATAGAGAGACCCTCTGAGGACGTTTTAAGTGGATTTGAATAGTAAGACATACGAAATGGATTTAAACAGCTGAGACAGGCGTATACGTATCTTAGACGAGGAGATAGATATAAGCTATTCCTGAACAATGCTATAACCCTATTCAGATCAGGTGTAATTCCTCTACTAAAACCCTCTTTAAATATAGTTGACATATTTTAATCCTTTACGTACCAAGGGTTTAAGAGATATTCCTGAGAAAGTGTGACATATTAAAGGGTTTAAGTCGTCTGTATTATATTTATTATTATTCTTTATATACTATATATCTTTATAATAAAGTATTAAATAATATATAAAGAGCGGAGATAAAATCTTTAATATGTCAAAAATATTTATAAATGTGCTCTAAAGCTAGTAATACCAAGGGATTAAAATATGACACATCTTCAAATTTCACTAATTTCAGGTTTAACTAGAGTGTATTGGTGGTTATAATATAAATACAACAATATAATAACTAGAGGTGTTTAACTATGACTACGCATGGGATGAGTCGTACAAGACTAAATAAGATTTGGAGAGAGATGAGACAGAGATGTAACAACCCTAATAATCAGGCTTTTAGTAACTATGGAGGTAAAGGTATTAAAGTTTGCAAACAGTGGGACACTTCCTTCGAGACTTTCAGGGATTGGGCTTTAGCTAACGGATACGATGATAGCCTTACTATAGATCGTGTTAATTCAGATAAAGATTATGAACCTGGTAACTGCCAGTGGATTACTCGAGCAGAGAATACCCGAAGAGCTAAGGTAGGGAAACTCGATCAGGGTAAGGCAAAGAAAGTCACTTTCAATGGGAAATCGTTAACATTACGGCAATGGGCCTTAGAGTTAGGGGTAGGCTACCATACGTTATATCAACGTATCCATATAAGAAAACTACCCCTAGACAAGGCCCTAGTTACGGAGTTTGTACCTAATACCAACACGAAAACTTATACATACAAAAACAAAACTATGACACTTCCCGAGTGGGCAAATTACCTGGGGATTAGCTATAGTACGTTGGAACAGCGAGTATCTCGATTGAATTGGTCTATTGAGCGAGCGCTATCCGAAGATATACGTAGTAAACAATCAAATAAACAAGGTATAGACACTAAAAACGTTACTGCTTTTGGTGAGACGCTATCTATTTCTGAATGGTCGAACAAAACAGGGTTAAGCTATATGCTCATCTATCAGAGGTTACTAAACGGGAAGTCTCCTGAGGAGGCTTTAAACAAAAAAGTTAGGGCTAAAAATGAAAAAAGTTAGTCTCTAGGCTTGTATTATGTTATCAAGTATGCTATAATGATATTAAGGTTAAGTTAACATCTACTAACTTAACTCCTAAAAGTTTTCATCTACTATAGGTTTAGAAATGGTCTAAAACGGGTATGATATATCTACTACCGCATTACAGGTTTCTTCCTCCCTTCCCTGTGGTGCGGATATCTACCTTTAAGGTAGGAGTAACATCTACAATAACGCAAATCACTGAATTAGTGACTGCGTTTTTATATTCTATGGGGTGGCGGAATAGGTAGACGCGTAGGAAGACTAGGTTGGTGCCCGAAGGAATGTCTTCTGGGTCGGGCATCTCACATGTTAGGTGCAAATCCTAACCCCCGAGCCTATTGCTCCGTAGCTCAGTGGTAGAGCTATCGGCTGTTAACCGATCGGTCGTAGGTTCGAGTCCTACCGGAGCAGTCAAACGAAACATTTGCTCAGATGAGCTGGTATTACTTTGGTTCCGATAGCAGAGATATGATGTATCGGTGCTAGGTGGTTACTACGGGTAAAGATGCGTACTACTGCCTAGTAGGTAAGGGAAGAAGGTGGAGCCCTTACAAACAGCGCTGGTAGGTATGGTCAGAACCGATATTCACATAGGTAGCTTGGATAACTACCACCCATGCGTGGGTAGCCATAAAGGGCTCGGGTCAATCCGCCCGGTATATCGGTTCTGAAAATATCTCAAATAAAGTGTTGACAAGCTATAACTTATCCTGTATAATACAAAGTATAATATTCGTAGTTGATATTATTTCGTTGGCTCTTAGGGTGGAACCTAGAGCCGTTTATACCCTTGGTAGCTCAGTTGGTAGAGCGGTTGTCCAATGATGCGAAAGCTAGGAGATCGGGTCGTGAGTTCGAGTCTCACCCAGGGTACCTACCATGCCTTACTGGTGTTCTAGGCTTAAAAGACGAAGACCAGGTAGAGGACGGAACAGGCAGCCGTCGCCCTCTCGATAGAGAGATTGGAGATGAAGGAACCGTTACTAAATGTCACGGAGTCAACCTTCCTACCTTTGCGGATATGTATATCCGGAGTCATTCTAGATACTGACAAAATACATCCTTCTCGGGTGGGAGGTTAAACCCGAGCCAACTATATGAAGTAGATTTCCTAGAGAGCCTCATTTACTGTGGTTCATACGTTTCCCCTCCTGTTAACGATAAATTACCTGGGGCTCTCTAGGAAGTGATGACTTCACTTCACCATCTTGTCTTTCTGAATAACTTTCATTTTTTCATCTCCATTCCCTTTTTCCACTAAGTCGACGCTTAGTGGTTTTTTAATGCCTTCATCTGCCTACCTAAACCCTTTCCCTTCCTATGTTATAATAGAGATAGAGACTAAGTTGTTATATTAATAAAAGGAGGGATAACATGACCTCATTCAAGCATGATCCCTTATGGCAAGAAGCCAAGCTTACGATTGGAACATCGAACTGGTTAGAAGTAGCTGCTTACTATCGCGAGCTCGGTGGAGAGAATGTATTCGTCTATTCAGTCGTTAATGGCCTAAAGAGACTCATTATCGATATCCTCTCCGATGAAACCGTCCTGCTTTTAATAGAAGATCGACTCACAACCGACACCTACGAGAATGTCCTCAATAGTCGTAAGCAGTTTAAATATTACGAAGACATTGAATTCAGTACGTATATTCTAGGTAACAAGAAATATAGGATTGCAACGGAAATACATAAATAGAACGGAAGTGGTAGACGTATGGCTATTCGTGATTGGTTTCTATGGGGCTCCAATAAACCCCAAGACCAGATAACAGCTCTAGATGACCATGTATCCATTGCGATTAAACAAATCGAGGATGAAGAGATTCAGAAGAGCGCTAAGAACAAAACAAAAGTGAACAGAGCGAAAGCATATGAGGAGCCTTTAATTAACGGATTTTCGATGAACCCCGATTTTAAAGAGGCTCCTTCTATTTCAGGGACACACAACTTACTGAACACATTAAAGATTTGGTCAAGAAAGAATATTATCCTAAATGCGATTATTAATACGCGTATTAACCAAGTGTCTATGTTCTGTGTACCGGCTCGACACAATGAAAAAGGCGTAGGCTACGAGGTACGGCTTAAAGACCCGCTAGAGGAAGAAAGTACGCATGACAGAGCTACCATTAAACGAATTGAGAGTTTCCTAGAAAACACAGGAGCAATTAAAGATGACTTTACTCGTGACAACTTCACCTCATTTGTAAAGAAGCTTGTACGTGACCGTCTAACATATGACAAGATCAATTTCGAGCTGATCTACGATAAAGAAGGTAAGCTGCATCACTTTAATGCGGTAGACGCTTCTACGATCTATGTAGCAGTTGATTCGAAAGGGAAAGAACCAAAAGGTAAAAATGCATCCCGATATGTTCAGATCATAGATAAGCAGAAGCAAGCTGAATTTAAAGCAAACGAAATGGCCTGGGAAGTTCATAACCCTCGTACAGACATCACAGTCGGTCGTTACGGGTACCCAGAGCTAGAGATCGCTTTAAACCATCTTCAGTACCATGAGAATACTGAACAGTTTAATGCTCGTTTCTTCGCACAAGGTGGAACAACTCGCGGATTACTTCATATTAAAACAGGCCAAGAGCAGTCTAACCAGGCGTTACAGTCATTCCGTAGAGAATGGACAAGCATGTTCAGTGGATTAAATGGAGCTTGGAAGATTCCTGTTATTACTGCTGAGGACGTTAAGTTTGTAAATATGACACAATCGTCTAAAGACATGGAATTCGAAAAATGGTTGAACTACTTAATCAATGTAATCAGTTCGATCTTCTCTATTGATCCGTCTGAGATTAACTTCCCTAACCGCGGAGGGGCAACAGGTAACTCCGGTAACACATTAAACGAAGGTAACTCTTCTGAGAAGTACCGTAACTCGAAAGACAAAGGGTTAGAGCCTCTTCTAAAGTTTATCGAAGATGCAGTAAACAAATACATCGTTTCTCAATTTGGAGACAAGTATGTGTTTAACTTTGTTGGTGGAGATAGTAAGACAGAACTAGAGATTATTAATATCCTAGAGGCTAAAGCGAAGATCGGTCTTACAATTAATGATGTGCGTGCAGAGCTAGGCTACCCAGAGGTAGAGGGCGGAGACGTAACATTAGCCGGTGTCCATGTTCAACGTTTAGGACAAATCCTTCAAGAAGAACAAGTTCAGTATCAGCGTAAGATGGATATGAACCAGTTTGTAGCGCAGCAGACAGGTTATAATGGGGACTTAGACAATGTGAATGGTAAAGGTACTCACAACAAGCAAGTAGGTAAGGACGGGCAATTAAAGGGCGCTAATAACACGAACTCTACCCCACAGGGCGGTAAAAAGGATGACGGTTCACCAGCAAATGACTGGGAGGTATAACCTCCTTGTCTCCGTTTCCTAAACTAATTAGTGTTTGTGTTATATTATAGATAACGCCGGTCTGCTCCGAAAGGTATAACAGCGGACTATGATATAATAAAGAGAGGGGGTAATTCCTCTGAGCACACAGGAAGGTAAAATCGATCTGTTTGTTCCGATTGATCTCGAGGAGTCTATTAAAAAGAGTAATGAGAATGACACAGAGAAGGCTTGGTACCTTCGAGGTTATGCTACTACTCCGGATTTAGATTTACAGGAGGACATCGTTGATCCTAACGGAATTGATATTTCACACCTCGTTGAGCGTGGTTATATTAATTACGAGCATCACCAGGGGAACGATTACATTATTGGGGTTCCTACAGAAGGTACTCACGTTGATCCTAACGTTGGTTTATACGTAGAGGCTAAACTGTATAAAGGAAATCCTTATGCTAAAAGTATTTGGGATTTAGCTAACAATATCGCAAAGTCCGGAATTACACGTAAGCTTGGGTTTTCTATCGAAGGGTATGCGAAAGCGCGAGATAAAAGTGACCCGAGGATTATCAAGAGCACTTATATCACAAACGTAGCTGTTACTACAAACCCTGCTAACCCTAACGCAACTTGGGACGCATTCATGAAAAGCTATCTAACTGGTTTCGGAATTTCTCCGGAAACACAAACGGATGCAGCCGCACTCCGTACAGAGTCATTTGCACGAAGCTTACATAATTTATCTTACGCATACAAGCTGGTTGACCAGCCAAAAGAGCTAAAGAAAATGTGGGACGAGGTTGGTACTTACTTAGATTCGATGGGTCGTTACTCTCCGGAAGCTGCAGTTATGTTCCTACAGTTATCTAAAGGGTACTCTCGTGCAGAAGCTGTCGCAAAGATTGATAAGTTAATCCAAGATAATAAGTAGAAAGGACTGAAATAAATTGGCTGAGAAATTATCATTTCAAAAGTTAAACGCAGAGTTAGATCAGATGTCAGAAGAGCCTGTAGCAAAATCTGAGGGTGCAGAAGATACTGAGCCTAAAGTAGAGCAGGAAGAGGAGAAGGTCGAGGATAAGCAAGAAGAAAAGGCCGAAGAACCTAAAGCAGAAGAAAAAGAAGAAAAGCAACCAGAAAAAGGTGAAGAGGCTGAAGAAAAACCAAAATCTCCTGATGAGCCTATTAAAGCAGAAGACATCGAAAAGTCGGAAAAGCCTAAGAAAGAAGAGGCTAAAGAAGACGATAAGGAAGACAAAGGCGAGAAGAAAGATAAGAAAAAGGTAGAGGATAAAGAAGAGAAAGAAGACGTTAAGAAGTCTGCTGAATCGACAATCTCCGAAGCTGATCTTATCGGCGCTTTCGAAATGGTTGTTAAATCATTCGGTAAAGTCCAAAAGAGTAATAGCTCTTTAGACGAAAAAGTAGAGTCTCTATCTAAATCTGTAGCAGAGCTTATTGAGCTTGTTAAAGAAAGTAAAGTAGAGAAGTCTGTTGACGTTAAGGAAATTGCTGAAGGTATTAAAGATAAGATCGAAAAGAGCGTTCAAGAGGAAGAAGTTCCTGAGGGTAAAGCTGTAGAGGCTATTGTTAAATCTGAAGACGGCGTAGTCGTTCCAGAAGTAGCAGCAGAACCAGTTGAAGAGGAGCCTAAACCTTTCGTTGCTGAAGAGCATATCGACGCAGTAACTTCTTATTATATCACTACACCTTCATTAAATGATAATGACCGTACTGAAATCCGTCATGCAGTTAACCGTGTAAAACGAGGAGAGCCTAATGAGTTTGATATTAAACTTTTCAAAGGAATTGTAGGCCACGAGGATAAATAAGAAAAAATACAGTTAACTGTTATATTAAAGAGGAAGCCGTTTTTACGGTTTCTGTCGAGAGGTTCCTCCTCCTAACCTCTCGATAACTTATTCTATTGGATATTCTAAAAATTTATATAAACCTATAAGGTTATGAAAGGACGACTTAAACCATGACAGATTCTAAAAATCGTGAATTACCACAAGGTGCCGAAACGATCATTGAGGGCATTACGAAGTCATTTACAACTGGTTTTGGTATCACTCCACAAACACAAACAGATGCAGCTGCTTTACGTCGAGAGTTACTAGACAGCGAAGTTAAAATGCTAGCGTTCCAAAACACAGATTTCACTATCTACCCTGCAATTGCTAAAAAGCAAGTTAACAGCACAGTAGAGAAATATGCAGTATTCAATCAACACGGTCGTACAGGTCATAGCCGTTTCGTTCGTGAGGTTGGGGTAGCTTCTATCAATGACCCTAACATCCGTCAAAAAACGGTTCAAATGAAGTTCTTATCTGATACAAAACAAATCTCTATCGCTGCTGGCTTAGTGAATAACATCGCTGATCCAATGACTATTCTTACTGAAGATGCTATCTCAGTATTAGCTAAGTCAATCGAATGGGCGATTTTCTACGGAGATGCAGCTTTATCAGTAGACCCTGACTTACAAGCAGGTTTAGAATTCGATGGTTTACATAAACTTATCGACCAAGATACAAACATCTTAGACTTACGTGGTGAAACTTTAACTGAAGCTGTATTAAACAAAGCAGCTGTAGTTATCGGTAAAGGTTACGGTAAAGCTACAGACGCATTTATGCCTATCGGTGTGTTAGGAGATTTCTCTAACAGCTTCCTAGGTCGTCAATATGTTTTACAACCAGCAACTAATGCTGATGGTATGGCTACAGGTTTCTCAGTAACTCAATTCAACTCAGTACGTGGCCCAATTCGTTTACATGGTTCAACAATCATGGAGAATGATAACATGTTAGATGAAACTCGTCCACAACAACCAAACGCTCCATTAGTACCTCAATCGGTAGTAGCGGCAGTAAAAACTGGTGTTGCAGGCAAATTCACTAACTATACAGGCACTCATAACTACAAAGTTGTTGTAAGTTCTGACGAAGCTGAGTCTATCGCTTCAGATGCAGTAACAGCTACAGTGGCAAATGCTACAGACGGCGTAGAGTTAACAATCACTCTTCAACCTATGTATTCAGCACAACCACAATTCGTTTCTATCTACCGTCAAGGTAAAACAACTAATCAATATTACTTGATTGCTCGTGTACCTATGTCAAAAGCAACTGGAAACGTACTTGTATTCACTGACAAGAACGATACTATCCCTGAAACAACTGACGTATTCCTTGGTGAAATGTCTGGACAAGTTCTTAGCTTGTTAGAATTACTTCCAATGATGCGTTTACCATTAGCTCAAATGAATGCTACACAAACGTTCTCAGTACTATGGTACGGTGCTTTAGCATTATACGCTCCTAAAAAATGGGTTCGTATCAAGAACGTTAAGTACATTCCAGCAATGGCTTCAGACGTTAACGTTAAGTTCTAATTAGTTAGGACTATAATAGCATAACTGAATAAACAAGTAAATAGAGGACAAGCACATCGCTGTCCTCTTTTTATTTAATAAAACCAAAATTATACATTGGAGTGAATATTTTATGTTAGTAAATCAAGAGTTAGCAAACCGCGAAGTAGCGACTGAATTCGGTAACATCACATTTAATGAAAAAGGCGAGTCAAAAGACCTTAAGCCAGAACAAGAAAAGAAGTTAGGTGATCTTCCAGGATTCGAATATCATGAAGAGAAAGTAGCACCTAAAGCAAAAGAAAAAGAGGAGAAACCTGCCGAGAAAGCAAAGGAAGAAGCTCCTAAGAAGAAATCAACTAAAAAATAAGAGGTGACGGATTATGTTTTCGAATGAGAACGATATGCCTCCTTATGGGCACAATAATCCCCAATCATTGAAGCTAGAGGACGTTAACAAGTTTACTCTAGCTGACTATGGCCTATCTGTGGATGCGGTTAAGCTTAATCACTTCGGTGTAGCGGTAACCGATCCCCGGACAGGGGAGCATCTGCCTGATGCATTCTATAAGTCCAAGATTGAGGCAGCAGTCGCACAAGCAGAAAAAATGTTAGACATTGTTATCCTGCCTCGTGTTCTTTACGAGCATCATGACTTCTACAGTAATGATTTTGGTAGTTATAGCTTTATTCATACATTCCATAAGCCAATCCTGCAGGTAGAGGCTGTACGACTAGAGTATGGTGGTACGTCCTTGTATAACTATCCTACTCGATGGTGGAAGGTATACAATCTGCCAGGACACTTACAAATGCTACCTAACACAATGTTATCTGGTGGATCAGATGGGTTATCTTTAGTGCAAGCATATTCAATGTATCCGATGGTTACCGGCCTACCTAACACAGTAGGAAATAACTTCGCACCGCAGATGCTTCATGTAGAGTACGTAGCAGGAATGTTACCTCCTACACGTAGTGGAGTGACTGCACCAAATGAGATGCATCCTGACCTATGGAATATGATTATTAAGCTAGCGCTTAAAGAAGTATTCGAACAGTGGGGCCGCTTAATCATCGGTGCCGGGATCGCGAACATGTCTATCTCGATTGACGGTGTATCTCAGTCTATCGATACAACTCAATCAGCTATGTATGGTGGTGCCTCTGCGGATATCGTACAGCTAAATGAGGATATCGCTAAGCTATACACAGGACTTAAATCTTATTATGGGACAAATGTAGGACTAATCTAGGGGGTGTAAACGATGTCAGAAAAACCAGCAATTATTCAGAATATCTCTAATGCGGGTATTCGTACCGATATGCTTGATACGTTTACAAATACCGTAGGGCTCTCTGTACTATGGGAGAAGTCCTACCTATGCCCATGTAGAGATAAAGCTACTAAACAGCCTAGCCAGGCATGTCCTCGCTGCTTTGGGAGAGGTATAGGCTACTTACCTCCCGTATCTACTAAAGTCATTATTCAGTCCCAAGAAAAAGGTGTATTCAACGCAGATTTAGGGTTAATCGATTCAGGAACAGCTATAGGTACCCCGCAAGATCGTACTATTCGTATGTCCTTCCGAGATCGTATCACCTTAAATGATGTAGAGGCGCGAGTATCTCAGTCGTTTATCTTTGATGTAACTGATAAGCGCATTAAAAATGGATTCTATATGGTATACGATGTCCATCAGATTGAGTTTGTTACCAGTATGGCAGGTGACCTATACGAGAACGAAGACTATACAGTCGATCTTAAAAAGAACTTATTCTTTCCTAAGCCCCACCTAAAAGGAAAAATGATCTCGATTAACATCTTAACTACCCTACGTTACATGATTGCTGATCTACTCAAAGAACATCGATACGCACCTGACCAGTCAGGTAAGCAAGTAAAGATTCAGCAAAAACTATTACTGAAACGAGAAGACCTCTTTATCAGCAAGGAGGCGTTCGATTTAGGCGTAGATAATGCAGAGGTAGGGGAAATCATTGATCCTAAGAGAAAACCATCCACAGACGGCTTAAACGGCTTCTTCCGAGGCGGTTCATAATGGCTCGACGTAAATCGCAAAGACCTAAGCTATTTCAAAACAAACAGGCACCTAAAAGAGCAATGGATAATGTAGGGAAGGCATTTGTACAGAAGACCCTAGACGCAGGTATGCAAGCAGCCCAGAGCCAGAAACCGCAAAAGGATGTACAAATCAAAGTTACAAGAAAGCCTAAATATCTGGAAGTAACCGAGAAACGCTTAAACAAAATGGGTGTTGTCGATCTTAAACCATTCTTCGCACACAGCCCTAGCCGTAAGATGAAAAAGGACGGCGGTTGGTATATTCGTATCCCTATTAAGGTGAAAAAGAAAGACATGTCTCGTCGTATGTATGACCAGTTACGGACGATTAACATCTCCCCGGATAACCAACGAACGGTTATATCGGACTATCTCTATGATAGACGCCAAGCTTCTGACTCTAGCCTGCTGAATTACACGCCAGTATCATATAATATAACTAAGCAGAAAACTGGTAAACGTAAGCATACTTATGTAGCTTATCGTACCGTATCTGACAAATCACCGACAAGCAGCTGGATCGTAAATCGGGATAAAGTAAACACCGATGATACATCTAAGACCTTTATACGAAATGTAAACAGGCTAATGAAATGGAAAGCTAAGAACGGATGGGAGTGAGTTAAATGGCCTTACCTAGTATTGATACATACCTATATGACGAGATCGAAAGCAAACTGAAAATTATATTGGAGAACCGTTATATTATAGAGGAGATACTTAAAGGTGTTCAACCTGATATCGCAGCTAACTTTATTAAGGCTTATACGGGCGATAACGCTAAGGAAATTCCTATCGTATACACTATGCCCCAAACAAAGGAAACGCAGCAAGGAGCCATCTATATAGGGCTTAGAGAAGGCGAAGAAGATCGCACAAGTTTAGGTAACATTGAAGGAACATACGCACAGCTTTCAGGCGGGTTAAAACAGCAGAACATTGTAATCGAGCATGATGAAAGCAGAAACACTTGCTACTTTACAGTAGACTTTCCTATCGACCATATAGAGGTAGTGAAAGGTGTAGCCTTTGCAGAGAGTGATCGAGTTATGATAGACGGCAACAGAGTCGATTTTGCTTATGACCCCTACTTTGTAGGGAAAGAGTTCAGCGTTATTTATGAAGCAACTGCAGGAGATGAAATCGGTCTTAAAAAAGGTTTCACCGCAACCGAGCAGTACGCTGTAATGGTCGTCTCTACGAATATGAACACTGTCCGCTGCTTAGACCTAATCGTAAAAGCAATCCTCATTATGATGAGAAATAGCCCAGAAGAGAACACGATCTTCTTACTACAGAAAATTGTTTTTGGGCAGATAGAAGAGCAAAACGTAGGAACTGAGGACGTACCGGAAATTTTATACGGTAGAATGTCTATTATCACGTATACAACTTCCTACAGCTTGGATATGCCAATCTTAGATGATGTATTAAAATACATTAACTTGAATATTAATTATGATTTGAAAGGAGAGCTGAGAAGTGGCGGAAAAGAAAAAGGTTGAGAAACCAAAAGAAGAGCCAAAGAAAACTCTTCCTAAATCATATGTGCATATTGATACATTCATGCAAACCGCTATCCCGATGTACAACTTATCTCGTGTACAAGCAGCTGGATTTAAAGCCAAGATGCAGGGGCAGCATTATCAGCGAGACCAAAAAGTATTTATTGATGCTTTAAAAGAGCATTTCAATATTGAAGATTAATATCCAGAAAGGATGATATAAATAATGGCTAACGTTTCTTACGGTTATAACCGACAACGACCTCGTACCGAGATTTTCTTAGATGCTAGTTCACTAGGATCAGCAAATGCACGTTCTGAAAAGCCGCTAGTATTAATCGGCTCAGCAAACGGTGGGGAGCCAGGAGTTCCTCAAACATTAACAAACTTTGCACAAGCTCGTGACATTTTCCGTAGTGGAGATTTACTTGACGCTATTGAACTTGCATGGAGCCCAGGCCCTAACGTTTCAGGTGCAGGTAAGATCATCGCTATCCGTACTGACCAAGCTACACAAGCTAAATTAGTAAAGGATGGTTTAACATTTACTTCTAAATTATACGGCGTAGATGCCAACTCAATCCAAGTAGAACTTGCTGAAAACGAGTTAACACAAGCTAAACGTGTAAGTGTTTACCTAACAAAAGAGCGCTACGAAAAAGTATATGACAATATCGGTAATATCTTCACTGTACAATACACGGGTACAGAGGCAGCCGCTACGGTTGAAGTAGAGGTAGATAGCACTTCGAAAGCGTCTACTCGCTTAATCCTTAAAGCTGGTGCCGATGCTGGTTCATTAGCTGCACTTCGTACGTACGAGCTAGGTGAAGGGGTTTACCAAGACGTTCACGTTCTTGTAAACGATATTAATAACCTCCCAGATTTCAAGGCTCAAATGGTTACTCTAGGTGGTAACAAAAACATCACAACTGAGGCACTAGACGCATTAGCAGCTACAGACATCAAAAATAAAAATGCAACAGTACAAGCTATTGGTGCAGACCTAATTGATCGTTTAGCTAGCGACACGTATGTATCTGTTTCGATTGACCGCTCTAAGGTTATGCCAGCGACAATTGAACTTTCTAACTTAGCAGGCGCTAAAACAGAACCTGCACCGGCTTCATGGGCTACAATGTTTGCAGAGCTTACAAACTTAGACGCATACTATGTTGTTCCATTATCAGCAGATGCAGCTATCCACGGTGAGTTAGGTCAGTTCTTACGTGATGAGTCTAACAATGGTCGTCACCTACGCGGTTTAGTTGGTGGAGGTATTAATGAGTCTCTAGAAGAAACTCGTACTCGCCAAATGGGTCTACGTAATGCTCGTGTAGCATTAGTCGGAGATTCAGGAACTCGTCGTATGGCTGATGGTCGTGTGTATAACTACCCAGCATTCATGCACGCAGCAATCATTGCAGGGCTATTAAGCGGAATCGAAGTAGGGGAACCTGCTACATACAAAAAGCTTAATATCGAAGCGCTTGACCACAAGTACACAGGAGATCAGTTAGACCAGTTACATAACTCTGGTGTTATCATGACTGAGTTCGTTCGTACTCGTACAAGCTCTCACTTCCGTGTTGTATCTGATCCAACAACATACAACGTAGCTAGTGAGCCAGTTTCTAACCGTATCTCTCTTGGAGAAGTTTCTGACTTCTTAACAACTGAGTTACGCGAAGTACTAGACAACGAGTTTGTTGGTACACGTATCCGTAACACATCCGCTTCTATCATGAAAAACCGTGTTGAGTCTTTCTTAGACCAACAAAAGAAAGTTAACGGTTTGATTGTAGACTACAACCCAGATGACGTACAAGTTGTTATCTCTGGTAACACAGCTCGTATTAACTTGACTGTACAACCTTCTCAAGGCTTAGACTACATCAATGTTTATATCACATACGAGGACAATGAATTAACAGCTTAATAATGCGGGTGGGTGAGACTCCCGCCCTACTCTATAAATTGAATAGGAGTGACTTAAATGGCTAGTGTAACTAACCAAACAGTACAGTCTGCTAATACAGTGTACTTTATGATTAAGAACGTACCTATCGCTCGCGCTCAGTCTATCTCAGCAGAACGTTCATTCGGTACAACTGGGGTATACCAAATCGGTTCTATCATGCCTCAAGAGCACGTTTATTTACGCTACGAAGGCTCAGTAACTGTTGAACGTTTCCGTATGCGAAAGGAGAACTTAGCACAATTAGGGTAAAAAGTCATGCCCCTTTATCTGGTGACAGGTAAAGCAAACTCTTCGAATTGACGGGGAAGCCTTGATAGCTCTGACTACCAACTATACGTAGCGATACAGTATAGGGCTAAATTAACTACTTAGGTATGGTAAAAAAGTCAGGGATTAGGTGATCCGCAGCCAAGACTCTCACGTAGAGTAAGGTTCAACGACTAAGTGGAGAGAATCTCTTAATAAAAGAGATTATGATATAGTCTGCTCTTATGTGAAAGCATAAGAGGTGGGCAGAAATGACCCACCCTCCCTATGGGAGTAACAATTTAGGTTGCAGCGCTAGGTGAAGAAGTTTTACAAATGGATATTATGGATATTGTACTTTATGACAATTATACCCAGGAGGTAGTGGTCGCATATCGCGGATGCTCTATCGATACATACTCCGAAAGCACTAGTGTCGGAGAAATTGCGAGCGAGAGCGCACGGTTCTATTTTCTTACTTCCGCGAATGTTCGTGGGTAATAATACCTATAAAAGAGTCCTATACGGGCTCTTTTTTTTTGTTGTTTACTTTATCTAGGTTCTATGTTATACTCTTCGTAAAATGGAAGGAGGATACAGATGCGTAGAACAAATTATGAGGAAGTGAAGGCTTATTTTGAATCAAAAGGATACACGCTTATATCTACCGAATTTAGGGGTGCTAAATATCTATTAGAAACTGAGTGTCCAGAAGGTCACCCGTACCCAGTAAATTATAGCAACTTTAAACATAACAACAGACGATGCCCTAAATGTGTAGGTGGTGTTCGCTTATCAATTGAAGAGGTTAAAAAAGCTTTTGAGAAGAGGGGGTACACACTTCTAGAAGACTCATACCAGAACAACGTAACTCCTATGAGGTGCCTTTGCGATAAGGGACACCCTACTGAAATAACCTATGCTAGTATTAAGCGTGGTCGCGGATGTAACGTATGCGCAAGGAACCAGCCTTTAACTATTGATGAGGTTAAAGCACATGTAGAGGAGTTTGGCTACACATTACACAGCAATGCGTATGCAAGGAACACAGACAAAATAGTAGTTCAATGCAAGTTTAAACACAAAAAATACCCTGTCTCTGTTATGAAGTTCAGGGCGGGGAGACGTTGCCCTTATTGCCAGGCATCTAAAGGTGAGCGCACTGTAAACTACTTACTTGCTAACATGCTTCCGGAGGGTGTTGAGTATACCTTTCAGCAACCTAAAACGATATCAGATAGGAATTTAAGATTTGATTTCTATGTTAACGTTGGCCCAGGGGTGTACATAGAGTATCAAGGGGAGGAACATGACGAAGCTGTAGATCATTTCGGAGGGGGAGAAACTTTCCTAGACCTGCAATATAGGGACTCGCTTAAAAGAGATAACGTTAATAAAGAAGGTAGCGAACTATGTTATGTAGGTTATCAGGATTCTAATCGAGATATTTATCATAAGATGATAGTTTCTTTGAGTAAGCATGTAACACTGAAAGCTATATCAGATGATAATATTCGCAGAGCACACCTATACGATATAGATAGGGGTTTTGATCTACACAATTTACTGGACTTCTATATAAGCCATACAGCCAAGGAGACTGCAACTAAATTTAACATTAATGAAGCTACAGTGTACCGCTACTTTAAAGACTTTTACGGTGAAACTAAGCGTACTTACTTAAAAAATGGTAAATAAACTATTTACAACTCAATTCGGTTATGGTAGACTATGTTTACAGAAAGTAAATAAAAGGAGGAAACGAAAAATGGGATACCAACAATCATTTATCTCTTATGCGAGCACAGAGGAGTTAGTTAAAGATTTACAGGAATATGGGAAACGAGATCGCAGCAAGGATCAGTCCGGAGTATACTGCATCAATCGAGTGAAAAAGGAACTGCCAGGATTTAAAGAAGGAGAGTTAGTTGTAGTCGTCGGTGGTGAACGATACGATCAACGTGGTTTATCTCGCTTAAAAGAGGGGCTAGGGTTATCCAGAGCGAGCGATATTGTCTTTATCGAGAATGTATACCCCGCTTTTGAATTAGGCGCTAGCGTTGAGCTAAGTAACTTTTTAGACGATCATTTTGAAAGCTTAACTAACGAAGAGCATGACGAACTATTAGGATAAACATCTTACCCCAGGGCACCCCTCCTCTGGGGTCTTTTTTTTATGCCTCCAATCTCTTCTATCCGTTATATTATATAGGAGCAATTACATACGATTGGAGGCAATAATGTGAGTAATTTATTTAGAGATAATTTATATAATGAATTTCCTGATCCGAATAAGAAGATTGAAGAATTAGGAGAACTAATTCCCGATATCCAAGGTGATTTAGGTGATTTAACGGAACTGAGTTGGTTACCGAAATCCGTTGTAAAGGGGCTTAAGGATTTAACTAGCTGGGTGGAGCAGCGCTATACTAACGTTAAACAACCGCCTTTCAATGCTTACGGGGACGCTAACTATTACAATTCAGCTGATGGTAAATGGTACATTAACCGGACTTCTTCTAAAGACGGGAGCGGTAATACTGTATACACCTACTCAGATTTAGCTCATGATGACACAGCGGCTATACAGGCTGCCTTAAATTTTATGAACAAATCTGGAAAACCTCTATTTTTTCCTAAAGGTAAATATATGGTTGGCGCTCTAACAACAAACTTTACTGCGGGTGGAATTGTCGGGGAGGGACGGAGTCAATCGATGCTCGTCCCTAATGGTAATGTAGGAACCTTGTTAAAATATACCAATTCAGCGTATATTATGATACGAGATTTCGGTATTGATGGTAAAGGTCAAGTAGACGTGTGTTTAGACACCACTTTTGACCCTGTTAACGGTGCCCCTTCTGTTAATAACTTCTATCAGAATGTTATGCTACAGGGGTACAAGGTTACTGCGTGGTTAGCTGACCATAACAACGATTGCTCATTTGACCATGTGCTGATTACGGGTTCGGATGTCCAAAATTCTTACGCTATGCAACTACAAGCAAATGGAGGAGCTATTACACTAGATCGCTGTGTAATTTATAACCCTATCAAAATTAACTGTCAAAATGCTATGATGAACTCCTGTGTTATCGCCGGCATTGATATTATTGGAGCTGATACAAACCATCTTCAGATGAACGGGTCGTATTGGTACGCAAATAAGTGGAACAGCTGTAACTTATATATCGGCAGCGGTTTCCAAGCGTACTGCCCTGCGCTAAACGGTATGCGAATTGAGAACGAGTACACTGACGGATTTATTATCGGCGGGAGTGGGGTACTTTACAACGGAGCTTCATTTAATGCACCCCACATATTCACTATGCACGGCGCTACAAATGTTAAACTAATTGCTTCTACTATTACTTCCCCAATGAAATCAAGAATTACCTTAATGGGTGGAGTTATTGAGAGTAATATCGTTGTAAGTGATACAACTTATTTCATTATTAGTAAACTGAATACGTCTATAGGTGGGTTCAATAGTACCTATTTTGACTTAGCTATGAGCAACGATGGTCAACGTTCATTCTATGCTGCAAACGATAAAATTGGTTTTAAGGGTGCTTTTGGTGAGGTTAGCAGTGTCAATGGTCAGGTTACCTCTGTAATCACGAATGCCCAGACTGCAACTATTGCAGCTATTACCCCGAAAGTAGGTTTTATTATAGTTAATGCGACTGATGGGAATGGCCCTACAGGTATTTTCTATTTTGTAACTGGGTTAGGTAACCAGAACAATGTGGTTACAAAATTAGGTGGACGTTCTGGTAGTGGTGGAGGGGATGTTACTGTAACTATTCCTAACGGAACTAACCGGGATGTTAACATCACCCACACATACGGAACAGCTACTGCGTTTAAGTATACTATTATTGGTTCGTAAGATATTGACCCCTCTCCCGGGGTCTTTTTTTTCTGCCTATATATTACAGTCTCGTTACAATCCTGTAACATGTACCTATTTTATATCTTTCTATGTTATATTAGAAGAACATCACAAATAAAAGGAGAAACTACTATGAAATTCAAGAAGACGATTTTAACAATCTCAGCGACAGCAGGACTACTATTTGCAGGAGGTTTAACCGCTTCCGCAGCAGAAAGCAATAGTATTGTCGATTATTTATATACACGCGGAGAAGACTACAGTTTCTCTAATCGCGCACAGCTAGCCTCACAGCACGGTGTAGGTGGATATAAGGGCACTGCATACCAAAACATTACTTTACTAAACAAACTACGAGGTAACGCTCCTGTGGCTTTTACAGAGGAAGTTAAAGCTCCGGTTCAATCAGAACCTAAGCAGGAACAACCAACAGCTCCTCAAGGTAGAACAATGACAGTAGAAGCTACCGCTTATGGAACCGACTGTGCAGGGTGCAGCGGAGTTACCGCAACCGGCCTTAACGTGAAAGCTAATCCAGGTGCTCGAATTATTGCTGTTGATCCTAATGTAATTCCTCTAGGTTCGAAAGTGTACATTGAAGGGTATGGTACATACACAGCCGCAGATACGGGAGGCGCAATTCGTGGTAATCGTATTGATGTATTTATGGGAACAGAGGCTAATGCAACAAGCTTTGGTAGACAAACACTCAAATTAACAATTTTAAACTAAGACACCTTAACGGGTGTCTTTTTTATTTCTTAAAAATAATGGTTGACTTTGGGTGGACAACCAACTATACTAAGGATGTACCACAAATAAACAAATAAGGGAGAGGTAAGAAATGAGTGAAATAACATTCAATGAAAGACAAGCAATTAAGGAGTACATCGATTATCTGAAGAAAGAGAATGATCGGGTTACGGAGATGTACCGCGAAAGTCGAGAACGATATATGTCAGAGTACAAAGAAGCAATCCAACGTCTGCGTGTACTGGATGATATTGACCGAAAAGTAGAAAAAGAGGAAGCTCCTGCTCCGGTAATCCAGGAAACAGAACCTCCCAAGGCAGAGACCATAACACTTCAAGAAGCTCTCGAAATGTACAGAGATAAGAAAGAGTCAGAGTCTACTACTGATGATAAAGCATTCGAGTACAATCGTCAAGAGGAAGAGAAGAAAGAACAGCTGTACAAAGAAAAGAAATATGCTAGGCTTCTAGATCACAAACAACTAACTCAAGAGATTGCTAGTATACTTAAAAAAGCAGGACGACCTATTAAATCGAATGAGCTGAAAAAGCAGCTTAACGCAATGGATTACCCAGTAACAAACATCTATTCTGTATTACAAAGCGCGATGATCTACGATCCTAAAATTGAACAAGCTATGCGAGGCTATTACCAATACAAGCTGTAATGTACAAGGGGCTACTCCACAAGGGGTAGTCCTTTTCTGTGTTATAATAGAGATAGACATACTGCTATATTAGGAATATAGACATTTATTTTTTTAGGAGGAGCTTACATATGAGTAACGAATTCGAAAAGGAACTTGGTAGCTTACTACCAAAACCAACACCGGAAGAAATTGAAATGGAAAAATTAGATAAAGAACGCAAAGCTGTTAACCGTATTATTAAAGGACAGAATGACGTATTTAAAAAGCACTACACGTTTAAGGATTTAGGTTTAGAATTTACTGTTAAAATTAAGGCACCAAACGCAATTGAAGTGGGCAAGATTCAAGCGCGTAAGATGGCTTATCTTAATGGTATGAGTAATTATACAACAGACTATTTCTCAATCGTATATGATACACTAGCAGCACTTCGTGTTACAGGAATTGATGTACCAAAAGAGCTAGCTAGTGACGAAGATTTATACAATCTTGATATCATTTATCAGATCGGAGTAGACTTCCAGCAGTGGCTTGCCCGATTTCAATTCTGATATCAAGTCGCTGGGCGGACTTAAACGTCTAGCTAGAACTAATTATATGCGTAACATCTGGGCAATAATGAAGACATTTAATGTTCTTCCGACTGATCCTAACTTTCTTGCACTAACCGATGCCCAAATAGACCTTATGATTCACTCCATGAATGAGGATGCTAGAGAGGCGGAATTAGCTCGTAAAGGGCTTTCTGTTGAATCAGAGCATTATGATTCTGGATTCGAAGAAGAAGTTTGGAACAAAGAAGACGGAGAGTGGGATGTACTTCGTGAAGGTCACGATGCAGACAAGATTGCTAAGCAGGTTGAAGCTCTAACTCGTAAAGAAGACCAGTCTAACCTAGACAAACGATTCGAGGGATTAGACGAATATAACGAGTATAGAGAGGCTGGCGGTAAAACATCGAGAGAGACGGAAGTAGAACAGTACATGAATAAACGTCTTGCTGAAGCATATGAAAAAGCAAGAGACTTAGAATCATCTAGAGGCTCTAGCAAGTTAATCGATGATAAAGACCGACCAGAAGCTAAAGGCGCACTAACTGATAATATGGCTGACTTAGATAAGAAAGCTATTGAGGATTCTATTGCCCTCTTCAACGCTGACGATGACGATTTTGACGCACTATAAACACGAGGTAGAGGATTACTAAAGGGCCTCTACCTTTATTTTGTACATGAAAGGATGTGGTTAATCAATGGCTAATACAGAAAGATACAGATTCGATGTTGATGCTGAGACCGGAAAAGCCGTCTCCAAGTTAAAAGAAGTTGCACAGTTAATGGACAAGATTGACCGTCTACACTCGAAAGGGATCGACAACTATAATACAACCAACCAAAAAGACGTTGACAAGAGTATGCGCTCTATGTCCGAACTGTCTAAATCATACCAAGCAGTTAAGAAAGACCTTATGGAGATTCAGCGTAACATGCAGAATATGGCCGATAGTATTGCCACTCCTGTTAATGCTACAAAAGCACAACGAGAAGAAATCGAAAAACTGAGACAGGCCTATGCCAATCAAGCTAACGAAGCGATGCAAAGCCAACAAGAGTTACGTAAGTCTTATGACCAAACACTCCGTAAGTACCGCGAGATGGCTTCTTTCACGCAAAACTACTCTAAGACGTTTAAGAGTAAGTTAGATACGAACGATGTGTTTAACTTACCCACAGGATCGGAGAATAGTTTTAAAGCCGCAAGACAGGTAATGCAAGATTTAGCCAGTGATGCAGACCGTACCGTAACAGAAATCGACAAAGTAAAACAAGCTATCCAGGAAGCAAACAAATTAGATAGACGTTCCGAAAGTTTATCTCGTCGTGCAAAAGCCTCTAACTATATGTCGTACCAACAAGCTACAAGCTTTAAGGGAGACTATCGTACAGCGACACAAGACTTTGTAAGAAAACGTGAAGCGAACATGGATTCTATGACGGAGCTAGGTAGAAATCGATCAGAGCTGTCTAGACGAGTAAATGATATTCAAAACAAACCAGACGCTTCTAAAGAAGACCTAGATAAGAAAATTCAACTAGAAGAGTCTATTCGTGCTATCGACAAAGAGATGGAAACACGTATCCAATTAAACCGTACACTAGAAAAAACAACGGCAAACATGGAACGTTATAATAAGTCTCTATTAGAGAATGGTGGAGTAGAAGTTAAGCCTGAACGAGGTACCATGAGTGGTATGATGTATGAGCGTGCGCCCGCAATAGGTCTTGCTTTAACAGGGGCTGTAGCAGGGACAATGGCTAGTTTATATAACCAAGGTGCCGGGTTAAACCGTAGTATGCGTGACGATGTAATCTCTATCGGACAGCACACAGGAACCCAAGGTGCAGACTGGCGATCTTCTATTCGAGATAATGCACTAGATGCTGGACTATCCAAAAAGTTAGGTTTCTCAGGCCAAGAAATGTTAAACTTCCAGCAGAATTATCTGTCTAATAATGGATTCACAAACATGGATGATCTTAACTCAGCTATGCGTAACCAAGCTATCTTCTCCCGTACTACAGGGGTAGACGCTGCTTCTACACAACAGTTCTTCCAGTCCGCTATGCAAACAGGAGCTGTAAATGGTTCGCAGGTTAAAGATATTCAAGACGCGTTCATTGGAGCTATTAAGCAGTCTGGAATGGAAGGTCGAGAAAAGGATCAGTTAAAAGCACTACAGGGACTATTAGGTAGTGTATCTAATGGCCGTTCAATGACGAATGATGAAGTTATGAATGTAATGGGTCTCCAATCCGTTCTAGCTAACACAGGAGTACGTTCTCTACAAGGAGAGCAAGGCGGCCAGTTACTATCACAACTTAATGATGGTCTACGTCAAGGATTCGATGATCCGCAAACTCGCTTACTATTTGGTGCAGGAACTAAGTACCAAGGTTTAAGTGGCATGTATGATCTACAGAAACAAATGGAACAAGGGATCGCTAACCCAGAGCTATTAAATAACTTGTTTGGTGCAGCAGAGACCCAGGCTAACGGGGGAGACATTAAAGCACAAAAGGCTGCCTTCTCTATGATTGTCCGTCAGAAATTAGGTACAGATATTACTACTGACCAAATCGATGGCCTATATGAAGCGCGAGCTAAAGGTGACCTAACAAAAGAAGGCATCGACAAGGCGTTAAAAGGTAATAAAGAAACCGGAAGTAAAACAGGAGATGAAAAGCTAAAGCAGTATCAAGATTCTCATGAAGCTATAGACAACCAAAGTGAAAGTACAACAGAGAAGCAAGCAACTCAGTTATACGATCTAGGTGAGGTTGTTCGTAAAACCAACGCAGCTATGGCTGGAATGCCTCCTGCACTTTATGCATCTGTGATCGCTTTAAGTGCCTTCACACTAGCTTTAGGAGCCTCTACAGCTTCTATGTTCGGTGGTAAAGGTGTCCGTGGGCTATTTAAAGGTAAGTATAAAGGAGCTGGCGGTGGAGGTGGAAAAGGCCCTAAAGGAGGCGGTGGAGGTGGTGGTACCCCTCCAATCGTAGATGCTAAAGGTAACCCAGTTCAATCTGAAAAGAAAGGCTGGATGGGTCGCACAAAAGACACTGTAGGTGGCTGGTTTGGTCGAGGTAACTCTGATAAGCCTAACGTACCTAAGACAGAGGGAGCACCAAAAGGCTTCTGGGCAGGTGTGGGTGATAAGACTAAAGGTTTCCTTGGAGGTGCCAAAGACAAAGCTGGCGGATTCTTCTCGGCAACGAAAGATAAAGTCGGCGGTTGGTTTAGCAAAGGGAACGGCTCTGGCATTATTGAGAATGGAGGTAAAGGCGGAGGCTGGATGAGCAAGCTAGGTAAAGCTGGTGGTGTCCTCGGTAAAGTAGCACTTCCTTTATCTATCGCAACCGGAGCCGCTCAAATACTAACAGCCAAAGAAGGAGAGAAAGGGAAAGCTATCGGATCGGTCGGTGGTGGTATCCTCGGTGGTATGGGCGGAGGAGCTGCTGCAGGTGCTGCATTAGGTTCGGTTGTTCCCGGACTAGGTACTGTAATCGGTGGTATCGGTGGTTCTATTGTCGGCGGTATCGCAGGAAGTGGTATTGGTGGATGGATCGGTAGTAAGTTCGATGGTGGAGGAAAGAAATTAGAATCCCCAGAAGAAGTTGCAGCCGCTAAAGAAACTCTTCATAAAGCTTTCACTATTGGTGAGGACAAGGAAGGAAAAGAAACAAACAAGGCCAAAGGACAGCTGGATAAGGAGAACACTAATACCAAGTCCCGTACAGAAACAAAACGCGGAGACAACATCGCCTTAGAAAAAGAAAACCTTAAACTGTTCGAAACTTTACTCAATCGTACAGAAGCCCTTTTAACACAAGCTCGTATGCAGAACGGTATTATGGGTACGATGCAAAATGGCGGAGGTGTGATGGGTAGTGACGGTACAATGCTAAACGGTAGCGCAGGGCAGGTTAGCGGGAACGATAATGCTAGCCAGATTTGGAACTTCCTCGCAGGTAAGGGAATGAACCCAGGAGCCATCTCAGGTATCCTAGGTAACTTACAGCAGGAGTCTAATCTCGATCCTACAGCACCTAACGGAGGGCTAGCTCAGTGGTTAGGGCCTCGTAGAAAAGGGCTTGAAAATTTCGCTAAGGAGTCGGGCGGGGACGTAAACTCCCTAGATACCCAGCTAAACTACATGTGGAAGGAATTGTCTTCAGGGCAGTTCGGTAACATGGAAGAGCTGAACAAGCTTAACCCTACTGAAGCCGCTAAGTACTTCGAGCAGCATTACGAGAAAGCTGGTAAGCCTATGATGGAGAAACGTATTGGGTACGCAAACCAATGGTATAACCAACTAGGTGGTAGCGGAGGAGCTCAGCTTCAATCGAATGCAGGTACGAAGAGTACAAACAACGGCACAAACAACAAAGTGAGTGTAAACTCTAACATCAATGTTAAAGTGTCCGGAGATGAAAAGGCATCCGATAAGGTTAAAGACAGCAAGGAACTAAAAGGAATAGCGAGTGCAATCCAGCAAAAGATTTATGGATCATTAGGATTCCACTCCAAAGAAACAGAGAGAGCTTAACGGCTCTCTCTTTCTGTTATACTAGTAATAGAGAGTACTTTAGAAAGGAGCGATTTGACATGACAGTCATCTCTAAGCGTTACCCTAGCTTTGAAGTAGAAATAATTTCCGAAGATTCTAGTTACCAACTTCTTTATGAAACGAATAAAGAGTTAACAGTAGACCAGTTTGACAACGCAATCTTATCACTATCCACGAAAAATTCCATGTCCGATGACAGCCCCGCGTTCTCTTTAGTAGTTGTAGGGAAGGAACGATGGGATACCGTTATTAACTCGAATGACCTCATCCGTATTAAAGCGATCCCAGATGTAACAAAACCGGAACCAGACAATCCGTATATTATGGTGGGTCTAATATCTGATGTACATAGAGACGGCCAGTATTCTGATGGAACATTACTATATCGTATTACAGGCCGTGCAATGACCAAAGCATTAATCGACTTCGAGGTAGGAGTTATTCAAGAGGTATCTACAATCATCCCTACAGTAGGTTGGTTACCTGATGGAACCGAGGGTGGGTTAAAGTTTTCGGGAAATACCGCAGCCGGTATTGGAAACGAACTAATGGATCGTTTCGTTTATAAGTATGCAGAGTATAAGTTTTCAGGCGGTAAAGGACTTAAAGATTTCTTCCAGCATAGTTTCACTAGTTGGGAAGAGGACGAGTCTTTAGCAGATGTTACACCCTTTATCAACTATGAGGGTAGTATTCGACAATTCCTAGAGGACGTTTCTGCTAAGCCGTTTAACGAGTTATTCTTTGAGTATACATCAGATGGTAGCTGCGTAGCTTTAATGAGACCTACACCGTTCGATCAGGATAAGTGGGAGCAGCTACCTACCTACAAAGTATCCTCGGACGATGTAGTAGAAGAGTCTTTCGGTAAATCAGATTCGGAAATGTATTCAGTATTTGTTGTACAGGCTCCGGGACTAATTGAACTGACTAGCGTAGACTTAGGTGTATTCCCTCGTTATCATCCAGAACTGCTTAAGAAGTATGGTTACAAGCGATTAGACGCGCAGAACCGATACCTAATGTCCTCAACAACTGCGACAGGAGCTAACACAGGAACGGATGGAACTACCACTGGTACTAATCCGGATGGTACACCTACAGACGGGGCAACCCCTGCAGATGGTACTCAAGATAACACAGGGACTAACCAAGGGGTTACGACACAGACAACACCACAGGATCAGCAGCAACCTACCCAACCTGATACATCTGACCAAGCTAAATATGAAGATGTTGCTCAGTTTTTAGTCGATAACAAGTACAATGACCCTGAGACGCTTAGGAAGAAGCGTAACGACGTTATTTCTGCTTTGCAGACCCAATACCCTACTATGAAGAAAGACACCGCTGAGGGCATCATAGACGCTTTAAAAGATGGTACGTTTGACCGTGCAAAATATGGAGAGCTAATCGGTTCAACAGGAGCTAATCCGGATGGATCAGGAAGTACAGACAAAACAGTAAATAGTGAAAAGCTTTCAACTTATACAGACCGATTATTTAATTGGTACTGCGAAAACGTAAACTTCTATTCAGGAGACATTCGTATTATCGGTAACCCGGCCTATCGTGTTGGCTCCCGCTTACTCTATGAAGACAAAGAAAGAGAAACAACATGGGAGTTCTACGTAGAATCCATCCAGCACGAGTTTAGTTTCACTAATGGGTACACAACTGTTATCGGTGTTACCCGCGGTTTACCTAACCAGGGAGAGAAACGATTCACAAACCTTTGGGGAACTTCTGAAGAGTTTAAAGGTGGTTACCTAGGTGAGAGTTCTTTAGAAGACTTACTTTCTCAGGCACAGACAGCTAACGCAACGATGGGTAACACAAACGGAGGTACAGCAGGTGGAACGTGGGGCGGCGGAACAGGTAGTGGAGGATCAATGGGAGCTCTAGCTACAGCTCGACAAATGACCCAACGATCTTCTAAGTATGTGTTCGGGGGCGGACGTAAGGGGACAAACATATTCCTACAAGACCCTATTATCGGAGACTGCTCTTCCTTCATCTGGTGGATATTCAAGTTAAACGGTATTGAGCTTAACGGAGGGAGCACCGGAATGAACACTGATACAATTAAAGTAGACCCTAAACTAAAATTAATTAGTGCGCGAGGTTCTTCTAAGCAAGCAGCACAGGGGATGTTGCAGCAGGGAGATATTGTGTACTTCGATACGTATAAGCAAGACGGACATATCGGTATTTATTCAGGTAACGGTAAGTTCATCGGATTCCAGACGAAAGCCGGTATCTCTGAGGCAAACATGGCGAGTGGTTACTACTGGAACAAATTTAACGGACATGTAAGACGACTACAGTAAAGGAAGGTGCTAACATGAGTGATAATTTCGATCTATCTGCATTCATTAATCCGGTATCCGGTATGCGTTTTCAATCTCAACTAGGGAAAGAAATGGAACGCAGATACAAAAAAGGACAAAGTGTGGTAAAGCTCTCATTAGCTCGTGTAGTGAAAGTAAACTACAAATATAATACAGTAGACGTTATCACAACGTTACACCGAAACTCTACTGTAAAGAACCCGGCAGATGAAGGACGCTTCTCCGCGAAGCTTCCTATCGGATTCGGAGGAACAACACCGGAAGGGAAACCGTTTGGTACAAACACGCTTGTAGCTGTCGGTTCTCTAGTTCTGATCGGTTTCTTGGAGGGGAATAAAGACCATCCTATCGTACTAAATATTTACGGAGATACTGATGGGCAGTCTAGACTTACACGTACGACATTAACATCTGCAGACGAGTCCCAAGAAGAAATCCAGCGTGAGTTATGGCAGCTGTTTACACTCTACCCATCTATGACATATAAGAATATCGATGGTAATGGAAACCAAGAAGTAACCTTTTCAGGGAAAACATTTTTAATCTCTACAGACACAGACCCGGAGAACGACTATATTAATGATGCTGAATTCGACTATGATCTTCTGCCAAATGCACGCTACGCGGACGGGGAGTTAATTGAGCCTAAGTCACCAGATGCTCCTACAGTCCTCTACGTTCATCAAGGTGTGTATGGAAACCATCGTGTAACTTTCTTCATCAAGTCAGACGGTACCGTACGATTAGGTAGCCGTCACACATCCGGAGAAGGAATTACATTTATGGAGCTAGGCACAAACGGTGCTTTCCACGTATTTCAGAAACGAGATACAGTAGACCCAGAAGACGAGTCTGAAAAGTTTTCTAGCCTAGGAATTGATGATACAGGAGCTGTTGCACTAGCTTCGTCTAATCACCGACTAGAGGTAAACGAGGAAGGTGTATTCGTAGATGGCAAAGAGCTTGCTTCCTTTATTGGTGGCGGTGGGGGAGACGATGATGACGACAATTCCTGGTCATTCGATGAATTGGTAGGTGAGCTAAAGAAGATGCAAACCCAGTTCGTTGTTGTAAATGGTCAGATACAGTCTAAAGTCGGATCAGAAACCTACTCAAAAGACCTAGGGGACATTAACTCTAAGGTAGCTGAGGTAGAGAGTAACATCGCAGATGTAACAGCTCGTGTAAATGAATCAGGCCAAAAGGTTGCATACACAGCAAAAGTTACAAGTACGAACGGTGCTGTAGTCGGTTCAGGTGAAACAAGCACAATCCTATTCTGTACTATTAAACAAGGTGAAGAAGATATTACAGACGCAGTAGACCCAACTAAGTTTATCTGGACACGAGTGTCTGATGGTATGGCCTCTGATACTACATGGAACTCAGCTAACGCAACAGGTAAGAAATCAATCACTGTTACTCAAGCAGACGTTAACAGTCGAGCTATCTTTGTTTGTAATATCGTTACAGACCAGTTTAATGTTACTGCACAGTTTGAGATCACAGATGCTGCCGACACACCTATTATCGATGATGCTACTAAGCTCACACGCTATCGTCGTTCAAAGGTAAGAGAAGACCTAGCAGTTATCGTAGGTAAATTCCTTAATAAAACGGATGTCATCCCAACAATCGCTCAGTTAGATGTTGCAGGCTTAGGAGAGGTTTACACGATCCGTAGAGCCGCTAAGAGTGTCGGAATGGCAACACTCAATACTTTATATGTAAATTATGAAAACGCCTATAACAGCCTGAAAACGTACTTATCCGCTATGAACCCTAAGCCGTGGGATATTACAGTTACAACAGTAAGTAATATTGATGCTACCGAGTGGGCAAACAAATGGGACGAGTACCGCTTAAGATACACCTTGCTCAACGTTGAGGTAGAAAAACGTAGAGCAGAGTATGCAGCAGCGATCGGAGATGAATATGTTAACAAGGCGATCCAGGCTGTTAGTAGTTCTGAGCAGTTTAAAACAGAACCGCTAACTAATCCGATGAACATTAATTCTCCTATCGCAAGTGTGGGATTACCCGAGTTCCAAGGAAGACACATTATCTCTTCAGCAAGTGTAGGGAGTAAGATCGTACCTGTTACATCACCAAGTTTCACTAGTGGAGCTACCTTAACTATCTATTCTACTTTTTATGGAGATGGAACAACTAATGATACATTCTCTTGGGATAAACAAGGGAGAGCGATTAAGGTAAAACGATGGGAAGACAACTCTGTAGATGGTGCAGACAATTGGGAGTTCTCCGAAGATCGTACAGGTTTCAAGATCGTTAAGCTAGCAGCTTATTCTCCATCTATGATTAGTAACTCAGCTCTAGTAGCTAACTTCCAAAGAGTGATGTTGACTACTATTGGAACTATCACAACGTACAACCAAGTTAAACTACAGGACACTGACCGTACACTTTTCATTTCCCTAAAGGACACAGATACGGGCTGGGGAGAAACATATACTCCTAGTGTAGACGAGATTAAAGCATACTTTAACGGGTGGGTAATGTGTAACGGTACGTTTGGGACTCCGTATAACGGGACAGGAAACAAAGTCTGGTACCCTGTAGGAGATGCAAACTTATCTCGATCTACAATGAGCAGCGACGGTACAGTGTTTAACCCGGTACCTACAACTGCCTCTGCATCGTTAGCCGACCAAACACTAACCAAGTATCAGATTGTTCATCAACTTGCGGATGCCATCCAGGAGACGGTTGACTTCGACGGTATCTTACCGTTAATCGTAGGGGATAACAATATCGATATTTCTTACCCGGAGAACACACCAACTATTCAGAACGGGTATGTGCGTTATGCGATTAACTTGGCTACGGTTACTGACACTCTGAAATATATCATTCCGATCTTACAGAAGCGAATTGCCAAAGCAGAGGAAACGATTACAGACGAGGCTATCACAAACACTGTAATGAACTCGATTGAATATCAGTTCGCTATGACAACAAAAGCAGATAAGGGTGATCTTTCTAACTACCCTACTAAAGGGGAACTAGATGATAAGCTGCAAGAAGGGCTAGGCTCTTTAGATTTCACTCCCTACATCACACAGTCCCAGCTAAACCAAACAGCTAGCGATATTACTGCTCGATTCTCCACAGGAGGCGGAGCAAACATCTTTAAGAATAGCATCGGTTTTGCTGGTTTAGACTTCTGGACGTACAAGGGGATAGTCGAGACCATTAACAATGTCGAACTAGATACCCTAGGATTTGGTAGCGGATTCCTGTTTAACCCAGATGGTATAGAAAAAGAAATCGTGCAGGAGTTAAATGTCATCCCGGATCAGCCCTACACACTTTCTTGGTATCTTAACAAGCGTACAGCTGGCCCTGACGATACATACCGTTTCCATATAGACGTGATAGAGGGCGATGTCGTCACACATGAGTTAGCAGATAATAGCAGCGACACAACCGTAGGGTACCTAGGAAACAACTTCACCTTTACACCGACAGGAGCTACAATAAAAGTAAGATTCAGAGCTGGAAGTAACGTAGACGCAACATTAACAGGTGTTATGCTCTCTATCGGAGAAATTGCACTAAAATGGTCACTTGCTACAGGTGAGGTCTACAATACAAATGTTCGAATGGACATACGAGGTATCCGAGTATCCCAATTAGACGCAAACAAGCAGGAGGTCGGGTATACCCAAATTACTCCGGATGAGTTTGCAGGGTTCCACAAAGATGAAACAGGTGCATTCAAGAAAGTCTTCTATCAGAACGGAGATGAAACAGTAGCAACTAGATTAAGAGCTGAGCAAGAGATTAACATGGGGCCTATAAAAGTCATCAATGTAAACTCTGGTGGATTCAGCGGCTGGGCATTCGTCGCCAACGTAGACTAAAACACTAATACAATCACCTAGTGTCTCTATGGTATAATAGTAATAGAGACACTAGGTGTTTTTTTATATTAGGATTAGAAAGATTTAATGCAAAATAAGGAGGTACACTTATGGCATCAGGGGTTATTTCAACCAAGGTAGCTTCTAACTATGAGCTGTCAATTGAATGGACATCATCAATAAATACAACAGGTAACTATAGTACTGTAACGGCTAAGATGTACTGGGAAGCGGATCGATATGGTTCTGTTAACTCTAGTACAGTAAAAGACGGAGCCATTATCATAGACGGAACAACATTCACATTTAGTGGGGCAGGTCTAGCTGACCTAAACCCAGGTCAAAAGAAACTAATTGCTACTAAGTCTAAAAACGTATACCACAATACGGATGGGACAAAAAGCTTTTCACTTGACGGATACTTCGATGCTGATGTGACGTTAAGCGGTACACAGTACAGCCGAATTAATCTAACTGCGAAGACCTTTCCATTGGACGATATACCTAGAAAGTCTTCCTTATCGTCGAGCCCTAGCTTTACGTCTACAGAAAACTATACGCTAACAATTTCCCGAGCTTCTAACTCATTCAGTCATGTTGCGTATATTGACGTACAAAAGAAAGATGGAAGCTGGCAGTTTATCAAGTCCATAGATTTTTCTACTTCCGAGACATCTAAGTCGTCTTCTTGGAATGTGACGGATAATACAAGGGTATTTGATGCATTGGATGGCCGATCTTCTGCACCTATGCGGATCAACTTAAACACTTACAACGGTTCATCCAATCTAGGCTACAATACCTACACAGGAACCGTAACCGCCTCTAAAGCCTCGGACGGTTATCCTGTATACGGACAAGCCGGTGGCGATTCTAAGATGTATGTAGGTCAAGGGGTTGGGATTAGTATCGGACGAGATAATCCAACATTCCTACATAAGGTAGAGATAACGGTAGGTTCTTTTACAAAGACATTAACAGATGTGTCTACAGGAACGACATGGACTCCTAACGACACTGAGCAGGCTGCCTTATACTCTGCTATCGGATCAACTAAGTCTAGCCTAGCAGGTACGGTAAAGACTACGACTTATTATAACGGAGAACAGGTAAGATCAGCTACAACAAAAACAATTACTTTTTATGTAAACACAGATACTAGTGGCCCTATCTTTTCTGCTACAGGGATCACCTATGCAGATGTGAATGCAGTTACTGTTGCTGTAACAGGAGCTGCTACGACGATTGTACAGAACAAGTCATCATTACGGGTAACTATCCCATCTGGTTCTAAAGCGACTGCTCAGAATGGAGCTTCCATAAGCACCTATTCAGTCACAGTCAACGGGGTTACCAAAGTAGTAAATAGCACTTCTGGAAGTATTACCATCGACTACGGGGCAGTTAGCGCAGCCACAAACGTGGTAGCAACAATTAGGGCTACGGATAGCCGTGGGTTATCCACAACAGTTCCTATCACCGTTTTAGTAGTCCCTTATTCAAGCCCTGTTGTGAACTATTCTATCCGTAGACGAAATGGTTTTGAAGACACCGTTGACTTAACGGTAACAGGTACGATATCTCCGATAACCATTTCAGGAGCACAGAAGAACAGCTTACAAGGTGTAGGAGGGGCAACCGCAGCTGTCCAGTATCGTTACAGAGAGAACAAGTCCGGGACAAGTTTCACACCGTGGAAAGATTTTGTGTACTCTACATCTGGCGTAGGTTATACAGCTAACCCAACAGAAGAAGTACTAGACAACACAAAAGCCTATGTCTTCGAAATTCAAGTATCTGATAAATTAACCACAACAACGATGTCGAAGAATGTAGCTTCCGGTAAACCGATCTTTTTTATTGATAGTGCAATGAACGCTGCAGCTGTTAATAAGTTCCCTTCTAAGCCAAATGGATTCGAGATTGAGGGGGATATGCGAGCTACAGCTGGGTTAGAAGCTTATAACAAACCATTTATTAATGAGATCACATCTAACCTACCAGCTACTCCTGGGTGGTATCGTATTGCTAAAACAAACTGGGTCGATGTGGGTAACAATAACGCAGTATTTGAAGTGTATACACCTATTGCTTCTGCCCATTCTTTTGTTCGATTCGAAGCAGGGATGGCCTTTAGCCAGGGGGTCAGTCTTACACAAACTAGCTATTCTACAGTAGGGAGCACACCAGCCATTTCAGCAGTTCGAATTGTGTACCCAGATTCAATTACAGGGGGCACGGGTTACTTAGAGGTTTACAGTACACGGTCTTCTACAGTACCTATTACTATTCGAATGATGTTAGGGACTATTGCAGCTACATCTAACTGGTCATTGATAACACCTATAGCGGGCAGTGTCCCGACCGGAACGCAGTCTAAGAGTCTAACCTTTCAGAATGGTCTTAGATATCGTCCGCAGGACTTAGTAACTCCAACACCCTATAAGGGGATTAATTACCCATCTTATCATCCATATGCTTACAATAAAGATGCAGGAGGGTACGTTCACCTATACGGTATGTTAGACCAGGTAGCTAATGGTGACATTATTCACCAATTACCCGTAGGTTATCGCCCGAGTGCTCGTTTAGCCTTTAGTGTTATTGGATCAGGTTATACTAGTGCAGCTAGGGTGGATGTGTATTCTACCGGCGATGTTAAGATTGAGAACTTGTCGGGGTCTTGGATCAGTTTATCCGGTATTACATTCTTAGCACCAGATAGTTAAAAGTGGAGGTGAAACGTAAATGCTCAAGCAATTTTATCATGTAAACGACGAAGGGTATGTCCTAGAAACATATGTGTTAGATGATGCAGAAGTTCCACCCAACTATTTCGAGGGGTGGGATAATACGATAGAAAAACCAAAGTGGGACTTTGAAAAAGGGACTTGGGTAGAGGATAGACCTTTCGAGGACAAGCTAGCGGAGGCAAAGCTGAAAAAGTTTAAAGAACTAGACAGTGTGTGTACGCAGGAGATACTTGGCTATTTTACTGCTACTGTACGAGACCAGGAGTACTTGTTCTCTTTTGACTCGGAAGCACAGTTTAACTTTAACGGCACCTTATCATTATTTAACGCCAAATTGATCGATTCAATTCAGTGGACAGCTTGGCAAGATGAAAAAGCTAAACGAATTACATTAAGCTACGAAGAGTTCTTACTAGTAATTTTTCCTGGATTCCAACACAAGGATGACAAAATTTTTAGACTGCGTAACATGTTAGAACCTTATCTAAATTCATTCACCACCGTAGAAGAAGTTGAAGCCCTCACATGGGATACAGAGGTTCCCGAAGAATACATTATTAGAGACTAGGAGTGGATGAAGATGTCATATATCGAGCCAGGAGATATTATATTTTACAGGCCGACAGGGTTTATTGGCTGGGCAATTAGCAAAATTACAAAGTCCGAATACAGTCATGTAGCTCTAGCAATAGATAGTTACCACATTATCGAAGCGGATAAGTTTATTAAATCCCAGATATCTGATTTAAGCTATGTAGAAAACATTCATAAAGTTTACCGAATTCGAGACATTGACAAGGCTACGCAGTTCGCGGTAACAACAGAAGCACTAACCATGTTAGGCTCTAACTATGACTACTCACAAGTGTTCGGGTTGTTTTTCCGGATCATCCTCCAAAGAGACAAGATATCGTTGAATAGAGCCAACAAATATATCTGCTCAGAAATTATCGATACTTCCTTATTCCGAGCGAAGGTTCCACGAAGAGATATGAAGCATCTAGGAGATATTACGCCCCAGGAGCTATTCGATAAGTATAACTTGGTAGAAGTGAAGTAGGAGGGATTTCCCTCCTTTTCTTATATTAGAGAAGAAAGGCGGTGGATACAATGGGTATCTCAGATGGCAAAGGTGTTTTACGAAAGATTGCCTTCCAGCTAAATGACACATTCTTTAGATTTGCAATCAACCCGGATAATATGGTATATGCTAATCCGCACCGAACAACAGCTGTTAAAACGAAAAGTAAAATTATTATAGAAGATTTCCAGGAGGATATTCCCTCTGTAACGATTAGCGGAACTACGGGTCTAAACCCTACAGGGGTAGCTAGTGACCGCGGGATCGCTAAAATAAGAGAAATGAAAAACTTTTTAAAGAACTATGCTTCTCTAGGGGGTAATGGAAAGAAATCGACATCGGATTTTTATTTCCACGACTTTACGAATGGTGAGCATTATGTTGTGCATCTATCTCCGGAAGGTGTGAACTATACACAAGATGCTAACTCTCCGTTAACCTATCGATACGATATTAAGTTTGTTATTCTTCGAAGAGCAGGGGAGATTGATGATAGTGATTCTGCTAGTCCAGAAATCGGAAACCGCTTCCCCTCTCTCCCTGTCCCAGATTGGATGCAAAACGGAGGAGGCGTAGGCTCAGGAGCGCAAGACAGCAATGGAAACACAGGAGACGACAAGGTGTATGATCCTACATCCGGAAACGATAGCATTTACAATAAAGGTGCTGGTAGTAACTACGTTCCTAATTCCAACGGCTCACCTATTAACCCGCAGGCTCCATCGCGAAGCTCGTACACAGCCGGTCAAACAGGGTTAGGATACGCAATTGGTTATTACTTACGAAATAATGGAGGTGGTAGATAATGAAATATGCTTCAGAGCTTATTCGATTTGTCTCAAGTATTCCGGTATTAATCGATGGGACAGTACCAATGAATCGTACAGACGAGGATAATCCATTTGTATCTCAATTATACACACCTACATATTCACTATCTACTATTTCCAGGCTCGTTCAGAATTTATTGGTTAGTGGTAAAATAGAAGTAGTAGAGGCAGAAACGGATGGAACGACAATTGTTCACCGCGCATTTAACAGTAACCTAGCATCTGCATACCCTCGTATTTATCTCTTACTTCGTATTGCTGTTCTTGAGTCTTTCTCAATCCTATACATGATTGATAACGACCCTATTCAACTACAGTACGTATCAAAGAAAGATATCCTACGAGCTCGAGAAAACTTAAATTACTTAGCAGACTTCTTTGGTACTAAGCCTGCTTACTATTCGTTCATTGAAAGTATGCGAGACATGAACATCTCTCTCGGTTACTTAGAGAACCAGATAGAAGTTATTATGGACGAGAAAGGAGTTCGCTAATGAGCAAATTTCGACAGCATATTATTAAAGAGGGGGATACCCTGCAGGGGATTTCACAGCAGCACTTAGGGGATATGTCCCAGTGGCAAGACCTCGCACGGTTTAACAATCTTCAATACCCCTACCTGGTGGATACAACAACAGAAAAGATGGAGAATCCAGACCACCTTCTAACGATTGGGGATGTCCTTCTTATTAAGATAGAGAATGATGTACAGTCTAACCTTATTCAACAGTTAAAACGAACAAGCGAATATGACCAGGAAGAATTGTTTGCCTTAGCGCTAGGTAAGGACTTCGATATTTTACCTAAGCCACGGACACTAACAGAACCTAGTCGAGATTCAGAAGTATTCGAACTAAAGGCTAATAACCGGGGCGGGCTTAAAACGATCCGAGGGATTGAGAACTTAAAGCAGTCTTTGTACATCCGACTTATCACTCCTAGAGGAAGCTATGTTGGGCACCCTTCTTACGGATCAGACTTACATAAATACCTTGGGATGAAGAATACAGAAGAGAACGCAGCTCTTATCGATTTAGAGATCGAACGTACTTTACGAACAGATGGGCGTGTAACGAACTGTGAGATGCTATACCGATCTATTAAAGGGAACGGATACGAAGCTACGTTTAGTGTTACATCTATCTCCCTAGAGGAAGCTTTTGAGTTCTCTATTGCAGCACAAAATAACGGCCCGGTAGTCCTAACTGATAACTACCGAGATTTCAGTGTATAGAAAGCAGGTGAGCTTATGAAATTTAAACGGATGTCCGAAATTTATTCACGACTCCTAGACTACACAATTACAAATACAGATGAGATTAATGACTTCTCGGTGGGGAGCGCCGCTAGAGCGATGTATGAGGCTATCTCGATGGAGTTAGAACAGTACTATGTCCTGAATAGGGAGAACATGACAGAGGCCATTGAGCAGGGCGTGTACAGCTCATTTGGGTTCACACGAAAGAAATCAGTACGAGCTTATGGCGTTGTTCAAGTGTCATTCCATAATGCGCTACAAAATGATGTCATTTTATCTAGGGGTTCTCGCTTCCTATCTAGCTCTACAGCATATCCACAGTTATACGAAACATTAGTGGACTACCGTATTCCTAAAGGATCACTAGTAGCGGATTTCGAAGTATACTGTTTGTCTCCTGGATCGACAGGAAACATTCCAGAGAAGACATTAGATATGATGCAGTCTCCAATTGCTAACGTTAGTAAGGTATCCAACCCTTCTGCATTTCAAACAGGTCAAGACCAAGAGCCTCTAGAGGAGCAGAGAGCCCGTTTTAGCGCTTTTATTAAAGCCCTAAGCAAAGCTACTAAACCTGCTATTGAATACGGTACGCGGACAGTAGAGGAGGTTGCAGGGGTATTTGTAGATGAGGAAACCGGAAGGGTAAACGTGTATGCACACGACCGCAATGGAAATCTCCCGGATAGTGTTAAACTAAAGATAGAGACGGTGTTAGAGGGTTACCGAGCAGCTGGTATTCCGGTACGTGTTCTTCCAGTAACAAGAAAAGCGGTAGACGTAGACGTAGTTGTTACACTAACAAATAAAAATGCAATCACGGCGGCACTTAAGAGCAGAATCGAACTTGAAATTTCTCGCTACTTAAACAGTATGCAGACTTCCCAAAGTTTAATCCTATCTGACTTAACTAGTGTGATACGTTATCTAGATCGACAGCTGATCTACGATGTATCTTTCAATAATCCTAAAGGGAATACGATCCTGCAGGGTTCCGAAATTATTCGAGCAGGTACTGTAAATGTGACACTACAATAGAAAGGAGGCGATCACATGTCATTTTTACGTCACCTGCTCCCTGCCTGGAAGCGAGGGATTGAAGATAAACGAAAAGCTAACGCAGCAATATTAGCAGCTATCGACAGAGAGCTAAAAGATACGGAAAAGGAAACCATTCAGAGTAAACTTCTTATGTCTCTTAACACCTCTGAGGACGAATGGCTAGACCAATATGGGAATCTATTTGGGGTGTTGCGTAAAGAGGGAGAAGAGGATAGTACATACCGTAACCGTATTATCGCTTATGTACTGTTAAAGCGAGGCACGATCCCGGCCATTAAAGAAGCAATTCAAGCATTCCTGGGTGACTACGGAGACTACATTGAAATTTATGAGCCGTACAAAAACGTATTTACTTTGAATAAGTCGAAGTTAAACGGGCCCGATCACTTTCTAGGGCAGTACTATACGGTTGCTGTTATTGATATTCGTATCTCTCGTCCTTTCCCTGCAGGAATCATAGACATTATTAATGAATTCAAACCAGCCGGGGTTACTTTTCGATTAACGTACAGACCTAACTCCCTTGATCCTGACGCAGAAGTGGTAGAGCTTCCGCCTGCAAATAGTGAAATCTTTCCGTCTATCACACGCCTAACGGTTTCGAACGGTGCAAGTGAACGTATTAGAGGGCATCTAAACCTAACGGCGTCTTCTCGTACCGGAAATGACAGCGGACTATTTACACTTAATAAAAGTAATCTTAACTCGCTAGACCGATTAGCAGGTTCATTATCAGCAGCTAACTCTAATTATAACCTAGCTACTTTTTCTACACAAGACTTACTGTTCTCGGAAGACACGAAAATAGAAGACGTAATGAATAGTAGTGAGGCTGTATCCCCGGACTTCTACACGAAGACAGGTAGGGTAGATGACCAGTATGCTGCCCAGACAGTGTATACGGGCTCTGACAGCTTCTTATACTTCACGATGGATGTTGCGACATACTTTAACCATAGCTATAGCAAATACCTTCGTCAGGCCGCTCCTAGCGGTGTGTATACGAAAGAAACATATGCAGGTTTAATGGATGGCTCCTATGTTCAATACAAGCTTAGTGCAATGCTATCTTCCGAGGTAAACTATGAGGTACAAGCTTTTGATTTGGAGCAAGGACAGTGGATTGACTTACATAACGATTCGGTGGGTGCTCGTTATACTAATAATATCGTATCCATTGACAATGTTGTAAATTATCTATCTGAGAATGGGCTAATGTTTATTCGATTCAAGTTCCCTACCGCAGATCAGGATGTAGAACATACCACTTATCAAGCGCCCGGCTTCACAAGCGAAAATTATGAGCTTGTACTAAGTGGAGGTAACTTTACAGATGCGGAAAGTGAAGAGACTATTAGCGGGAACTACGAGAACGTAGGAGAAGCCTTTGACATTCGATTAGACTTCTTTGAACTAGGATTCAATAAAAATGTAACTCGCAATTTCTCAGAAGGTGCTTACCTGACATCGGTTACAGAAATTACAACAATCGTCGATAAATCAGTAACGTACACAACGTACAGCGGTGTTGAATCTTCTAGCGAGACCTATGAGTTCGTAATAGACGGCGGTACACCTGAAGATCATACGTATACAGAAGTGATTGACGGAAACTATAAGGAGTTCTAATGAGCTCCTTCCTATATGAATGGAGGTAGACCAAATGGCAAGCATTACAAAATATGTAAAAATGCTTATGAGGAAAGGTCTTAAAGCAGATATCAAAACATTAGATGAGGCAGAAATGGGGTTAGCTACCGATACTAAAGAAGTCTTTGTAGGGGCTAACGGTGGTAATGTTCAGTTAGCCAAACAAACAGATGTTGCAACAGCCCTTCAAAACCTAGGCGACCCTTCTGTTTTCGAAGTGACAGGGAGCAGTCTTACAGATAAAACTAGAAACGAGTTTAACCAGCGGGCATTTAATATTAAACGATGGGAGAATTTAAAGGTTTCAGTAGCAGGGGGTTATGATTGGTCTCCTGCTTTCCAGGCGGCAATTAAGTTTATTATGGAGAGAGGAGGAGGTTGCCTACTTTTACCTGATGACAACTATACGTTATACGCAGATGTGTATACTCACCCATCTAATCTAAACCCTGCTTTTGTTAATTCTCCTTTAACGATTAAAGGGGTTACCCCGGTTGTGGCAAGTTTATATAACACAGTAAAAACATCTGCACGTTTGATTAAAAAGCAGGCAGGGTCTCTTTTAGGGGTTAACTACAATGAGACCACACCAGCAGTATTAACAGGCACAGGAGTATATCGTAACCTTTATCTAAAGAATCTCGATTTTTACGGTGGAGGTACTTATGACACTAAGTACACAAATGTTATGACATCTACACTAAACATGATCGGAGTAGAAAAACATAACTCCGCTGTAGCTATGGAAGACTGTCATTTCTGGGGTATGGCCTGGGGAGTGTACGACCCTGAGACTGTAAACGCTGTGGATAACTACTGTGACCAGTCTACGTACCGAAGACTAGGGTTTTCTAGTATGGGGACAGGCTGGATTCAAGCATACCGATCTGACTCATCTATTTTTGAGGGTATCTACGGGTACGACATGGCAATAAGCTGTCAGTATGGTATCCGTGTAAAGAAGGGTGAAGCATTCAGCATGAAAGGGGTTTTGTGTGCGGGTAAGGCGATGCATCTAGCACAGAACTTTAAACTTATTAGCGCAGAATATTGTAACTCTTTCACTCTAGAGGACGTTTACATGGAACGTATTGAGGGTGTTGGAGTCTACTTGGACAATAACAAGAATGTTACAATTAAGGATTCTGGGGTTCGCCATTATGGTAAAACTTATATTAAAGGTATAAATAACCGTAATATTAAGGTCGCAGGTTGGTACGCCCATGTAGAAGAGGGTAAGGTGTTAGACCGAGACCCAAGTACAGGGGACACAGGGGATTATACAAAATATGCGTCTATTACTTTACCTGTAGAATTTGACTTTGATAGTACAAACACTAATGTTCAATACGAAAACACCTTCTTTAGAAACGGAGTACATTCTAGTGGGAGTTTCTCTGAGACTACGGCTCGTATAGTACCTAGATTAAACACTTCATCAAAGGCAGTTTATCAGGTAGGCGACCGTTACACGTTCGATGTGATCTACGATGGGTCTAAGTTTGTAGCTAGTGTAGGAGGAGTACAAATAGCTTTCGGTACACTGTTTGCTTCTAGCAACCCTACATTTAACACGTCTACCGGGGAGCTAACATTCCCTACAGACGGGGCTTTCACTAACCTGAGTTCCGCTAATGTGTCCGGAAGACGATCAGCTTCTGGTGTTGTGAATTTTGCCTCTAAAATTAGTTCTACACCTTTAACAGTTCGCTTGTACAATTTTGTGGGTGGGGCACTTATTACTACCTCAGCCGATGTCGCTTTCTCGGTTACTTTACACGTCTAGGTAGGGTGTACACTTTACAAACAGCCTCCCCAATCTGGGAGGCTTTAGCTATATTATAATAAAGTTGTACCTTACATAGTGTTATATTAGAACTAGTAGAATCTCATAAAGGAGGTTATTAAAACTATGGCAGACGATATCAAAAAAGTCAAGATACAAGTCAGACGTGGATTAGAATCAGAACTAACTGATCTGTCTACTGGTGAACCGGCCCTATCTTCTGATACAAGCAAATTTTATGTCGGAACAGGTAATGGGAACAAATCCCAACTAGCTAAGCAAAGCCAAGTAGATACCATCCAAACTGACGTTACAAATGCCAAAACAAACATTACTAGTCTTCAGACTGATAATACAAAAAATAAACAAGATATCACTCAATTAAAGACAGATACAACAGGTGTACGTAATGACCTAAACAGTACAATTAATACTGTAGGTGATCTAGGTACAGAGGTAGAAACAAACACGAATGATATCTCCACACTAAAAGGTACAAAGACAGAAGTAGAGGCAGCTAGGGGAACAGCTAGTTCACTAAAAGATCGCTTTGACAGCATGGAAAAAGCTAGACGTAGGCAAGTTCTAACAGCTACTGCAGATGGACAAACAGTGTTTACCATTACTAATGGTTCCTATGTCGTTGGTTCTGAGACCCTAGACGTAGTAGTAAAAGGTGTATGGCAGCCGCCTAATTCCGGCGCTTACACGGAAACAAACTCTACGACTGTAACTCTATCAGAAGGGGTACCTAAAGGAACAAAAGTAGCACTTTACTGGTTAGAAGGCAAACTACCTATTCAGTTTGGGCACAACACTACCCACTATAGTGATGGACAAGACCCTATCGATGTTACAAAACTAAAGAACTATTCTGAGAATGTTAGTACACCTATCTCAACGCTTAATAAGCGCACTACAGCGTTTATTAATATGCTAGAAACTACAGCTAAAGGTGACGGTGCAACAAACGATACAGCCGTATTTACAAGCTTAGAAAACAGCTTCTCAGACAAGATTATCGACCTTAATGGTAAAACATATCTAGTAGATAGTCTACCAACAAAAAACAAGTACGTCAACGGTCGTTTCCTCTCCGGCGGTAGTTATTTCGACACTAGTTTCACAATTAATGTAAAGTCGAACCACGGAGTAATTGCACTAGGACTAGGGGCTGCCGCAGCATCACCAACTTTCCCGGTATACGTAGGAGCAGACAAGTTCTATAAGAACATCGCTATTGGTGGCTATGCAATGAAGAACAGCTATGGCTCCTTTAATAACATCGCTATCGGGTGGAATACAATGGAAGCTGCTACAACAGGGGAGCTTTACAACATCGGTATTGGTAATGAGGCTCTTTGGAGTCTGAAGAAGACAGATATGGCTAACGGCTTTGCTGCTACTCGTAACCTTGCTATAGGAATGAACTCTATGCGTTACCTAGTGAATGGGCACCATAATGCTGCACTAGGTAGAAACTCTCTACAGTGTATCGTAGACGGAACATACAATGCTATTTACGGAGTTAACGCAATGGCCGGTGTTGCTCCTCTAGACCTAACAGGAAATATTATCAGCTACTCTACGTCTAATGCGTCTGAAAATACAGCTATGGGTAATGCAGCGCTACTCAATAACGTGGCCAATGAAAACACAGCTACAGGTTCTTACGCAGCTACTAACCTAACAAAAGCTACACGAACAGTTGCAAATGGTCGTAATGCCTTAATGAACTTACAAAAAGACATGACCGCTCAAGGAAATAATAAATACTTCTGGTCTAAGACAGGCACGTACTCTTGGTCAGGTACAACGATCACAGTTACGATCACAGGACACGGATTGCAGAATGGTTATCTTATTTCTCTAAAGTTAGACACGGGAGCTAACTTAAAAACATCTGAAGAGAACCAATACACGGTAGCTAATGTAACAGCAGATACGTTCACAATCACCGCACCATTATCTAACACAACAACAGGTAACTGCTCATCTACTTGGTGGAGTGACCAGGCAGCCAATACAAAAGTATCCGACAACAATACTGCTTCTGGGCATAGTGCGATGGAGAACACTGTATGGGGCCAGAATAACTCAGCTTACGGTACCTGGGCACTTCGTAATATGAACGGGGATTTCAACTCGTTCTTTGGAGTTTTATCTGGTACATTCTTAACAGGTGGGTCTAAAAACTCTGGTTTAGGGTATGGGGCTCTACGTTACATGCAAGATGGCTCTAACGCTACCAATATCACAAACTCTACAGGTATCGGTAATGACTCTCGCGTGAGTGGGAGTAACCAAGTACAACTAGGGGATGCAAATACAACTACTTATGCTTATGGTGCTGTACAGTCTCGTTCGGATGCACGAGATAAAATCGACATCGAAGACAATAGTTTAGGTCTAGAGTTCATCAACAAAATCCGAGTACGTGACTTCCGTTATAACTACCGTGAGTTATACAAAGATGGGGACAACTCCACTGAAGAAAAAGCAGGGGAGCGTAAGCACCTAGGGGTCATTGCTCAGGAAGTTAAGGAAGTTATGGATGAGCTAGGAGTAGATTTTGATGGCTACCAGGATCATAGTATTAACGGCGGCAACGATGTTCTATCAATTGGGTACTCACAGTTCATTATGCCACTCATTAACTCCGTAAAAGAGTTAAACAAACAAGGAGAAGAAAAAGATAAACAAATTGATAGCTTAAAATCTGCCCTAGAAAAACAGAATGAGATACTTCAAGCATTGCTTGAACGAGTAGAAAAGTTAGAGGCTAACTAGGAGGCGATTAGATGTTAGAAAAACCAAATACCTTTATGTTGGACACCGATGTTCAACAAACATTACAAACAAATACCGCTAACATTGCTAAGCTACAAGACCGTAACAAGATGGTTGTTACTCCCGAAGAATATGGGGCAGTCGGAGACGGTATAGCTGATGATACTACCCCTCTACAAAATATGATTAATGCCATTCAAGGGACTGGTGCTATCGCCCAGTTCCGTCCATCAAGTAAGTATAAAATCACTAACACACTAGTTGTTACAGGTTCAATTGCATTTAAAGGAGACACCCAGAACAGACCTAAGATATTTTCGTCTTCTCAAACTTTCACAGGTATGACAGTAGATGGGTCACTGGTAGGCACTACCCAGTTAGCAGCTTCCGCTACAATCAATACAGATTACATTGATGTGGTAGACGCGTCTAAAATTGCAGCAGGTAACTTAATCGAAATTGTCTCTAGTAAATCATGGTACCATGATGCTCGTGAAGATTCGACAGATGCACGCAAAGCAGAACTTCATCGAGTAGAAAAGGTTACTGGTAACCGTGTATACCTATCAGACGGCCTATTTGATGGCTATGTACTAGCTAGTGAGACCGTAGATGTGACTATTTATACTCCTGTTCGTTTCTCTATGCATAACATGGAGTTAGCCTTAACTAAATATGCAGGAAACACCGATTCGATTCGTAAGGTTGGTATCTTAATTAACCATACAATCGACGCTCTTTTAGAAAACGTACATGTAACCGATGCACAGAATGCAGGGTTATCTATTCAGCACAGCTATCGCCCAGTTATTCAGGGCGGGAAGACAAGCGGAGCGAATAACTATTTCTCTGGTTATGGTGTACAAATTGTTGGGTGTACCCACGCTCGAGTGTATAATCGCTTTACTACAGCTAGTCGTCGAGGAATAGACGTTAGTGGATTTACTGTTCCTTCCCATCATACGGTCATTGACGGTTGTACTGTAGTAGGTAGCGGCTACAACAGTATGGGAGAAAAATACGGATTCTTGGACAATCACGGGACAGGTGCCTACTGCGGTGGTATCGGTACTCACGGGCCTGCCGATCACACAGTTATCAGAAACAACACATTCCAGTACCTACACACAGCTATTATTGACCGATCACGAAACATGTTAGCCGAAGGTAACTACTTTATTGGTGACTTTGCTAAGGTAGTAATCGATGCGTCTTTTGGAGAAAACAATATCTATAAAAACAATACATGCGTAGATAATTATTCGGGGTTAAAAGAGAAAACGGTTTCCGATGGTGGAGCTAACATTAATAGCCGTAGACCTAAGATATTCATTCGATTCCAGGCTTCTGGGTTAGTCAACGGTTCGTCTGGTGGGTTTGCACACGTTGAAGGTAACTTTGCAATGGTACAAGACACTTTCATTGAGTTCTATGGTGAAGCAGCTGACGCAGTGGTACCTACTTTAAAGAACTTTACCATAAAGGATAATACAGTTTACTTTGCACCTTATGCATCGACTGACCCAGCTTACTTTGTTAACAATGCTACGGTGAACAATGCGTCTATTCTTATGAGTGGCTCTGTATTCAGGAATAACTCATGGAAACGTACAAGCGGTTCAGGCCCGGTGTACGTATTTGGCAAAGTAGACCCACGCCAGGCATCGGAAGTAGACGGCCCTAAAGCTTTCTCTTTCTATATGACAGACGACTCAGTAAGCTCCATCCTTCTAGGAAACTCTAACATGTTCTATGCGCGTATGATCGTGGACGCAGGGGGCTCCTCTGGGGGCGCTTATGGATGTGTACGTATCGGACAAGGGTATAATACTACAAATGATATTGGTACGTCTAATAACATCACAGGCGTTGCTAGCGTTCCTACAGGTACAACCGGTACAGATGGAAAGCTAAACCTAGCAGTTCAAGACGGTATACTCTATGTAGAGAACAGGTTAGGGTCTACTCAGCGTATTATGATTACAGTGATGAATGCTGTTTAACTGAAAGAGACATCCGAAAGGGTGTCTTTTGTTATATTATATAGGAGTTAACTATAAGAACGGAGGTACATAAATGGGTAATTTATTTAGAGATAACATATACAACGAATTTCCTGATCCGAATAAGAAGATTGAGGAGCTAGGAAAAAATCAAACATACACTAAGTATTTTGTAAACGCAGTAGAGGCAGGAGCAAAAGGGGACGGTACAGATGAAACAACCCTTTTACAGCAAGCACTTGATTCGGTACCTAGCGGTGGTGAGTTTCATTTCCCTTCTACTTACGCATTCAACTTTACTTCACTAACACTACGTAAGTCGGATGTAAAGATTACAGGGAAAGGGAAGTTAACAGGTACTATCATAGTAGATGCACCCTTGGTTGTTTCTGAAATGATATTTGATATGTCCGGTTTACTATTCGACAATGTAGACTTAACTAAGAACGCTATTGAGGTTAAGCGAGCAAGGCGCGGATTTATTAAAGGGTGTACATTTAAAAATTGTGATAAGACTATCTTAGCTAATCCACCTAGCGGGGCTGCGGATCATTCGATCGGGCAGGTTATCATTGACGGGAACCACTTCTTCGGAGTAAACTATGCTTTTTACGTATCAAAAGGCGGAAACACCTCTTGGATGATTACAAACGACTGCCACTTTACAAACAATATTATAAATGTCGCTAAAAAAAGCCATGTTTACTGTGAATCAATAGATGGTCTTGTAGTAGATGGGAATACTTGTTTCTTCCCTAACTACGCCAGTCAAGATCAGGTGAAGGAGTTCAATATTTACATCGGCGGTCAATCGGACTGGGTTATCATCGTGAACAATAACTTATTTGAAGCTGGTAAAGATGCTATCAAGTTAGTAAACCCTAAACGCTTCACCATCGGTAATAACTTAATCGCATGGTGTGGTCAACGTGATCTATCTGACGGTATCAACATAAGCGGTACCAGTTCTCATAAGGGTACAATAGCTAATAACACTATCACTTACCCTACAAAACACGGTGTAACTATCGACCAAAACGGGGAAGTTACTTTTAATGGTAACAATATCGAGTACAGTGCAACGCCACCAAGTTATTACGGGGCAACTGCTATGTCCTCTATCTCCCATTACGCCTTATATGTAACGGATACAAATCCGCAGTCTAAGAAAGTAGAAACACGAGGAAATATCCATCAAGGTCTAACACTATACAATAAGGGTCAAACTCCTTACCGATTCGTAGGTATTCGGGAGCGGTATTTCTTCAAAAACATTACAGCGGCTAGCACTCCGGTATGTACACTAGGTTCCGATAACGGAGACACAGTGCAGTATGACGGGATGGCTATCGTTCGTGTGAGTAACACGGACTCACTAAGTGGAAATAGCGCTTCCTATATTCTTCATATAGGTAAACACGCAGTTAACAGTGGAGTTAACGAGATTTCTAAAAACGGGCTAGTAACAGGGGGTAGTGCAAACCACCCTAGCTTTACATTTTCTATAGATACAACAAACAATCAATTACTAGCTACCCCGGTAGGTAGTACATCAGGTACATTCTATTTTTATGTAACGGTTCTACACAATCTAACTATGATGTAAGTCATAGCCTATCGAGACACCCTCATGGGTGTTTCTTTGTTATATGCTATAATATATTTATAGGCTTAAATACTGTTATATTAAGAATAGAAGCGCGTTTAAAAGATAATGAGAGGGTGAAAATAAATGCCTACAACTACTTTAGTATCTCATATTGCAGCAGCAATTTTGTTACAGCAAAGACATGAAGGAGCGTATCTAGTACTAGGGAAGACATCGGCCTGGGATAACGAAAATAACCCACCGGAAGAAGACCCAAACACAGAGGCGATTTCAGAAGTTATCGGCTATAAAAAAGTAAAACAGTTTTCCCTTGCTAGACCTTTAAATACAAATGAGACAACTTCCTACCCTGTAGTTACATACGGAGGGCAACAGTGGGTTCTTATCCCTGCAGACAAAGCTTATGCAGAGAAGGCTCGATGGATTTATGTAGAAGCTGAAGTTCTACCAGATGACTTCCCTTTAGGTGAGTATAGGCAAATAGGAGTTCATTTAGACTTAGTTCCTAAGAGCGGAGTTACTAAACAGAACCTCCTACCTTCTGAAGTAGAATCCCCGGGACAACTACAATTCTTTGAAAATAAAGAACTACAAAACAGAACGTCTAGCGTATATGTGCAAGAACAGTTCATTATCGCTGTATAGAATAGGAGTGAATTACTTTGGCAGAAATCAATCAAAACCAAGCACCATACAATGATCGTTTTGATCCGGATAAGGATCGCACAAAAGTTTTATTTCGTCCAGATCGTCCATTACAACAATCAGAGTTAAACGAGTTACAGTCTATCCAAGAGTACAATGTACGTACACTAGGGGATAGCATTTTTGCAGACGGTGATATCCAAACAGGTATGTCGTTCTCTGTTGCAAATGGGAAGATTAAAATTGAGGATGGCCTTGTTTACCTTGCTGGTCGTGTACGTAAGTTTAAAGAACAAGAGATCGCATTCGCTGGAACGGGAAATGAGAAAATTGGTATTAAGCTAAGCCAGTCTGTTATCGATTCAAATACTGACCCTAGCTTACTTGACCAAACACAGGGTGTAGAGAGCTTCTTATCAGCTGGTGCAGATCGTTTAGAAGAAGTAGTCGTATTAACAAACAATGATGATACAGCTCCTGCTATTTATGAGTTTAACGATGGTAACTTATTTGTTCAACCATCTCGTCCAGAATTCTCTACACTAAACGAAGTACTAGCTCAACGTACATATGAGGAATCAGGATCGTACCAAGTAGAGGGGTTCAAAGTATGGGCAGAGAAAAGCCAAGATACGACAAAGGTAGATTTAGTTATCGACCGTGGAACAGCTTATGTTTTAGGTTACCGCATTAATAAGCCTACATCAACTCGTATTCCTTTACGTAAGTCCACAGAGTTTAACAACGTTACTCAGGAGACACACACGTACGATACAGCCGTCCGTAAGAACAAGGTAGGTAGTTCATCTGTTAAAGCAGTAAACCAGGTTCTAGCCCGTACTCAGTCGCCTGCAGGTGGTCTTACAGTAGCAAAAGGTGCTAATGGTGGTCGAGATGCTTTACCAGCTCAATACACAAGTTTAGACCCCACGACAGTAAGTGTATGGACAACTAGTCCAGATGTAATCTTTACATACGGTGCAGACTATACGATCATCGAAGACAGCGGCATCCAATACGTAAACTGGGATACAGGCCCGAATGGTAAAGAACCTACAACAGGTGCTTCTTACAAAATGTCATTCGAATATGACCGCGTGATGCAGAAAGATGTAGACTATAAGGTAACAACGACTCCTATCGAAGATGCACAAGGTTGGGACACATACATCGACTTTAACGGTATGACAGGTTTAAAACCGAAAGATAAAGGTCTTATTCGATTAAACTATGATTACTACCTAGCTCGTACAGATTTAATCACATTAAATAGCGTAGGGCAATTTACAATCTTAGAAGGGCAACCAGCTCGTGCAGGTGCAGCTATTCCACCGGTACACGAAGACCCGTTAACTCTTAAAATTGGTGAAGTATACATTTACCCGAACGCAGATGCAGCGGAACCAGTAAATAACGGTGTCGTTCGTTTAACAATGCCACAGCTAGTTAACGTAAAAGAACGCCTAGAAAACGTAGAGTACAACCAAGCAATTCAGGCTCTAGAAGACAAAGCAATTGTAACAGATGACCCGTTAAACCTTCGTGGTGTATTCGCAGATGGATTCGTAGACTTCTCTCGTATGGACTTAACACTCTCTACGGTAGCTATGAGCTTCGACGATGCAAGTATTACATTACAGGTTAATGCACCAGCTGACCAAATGCGCTACCCTGAATTCTCTGCTAACTCCTCTGTAGCAAAAAGCTGGGGCCGACTAGTAACAGCGCCTTACACAGAGATTAAGGAGATTACACAGCCGTTAGCATCTTCAGCAATGAACGTTAACCCGTACTCTGTTTACAACAAGCTAGGTGCTTTAAAGCTATCTCCGGGAGCAGATAACTGGATTGAACAGAACAAAGTTACCATCAATAAAGAGACTACATCCGTTGTTCGTATGGACAGATGGTGGGCTCATGGCCGTCAAACTTCGGTAGATAAAAAGCTACAAAGCTTAATCAACAATCTAGACCTAGACGGTAACCAACAGTGGAATATGGGTCAGAACGCTGCAGCGGACGTTAAGAACGGACGTACTGGTACGTTAACAGATGTAGCAACAACAGTTCGAAACACAGCAATCGAATTCATCCGTCAACGTGACATTACTTTCTCTGTAGATAATTTACAGCCAATGTCTGATAACCTATACCTATCTTTCGATGGTATCCGTGTACCTGTTACACCTACAGGCTCTACAGTAGCTGGATCAACAACAGGTACTATCCGTTCTGATGCTAGTGGTAAAGCTTCTGGTAAGTTCACAATTCCTGCTGGTATTCGTACGGGTGTTCGTGAAGTTGTGTTACAGAATGCGAGCAACATGGCGATTGCTACATACACAGCACAAGGTACATTAAAGACAACAGAAGAAGTTATCACAAAAACACGAGTAACGGTTAACTTGTATGACCCGTTAGCACAATCATTCGTATTCCCGCAAGATCGTGTCGTAACAAGCTTCGATGCTTACTTTGCTTCTAAGTCTACTACAGACAACGTGATTGTGCAAGTACGTGGGATGTCGGAAGGCGGATTCCCTAACCAGACTGTATATGCAGAACGTGTTCTTACACCGGCACAAGTTAAAACATCTGCTAACGGTTCGGTAGCAACAAAGATTGCACTAGACGATCCATTAATGTGTAAAGCAGGACAAAGTTATTGCTTAGTGTTCATCACAGACAGTAACCAGTACACAATGTGGGTAGCTACATTAGGACAAAACCGTATCGATGCTCCATCACAGAAGATCGTTTCGCAACCTTATGTAAATGGTGTACTATTCAGTTCTTCAAATGCACGTACATGGACAGTTCATCAAGAATCAGACTTAAAATTCTCTGTGTATACAGCTCAATTCGAAGACGAGGCGATTGTCGAGTTTAACCCAATGGCAGACCTTAACTCGGATATGCTTCTGTTAATGGCTACGTACTTAACACCGGACAACACAGGATGTTTCTGGGAGATTAAAACGTTATCCAAGACAGACGCGGGAACAGTATCGATCGACAGTGTACCTTGGCAGCCCCTAGCTAACTACATGGAGCAAACAACAGCAGGTACGGTTGTAGGACTGGTTAAGCTACGAGCTACATTCAAGTCTAACCGTTACATCTCGCCTATGTTAACTCTAGAGGATTTAATGTTTGTAAACTTCATCTCTGAAACATCTGGTGATTACTACTCACTAAACATGGATTCTACAGATGCACCGTTCGATACGTTAACTGTTTCTTTCGATGCAACAAAGCCAACAGGTACTACAGTAACACCGAAGTACTCTGTGGATGGTGGGCAAACATGGAAGGCGTTTACCGCTAACCCTGCGGTTACAAAGCAGTCTGCGGAGTATAGCCGTTACACATATACAGAGCGAGTATCCTCTACAGCAGTTAATACACAGCTGAAGCTTAAATTAGAACTCCGTGCAGAGAACCGCTTTGTTAGACCTCGTGTAAGGCGCTTTACGTCCGTATTTAAAGACGAAGCATAAAAAGTAAGGTCTAAGGTATAGAGAAACTTAAAACAGCGAGGAGGGGCTTATAATGCCATTAGAACGTAGAGACCCGCATTCTAAAGCTAGACTGTTTATCCCGACTAATAGAGAAAGGTCGTTGGTTCACTCCCAGCGACTCTTGAACAAAGAGCTGGATGAAGTAGCTAAACTTAAAGAGGAGCTACGACAGTTAATAGACGAAAGTAAGAAGTAAGTAGTTGTTATATTAAAGAGGAGAGCAATCTCCTCTATTTTTTATATAAGGAGTGAAATAATTATGGCTGGAAGACCATTAGATAGAGATAGCTTGTATGGTAATTTTGGAGTACCTACTAATGATATCATTCAGGAGATAGAAAATATCAAGAAGGGTGGAACTAGCATTGACGCTCAGGCGCGGGCGGATGTTAGTACATTGAAAATACAAATGGCTGAAAGAGCTAAAGAAGTCACTCCGTTACTTTTTGGGGCAGTCGGTGACGGAATAGCAGATGATCGCCAGGCGCTAACTGACACGTTTAACTATGCTATGGCAAACGGTTACACAGTGAATCTACTAGATACAAAAACGTACCTTGTTAAGTCTGTTCCGTGGACAACAGTATCTCCTTCGTCTCATGTGTTTGAAATAACCAATAAAATCACAATTAAAGGAAGATCGACAATAAGGCTAGGTTTTACAGGAGACTATGATTCTGTGTTTAGACTAAGAACGGGTTCATCGGGATCGACATTTACGGAATTTACACTAGACGAAAACACTACAAATAACCCAACAACTGATAATGTTTCCTTAACACTTCCTGATGGTCGTCGTCGTGTATCTTTTTATGGTTGGAATGGAGCTCCTTTAGATAGTGTCGTCTTCGAAAGGCTCACTATTAAAAATTGCATTGGTGTGTGGCAAATACATCTACGTGCAAATAACTGTCGGGTTGCTAATGTAACTGTTGATTATGAAAAGAGTAACAACGGGATTATTCCTGCTTTTGACCGGACTTGTGTATATATGGCGGGGGCTAACTGGGTTCTAAGAGACAGTAAATTCTTAGGCTCAGACAAAGCAAGAACTTGTATCGAGTTGCATGGTAAAAACATAATGGTTGACAACAACTACGTAAACGATTTCAGCAGTATGCTCTATGTAGTGAATGACAATGAATCAGGCGCAACAAACTTAGAAAATGCACATGTTATCAACAACAAATTTAAATGTCGAAGAGGTATCCAATTTTGGTTTTCTGTCTCCAACTGTAACTTTGATGGCGTGAACATTCTGAATAACACTTTAGAAGTTACCGGAGATACCCCTGTAATTGAGATGCAGGAATACCCAGGGGAAAACGTTGTTGTAAAAAATATAAGAATTGAGGGAAATACCCTTATCGGGAACTCAAAAATTAGCCCGTTTTTGAAATTCCTAAGCTCTAGCAACACGGCCGTTCCTACGCCCTATGTGTGTAACAACCTAAGTATCCAAAACAACGTTATGACAGGTACTTGTGAGAGAGCTGTTTATTTCGGTGTTCAACCGGGAAAGCGTGCTGTTTATAAAAAAATACGAGTTGTTAACAATGTGTTTAACATAGCCGAACTTAACAACATGCTGCTATACATCGTTGACGTTCCGTATGCTTTCGAGTCTATAGACTTTACAAGAAACGTCTTCAACGTTGATAGTATAGGGTCAGGAATAACGAGAGTTCAGGTCTTTAGTGGGGCTATGGGCGGTAGAATAACGAATTTTGGTCAGTTTACGCTAAGAGATAACACGTACAATATACCTAGTTCGATTAGTGTACTCTACGCTAACAATGAGGGAGCTTATTTCTTGGTCACAAAAGAACTTCTAGACAGAAATCTACTGACGGATTACACGGGACTTAACGTGTACCAAGGTGAGCTTCGAGACAACTATGACCAACTTATCAGATACAGCGCAGGAGTAGTCACACGTAGAATATTCTACACAAGCGTGATGCCAACTTCCGGTGCCTATACAAAGGGAGACTATGTGTACAACACGGTAGTTAACGTTTTAGGGTCAACTGGGAGTAAGTACGTGGTTAAAGGGTGGTTCCGTATTACTACTACAACCGGAGCGAACCATGTATTAGGTACAGATTGGGTGGAGGACAAGGTTTTAACAGGGTCATAACCATTCCGGTAATGCAGACGTTTTGTATGGTAAAGCTTAAGACATCCTTTGGGGTGTCTTTTTTTTTGACATATTTAAACCTGTTGACACCTGAGGGTTTTGACCGGTTTATAACTTATTTCTGACATATTATAATCTTAGTTAGCCTGTTTATATATTATTAATATATCTATATATATAGTATTATAATAAATAACTAAATATAATAATACAGAGAAGATAAATTTAATAATACCTTTCTCAGGATAAAAATAACCGCTAACACTTACTCTACCAATCGATTAAAATACGTCAGTACTCCAAGGGTTCTCAATGGCTTAGGCTGTAACTTTATGGTATAATAGAGACAGGACTAAACCTAAGAACTAAAGGAGGAACAACGAAAATATGATCTTAAAAATTACAAATATGTATACAGAAGTAGACTATCAAGGCAACACGCTTCTTCAAGAAAAAGTAGAGGGTATGGCACATACAAAATTAGGGATTAAAGAAGATGGAGCTTTTCATTCACCGGCTTACAAAGCAGGTTATTGGGATGGGATCACTGACTTTTTTGATTTTAAAAATAGCCGCTTCCACACGGGACTACTTCCTCAATTCCTAGAAGGAATCAGAGAGTTACAAGAAGTTGACCCATCGATTACATACGAATTCGAGGAACAGAGGCCACCCGCTCTCCTAGAAGTAGGCGCTATGGACGAAGAGATTGTTTTAACTGGCGGAGAGGAACCGATTACACTTAGACCCTATCAATACGATTCAGTAAAAAGAATTATCGAAGAGCATACAGGGGTTATTAACATAAGCACGAACGGAGGTAAGACATTAACAGCTGCAGGACTTATTCAACAACTAGCTCCTCGACTGAAACGCGGAGAGCGTATTGCCTTCTTCACCCACTCCAAAGAGATATTTGCACAAGCAGCTAAAAGTATTGGCGGTAGCTTAGGACTTAAACCGAAAGACATTGGCTTTATCGGAGACGGTAAATTAGATTTCCAAAATAAGCAATTAGTATTCGTCATGGTACCTACTCTAGTGTCCGCACTGAAAGACCCGAAGAAAGATGTAAAGTTCACACATAAGGATCGTGTCATTAAATTTATCGCAGAGGAAGTTACTCCGAAATTTAATCGCACAAAAAATACAAGACAGCTCTTGCGTAACTACATCAAAAACTGTACACTTACAACAAAGGTGTGGCAGGATGTACAAACTCATTTAGAGTACATAGCGTATGACCAAAAGATGACAGACACTAAAGCGCAAATGCAGCTGAACAAGTATACAGTGGAGTTGGACAAGATCATCGAAAAGAAAAACAAGAAGAAATTTGACAAGTACAAGCTAATCCAGGAGTTTGTTGAATCGGTTCGCGTTATGATCGCAGACGAAGTACATCACTCGAAAGCAATTACCTGGTTCACGTCTCTATCTCTTTTCAGTAACGCTCAATACCGGGTAGGTCTAACCGGGACTGTAGACAAGAAAGACAAGATGGGTTGGCAACGTATGCAAGCCCTATTCAATCAAATTGTTATTAAAGTCTCGAATGACTTTCTTATCAAAGAGGGTGTATCGTCTAAACCGACTATTCGCGTAGTGCCGATTAAGGAGCCACGTAATATCGAGTTAGCTGGTAACTATCTAGAGGCATATAAGCTCGGTATCGTAGAGAATGAATACAGAAACGAAACTGCAGCTAAGCTAGTCGAATGGTACGCCACAACGAAACAAGGTGGTATCCTTATCAGTGTAAAAGAGATCGCACATGGGGACGCAATGATGGAGCTTCTAAAAGCGAAGAACCTGGACGTAGATTTCATTCACGGAGGATCAGACCCGGAACATCGGACAGGCACACTAGAACGATTCTCTCAAGGTAAGTTACATATTATGATTGCATCAACAATTGTGGACGAGGGCGTTGACATGCGTAGTATAGGCTGTATGCTACTAATGGCTGGTGGTAAATCGATGCGCCAACAGCTACAACGTGTAGGGCGTGGTCTTCGACTAAACGGTATTGACGGTAACCAAGTGCTTGTATTCGATTTTTACGATCAAACACATTCTATTTTGTTGCGTCATTCACAGGAACGCATGAAGATATTTAAAGCCGAGCAGTTCACTGTTAAGATGCTGGGAGAGTGATACAATGTTACCCGGACAACGAACACATGACCAATGGTTTCATGATATGGGAGAAGCTCTTCAACGCATTGACTGGTTATGCATGCGAGCTGAGCGGTGGGGGATCGACGAAGAGGATTTAAAAGAAATTCGTAAAGCAGTAGATAAAGCATTAAGACCAGGCACAGAACGCTAGGAGATTATTCTCCTGGCTTTTTTCGTCTCTAACTATTGACTATCCTATAAAGTATGCTATAATAAGGACAGACCATAGTAGATGGTAACAAAAACTTTTAGGAGGACAATAAGTAATGACTGAAAATGTATATGTAAACTTATCCGTTGTTGATTTAAAACCCGCTGTATTAAACTTCTTATCTGAACTAGCCGACACTGCAAAAGAATCTGTGTTTGTTACACGCATGAAAGACCTAGCAGCCGAGTTAGGAAGAGATATCCGCACTGTTCAACGTTATATGAAAGAGCTTACTTCGAAAGAGATTATCGAATTAAAAGGCCGTAAAGGTCGAGGCGGAGCAACTGTTATCCGCTTTAACGCTGAACTAATTCAATTCACTACGTCTGATAGAGCCCTTATTAATTCAGAAGAGCCTGTAGACATTGATGAACTCCTACAAACAAAAATCCCTAAAAAGAAACCAGAACATAACCCGAATAAACGTGCTCGTCGTACAAAAACACAGATGGCGGAAGCTAAGCTGTTACAAGACGAGAAGCAAGCAGAGATCGATAGACTTAACGGACAACTACAAACATTAGGTGGCGTACCGAACTGGGACTGGTTCCAACAAACAGATAACCCGGTTGGTAACTATAAAACATATTTAGTGTCCCGTGCCTATAACCGTTACGCTAAATTATACACAGAATACGAGAACGCTTTAGCAGATCACTTTGGGAATGAGAAAAAGCTTCCACTCGTCTCTAACAACTACGATGTTTTAGGTCATTCTATCCTAGGTTCATCTAGATGGGACGCATTCCAGAAGCTTTCTACATTCTGCGACGAAAACAGCATTAGCCCTTTTGTTTATCTAAGCGCACAGTTTAGTCGTTCATTCTTTGCAGCAGTTAACGGAAAGTCGAAACCGCTACCTTTTGTAAATGCCCTATTAGGAGACAGCTCTTATAAAGTATACCAGGAATACGTAGGCTACCATAAAAAAGTGTATAAAGGCGCTCTAATGTTTAGTGACGCACCTAAAGGATTTGCAAGTGACTTTGTGATCCAAGCCTTAGCTGACGCATACGAAAATGCTCATAAATCTTCCGGACTTCTTCAATACAAGCATTCAGTTAAAGAGTTCCTTACAGATAGTGCTGGATTTGGAGATCAGCAAGAAGCATTAGCGAAATATTACCGTGATGTTGACAAGCAGTTAAAAGAAGCAAAAGTAGACATTAAGCACCGTAACGTATTAAAGAAATTCATCCTAACACAAGCAATGACGCAAATTAGAGGTATTCGACTTTTACCTAAGCATGTTATTTTAGGATCAGAGTATACACAGTTCGTTTTAGCTTCTGCTGACAAATTACATAATGGTTCCCTAGATATGAAATGTTACATTCTTTCTGGACTAATCAATGGAGAAGAAGCAAAGGTGAACGATGAAGCGAAAGAAGAAGGATGGAAATACCATTACCAGTTAACAACACTAGACGAAACAAGCCTTGTATTACGCTTAATCCAAGAGCGCAAAGGTTTACATATCTCTGTTAATGAGGTTAGAGAAGCATTAGCCGCTGTAGGCGGGGAACTTGTTCCTGTAAATGATTACTCTATGTTAGACGTAGACCAGATCGCACAAAAAGTATTACCGACATTGCCGTCTTACCAAGACGATATCGATTTTTCTCGTATTACTTCTAAGGGTGAGTGGGCTACACAAGGCACTGTAGTAGAGAACAATCCCGTAGATGCAGTATTAAAAGGGCTACAGCTGTAAAATTTTCCTTTACAGCTTGTATAACCTGTGCTATACTCTACACATACGTTACAAAAGGGAGGAAATAAACAAATGAGCACATCACCAATTAGAAGAGAGATTCTAAAGAAAGCAATAGAGTCTCCTCTCTTCTCTAAAGAGGTACTACCGAAGGCTCCGTTAACTATCTATGACGGCCATAAGGTGTATGAGGAGATTTCAAACATTGTTAAACGGTACTATCAAACAAATTCTACTGTATTGACAGAGGATGCGTTACTAACCCTTACCGAGGACAAGTTAGACCGAATGAGGAAAGACGCTTCGGAACAGCAGGATTATTTTAATGCTATTAATGAATTATACGAAATTAGAAATAGCGCAGACGACAGCGTTATAGACGAAAATATTGAGAAGTACATAAAAAAGCACATGCGTCTTGATCTTATGCAAAGAGCCCTCGCTACATTAAATGATGAAGCAGCTATGGAACGTGTAGATGAAGAGTGGAAAGAGATCATGCTACTCGACATAAGCGGTAAGAAACAAGAGATTATTAACGTACTAGATGATAGAGAGTATAAGAAACAAGTCCTCTCTACTCTACACGCTAATACAATCCCTACAGGGTTCGATTCCATTGACCGATTAAACGGTGGTGGATTAGCTAAAGGGGAGTTGGGAATTATCCTAGCCGTCTCAGGTACAGGTAAAACATTAGTACTGACTAACCTGGCTACTAACTACACTAAGCTTAAGTTTAACGTCCTCTTCATCGCACTAGAGGAATTAGAGAACCGAATGGTGTTAAAGTTTGAGCAATCGATGCTACGACAAAACAAAAGCAATATCCTAAACGGATCAACGCTTAACGAAGAGAACTTTAATAAGTACCAAGACTTTTATGAACAAAACCGTGCCCACTTCGGGAACCTCTTCTTTGCTCGGTATTCACCACGTACAGTGACACCGGCTAAGATTGAGCAACTAATTTCTGATGTTACTATTAGACAAGGGATTAACATAGACGTAGTAATTGTCGATTACCCTGAACTTCTTCGAAATCCTCATGCTACAGGTAATGAAGCTGAGGACGGCGGTAAGCTATTTGAAGAGATGCGAAGAATCGGACAAGATTATAATGTGGTTATGTGGACAGCTTCCCAGATGAACCGTACTGCATACAGCGCAGCTATTAAAACGTCTGAGCATATGGAGGGTTCACTTCGTAAGCGTAATGCGGCCGAGTTAGTACTCGCAGTTAACCAAACACCGGAAGAGTTTAAGGCAGGCTTTACCCGTTTATACGTGGATAAGCTTCGTAACCCTCCGGAAGGCCCGTTCGATAAGATGTTAGGTTTTAAAGTTTTAGGTAGCGCTCAGAGTATGATGGAGTATCGTAATGATATGGATCGTAAAGAGCATGAAGCTATCCTAGAGGAAGTAGTAGAGTCTATGGATAAACAGTATAAAGGTAAGAAGAAAGAGAATGTACCGACTATTGACTACGCAGCTGAAATAAACAGTTCGCTTAAAAATACGAGGGGTGAATAGAGTGAGAAGTAGAGAGGAAGCTATTGCAGAGCTAGATCGTATCCATGATTTATACAGTTTACCGGAGGAGAATGATATCGTAAAGCGTGTAGATAAGTTTGTATTAGAACTAGCTGAAATCATCTATCAAACAACAAAGAACCCGCTTCGAACAGCTTATGTCACGCAAGAGGAGTACGATGAAGTTCGTAAGCACTGCCAAGCAGTAGAAGCGAAAAAACGTTTGTGGGACAGAAATTACTTTGATATTAGTTTCGGAGGTAAATATGAACCATGCTACGGGATCGATACTCCCTGGGGATTTGTAACAATAGAAGTGGAGGGGAAACGACAATGAGCCAACCAATTATAAATTTTTCTGATTTCCATGCACACATCTTTAAGGAATTCGCAAAGCCCGACTCTGAGTTTGAAACAGATCGATTCCGCGCACAGATTATGACCTTACGTAAAGTGTTCGAGATTGCTAGAGAGAAGAAAGCAGTTATAAACTTTGCAGGGGATTTGTTTCATAAGCGTAGCCAGATTGATGACATTGTTTTTAATTCGGTATACGCAGTATTTGCAGAGTTCGCAGATGTACCTGTGTTAATGACACGAGGCAACCATGACTCTCGTACGAATGCTACAGTAACATCTAACTGGTTAACTACTTTTGGCTATCTACCCAATGTAACAGTCTTCTCGGTACCGGAGAAGAAGTTAATTAAAGAAGGCGGTAGGTTATTCTTTTATTACTCACTACCTTATTCGGATGATACAGCTTACCTAAAACAACAATTAGTAGAGTTCGCAGAACATGCAAAGAAACAAGACATTCCTACTGTTCTTACGGCACATATCGGTGTAGACGGTAGTGAAGTAGGGAAATATAGCCACCGTCTAGAAGGCGCCTTTACAATAGCTGATCTATTTCCAGATGTATTCGACTACGTTGTATTAGGTCACTACCATAAACGACAATTCCTAGGTGGATTAGATAACATCTTCTATGTAGGGAACACGATCCATAACACCTTCTCAGATGAAGGCCAAGAAAAAGGTGTAATGTTCTTTGATGCCTACGAGAAGAAAAAACCTGAATTTATCCCTATTAAGAATAAACAGTTTATCACACTAACTAGCATAGATGAGAATACACAAGAGATTGTAGACAATAACTTTGTACGACTGATCTTACCAAAGGAACAAGCGCAAGAGGTTGAAGTGTTTAAAGAGAGTACCGACAATATTCGCGTAGAAGTACAGCGAGACTATAAAGTAGAAACTCGAATTGAAATCGATAGAGCCTCTTCGGAAGAGCAAATTGTAGAAGCATACGCAGACAAGTTCTACCCGGAGTCCAAGCAAGCGGCCTTAGAAATTTTAAGAGAAGCGAAGATAGGATAAGGAGATGCTAATATGAAATCAAACCCATTTATGATTACAGTTAGTGTACCGGTTGATATAGTAGAAGGCGACATTCATAAAGACAAAGAAGGAAATAGTTTTAAAATAACAAAAATAAAATCGATTAAGTTTATTGACATGAGAACTATGCAGGTGGTTGGACTATGTAAGCCTGCTTAACTAAAAGGCATCCTTTACGGGTGCTTTTTTATATTGACATATTTTAGAGTATATGCTAGACTATGATTATAGTACAAGTTATACGAAGGGAGAAACGAGAATGAAGTGGACAAAGATTCATGCAGAATATTTTATGGCATTTCCTAGCTTTACGTTAGAACTAGAGGACAGAGGGTTAGTCCTCATTCAAGGTAAGAACTTATCGAGTGATAAATTTGAAAGTAACGGTAGCGGTAAAACTACTTTGATCTCTGCAATTGTATTCGCCTTACACGGAGTTACAGTCGGCGGGTTAAAAGGAGACGAGGTGGTTCATCGCCAAACAGGTAAAGGAACTGCCGTAATCCTAGAAGGGGTTAAGGGAGAAGATAAGTACCGCATTGAACGCTACCGAAAGCATTCTAAACATAAAAATAAAGTAAGAGTATTTCTAAACGACACCGAGATCACTGAAAAGTCTGCAAAAGACACAGACAAGCTAATCCAGCAGATCATCGGAATGGATTACAATACATTTGTTAATAGTATCTTATTCTCACAGAGTGGGGGAGCTGGTCGTTTTAGTACAGCGTCTGATGCAGAGAAGAAAGCTCTTCTTGAAAACCTCTCTAACTTGCAAGTATACACAGATGCACAAACTATTGCAAAAGAAAAGGTTAAGCAGAAGGACAATGAAATCGAAGTAAAGCGCAGAGAAGAAGAAAAAATCCAATGGGAGCTATCTAACGTAGACAGCCTAGAGCAACAGGATAAGGAACGCTATGAAAGCACAAAGGTTGCTATCCAACAGGAAGAAGAGAAATTCGAAAACACAAAACAAGCAATGAATGACCATATCCAGAATAACCAACATAATGTAACAGGCTGGATAAATGAAGTAGAAAAGCTAAAAGAACAGCAAGATCAACTAGGCTCACCTACGAACCCTCATACAGAAACAGTAAACGAACTCACGTCCCAGTTAAACGAATTAAAAGGTGAACAGCAGAAGCTGAATATTCAACAGAACGACTTAGTAACTAAATATAAGAAGCTAGGTCTTCAAGATACCTGCCCGGTATGTGGAAACCAGTTAGACACAGAGCACCGTGATAAGGAGCAGGCATCTTTAGTAGAACAGTTACGAGGCATACTCACACAGCTTAATACAATAAACCCGGAAGTCGAGAGGGTTCAGCAACAATATAACGAAGCATACACAGCTTATCTGGAAGTGAAGAAGCAACAAGACAGTATCGTTACTGTACATAGAGACTTCTCAAATAAGATTAATCATTATAACAGCTTACAACAGCAGTATAGTAATCAGCTAGAATCATACAAGAGCAGCCTTTCAGCTATCACCAGTACGTTAAACAGGCTTAAAAGCTTCCCAGAGCCTACTTCTAGAGACGAACAAAGGTTAGCTATTAAAGAGCGTATAAACGCTTGTAAGACGGCTATAGTGGCCTTACAGAAGGAACGTAATATTTTAGAGGATTGCGTGAAGATTTTCTCTAATGCAGGAGTTAAATCCCATGTACTTGATTTAATCACTCCATTCCTAAATGAACGAGCAAACAAATACTTAGGAATGCTAGCAGGTAACGACATGGAAATCAAGTTTTCTACGCAGACACCTAAGAAGGACGGAGAAATGACAGAAAAGTTTGACGTACAATTAACAAATGCTGTAGGTGGAGATAGTTACAAAGCTAACTCGGAGGGTGAAAAGAAACGAGCAGACCTAGCTATCGCCCAAGCCTTACAGGATTTAGTTGTATCACGAGCAGCTAGCGCATTTAACATTGTCCTATACGATGAGGTGTTCGATGCATTAGACGAAATTGGAGCTGAAAATACAATCGCTATGTTAAAAGAAAAGCAGAAGGACATCGGCACGATACTAGTAATTACTCATAATGCTACATTAAAGAATCTATTCGATAAAGTTATCACTATAACAAAAAATCCAGACGGAACATCCGTACTGACTGAAGGAGCAGAGATCACAT
>Ga0268252_1000022_pt1 | contig 104279 bp, 110 predicted proteins | sample AgamicMgSfrz_FD_200244 | JGI IMG/M metagenome (GOLD analysis project Ga0268252, IMG submission 200244) | Agave microbial communities from Guanajuato, Mexico - Mg.Sf.rz (v2) (version 3) | ecosystem: Host-associated > Plants > Phyllosphere > Phylloplane/Leaf | place: Guanajuato, Mexico... | reverse complement strand
ATCTGCTTATGAACAACCAGCAGAGGTAATTGAAGAAACAGTATATAGGATGGACGGCACAACAGTAGATGTTGAATTATATTGTCATCCATTATTAGTAGGAGAAACAAAAGCGATACAGAGTTCTATTAAAGATATTTCAAGAAGAAGAGAGTCTGAGGAAAAGCAAAAAGAAATGGTTAGGGCAATAAATGAACTGTCTGCCACAATCGTTCCATTATTAAGTGGAATTGCGGTACTTCCTTTAGTTGGCTCTATAGATGAGGTTAGAGCTAACCATCTATTAGAAGATGTTCCATCAAAAGCGAAAAACCAAGGTGTAAATTGTTTAATTATAGATTTTTCCGGAACCTACAAATTAGATTCTATTGTAACGGAGAGTCTTTTTAAAATTAGTGGCGTATTATCAATGCTCGGCATACAGTCTATTATAACAGGATTAAGACCTGAATTAGCCCTATCTGCTATACAATTAGGTGTTACTTTGGACTCTATTCCAAAGATGTCTACAGTAAAAGACGCGCTTAATTCTTTGGGTGTAGAGTATAACGAACGATCTATAATTTAAAAGAAATTCAAGCGTTAATTTAGCATATTCTTTTGCATAATAGGATTAGACGAAATTTGTAAAGAATGATTAGAAAATGCTTTGAAAAACATTTAAAATAATCATCCAGTCCTTTAGAAGACGTAATCTCAAAAATTGATTACGTCTTTATTTTTTTGAAAAGTTAACGTTTCTGAAAAACTTAAAGTATTCCTAAAAGAATATTATTTTTTACACCTATATTCAGTTTGGATGTTTTTCATTATAATGGAATTAATAACTGTGGGTGGGGGAGTCTATTTATGAAAAAAGCTATTTTTTTGTCTGCTTTATTAGGGCTTGGTCTGTTGTTAGGTACTGGGCACACACAAGCAGATTCTTATGTTCATTCATACACGAAAAAAGACGGAACATATGTGCAAGGATATATGAAAAGTGATCCTGACGGTATTTATAGTAACAATTTTTCAAGCTACGAAAACGTCAACCCGTATACAGGAAAGAAAGGGACAAAAAAATCAGCCTCCGATAGCGATTACTATGTCCCTAATTACTCCGATGGAATTCCTAGTTATAGCCCCTCTCCAAAATTTGCTCCTGGGTGCGAAGAATACCTAGATAGTAGCGCTTTTGGCAAGAATCCTTCTATTCCGGTTTGTAAAGAACCTGAGAAGGTGGATAGCACAGATATCGTGGAAAACGCCAAAGAGTTTAACAAAAACCTTTCTTCAGGATTGGCGACAACAAATTTTAATGATAAGGTTGTTAGTCCCAATAGATCCAATCAAAACAAATTAAACGAAGACGCAGCAATAGAGGGAATATACAGCTATTTTGACAGCCTAAATGACGAGAATTATAAAACCGCCTATAAAATGTGGAGTTCTCATTGGAAGAAAAATCATTCATATGCGAAGTTCAAAACTGGATATAAAGATGTATACCACGATGTAGATAATGTATATGTTATTTCTAGTCAGAGTAGCAAAATTACCTTAGCGGTCAGCGAAACAACCTTTGAGCCCGATGGTGCCCATAGCTATGAGTTTGTATATTCAGTTAAGACAAATGGAAACGACAAAGGTAAAATACTTAGCGGAAAACTACAAAGGAAATACTAACAAAATTAATCACAAAAGCACAAAGCGCCCATTTTAGTCGCATCGTGCTTTTTTGTTTTAATAAATCAATAGAAATAAAAAGATACGGGGGGAAAACTATGTGGAAAAAGATTAGCTTAGCAGCTATGTTGGTATTGGGGCTATTTGTGAGCACAACGCAAGTAGAAGCCGATGTAAGTGTAAAAGGTTATTACAAGAAAGATGGCACATATGTAAGACCACATATGAGAAGTGATCCTGACGGTATATTCGATAATAACTGGTCTACTAAAGGGAATATAAATCCTTATACTGGAGAAGAAGGAACTAAGACATCACCAAGCGATAGTGAATCATATGATTCTTCATACGATTCATCAGAAGACAGTTATAATGACTCGGAAGATTCGTATTCCGGCGAAGATATATATTCGGATGATAACTCATCAGATGATTCTTATTACGAGAACTCAGACTATACAGATAGCGACTCTTCAGTGCAGGCCTACGACGAAAGTGGTTATGTAGATAGTATGGATTCTGTTGACAATGATGAGGCTATGTATGCTATGGATACAGTTTATAAATATTTTGATAAGTTAAACGAAAAAGAATACAAAGATGCTTATAACTTATGGAACAAAAGTTGGAAGAAAAATCATTCATATAAGAAGTTCAAACAGGGTTATAAAGGCGTAGAGCACGATGTAAACACAATAGCCGTTGATTCAAGCGATGATAATAAAGTAACCATTGTAGGAAGCGTATCTACAAAGGAAAATGGAGAGGAACATAGCTATGACTTCACTTATAAGGTGAAAGTTAGTGATAGCGGGAAAGGGAAAATAACCAAAGGTAAGTTACAAAAAAATTATTAAGTAATTTAAATATAAAAAAATAGTTAGCGAAAAAAGCGTTCCTCTTTAAACTAGGACCGCTTTTTTATTGAAAGTTAATAAGTAAACAATGTTCTAAATTAACAAAGAACAAAAAATATTGTCATTGAATCTTCACCTTTTTAGATACGGTTTAGAAATGATTCGATACTTTCCACTCGTCCAGATAACCTAAATAATTTCCTCAAGTAATTCTCATTACTAATAGAGTTTAACTTTTTTCTCAAGGCATCTTCATTAAAAATAAATGATTCTTCAAGCAAGTTTATAATAATTTCTTTGCGATAGATTTCCATAAGTAATTTGCGTTCAATCTCTAAATTCTGTAATTCATCCACCATTTTTGAGCCTCCTTATTAATTGTATCAGGAGGCTCCTATTCGACAAAGAAGTATTGCACACGTAGATTCAAATATTTCATTGGAATTTTTCATCAAATAAACAATGTTCCAAATTAACAAAGAAGATAAAAATCAACGCTACTAAGGCATAACTAGCTAAATTATATTCCCAGCTTATAACTGTTTAATAACATTAGAAATCTCTTCGTTTGCTTGTCTGATTGCCTCGTTGTCTAACTCTTGATTTTCAATTATCTTATCGTTTAGCTGAATTTGCTTTTTGATGGCTTTATATACTTGTTCATCTTTACCGTCTTTAGTAAACATATTGTAGATAAAGACTTTTTCGTGTTTAGACCCTAATCTTCTAATACGTCCATTTCTTTGTAGATATGTACTAAATTCGTCAGGGAAATCATAATTTACAAGGTGTTTTCCTTCTTGAAGGTTTACTCCGAAGTTTGCGGCATCTGTAGCCACTATAACGCGTGTCTGAGGATCATTTTGAAATAACCAGGCGTATTTAGTTCTAGTTTCGCATTGGTCATAAAATGGGCATTCTGAGCAGATAGCAAGTGAGGTATCTTTTTTCTCTTTTTGTAACACATCGCGATATTTACAACCTTGTTTTGTTTGACCCTTATACACAAAAGAGTTATATGGACTATGTTTTTCTTCTTTACATCGCTTCTGAATTATTCGATTTAATTCTTGATGTATTAAATCAGCTGTACGAGCATATTTTGAGAAGATGACTAGTTTTTCGTTGTTTTCGAAGATGATTTCTTCAGCTATTTCTAGTAGACGTTCTAGTTTTTGAACCATTTTATATTTTTTCTTCTTTCCAACTAACCTTTTAATAAGCGCAGACTTACTTTCAAGAAGTAGAGACGGGGAATCACAAACAATCATTCGTGTTTGAAGAAGACCTTTCATCATATCTTCAAGAGTCTTGCGCTTTTCAGGATCCTGTTCTTTCTCTATATCCTCTTTGTAATCTTCAATAGTGGCTTGGATTTTTTCTAATATATCAAGCTGTTCATCATTAAATTCTACAATGATTTCTTGGATAATTTCATCAGGCATTTCGTCACTAACATCATTAGTTAGTCTTCGTAAAAGGAAAGGGTTAATTTTTTTGCGAAGGGCCACTTCGTTTTTTTCACCGAAGACTTGCAAAAGGTCATCGTTTACATTCTCTAGATTGTTAGGTAAGCGGACAAAGGGGTTAATTCGAATCATTAAGAATTGAGCCTCAAAGAACTCTTTTCTTTCTTCAAAGGAGAGGGAGGGGTCAGATAGTATGCTTGGATCTATGTAATCAAAGAGTTGAAAGAGATTTTTTAGTTCTTTTTGAATAGGTGTACCAGTCATTAATAATTTATACTTAGCTTCAATCTGTCTGATTGCTGTAGCTATTTCGGTTTTGGGGTTCTTCATTTTATGAGCTTCATCAATAATAACCATATCGTAGCCAATATCTTTAATTTCACTTAAGTCTAGGTAATCACCAAAAACTTTTTTCTTTTTCTCTTTACCAGTTTCTTTATTCTTTCCTACGACAACCATATCCGCTACTTCTTTTTGATACAAAAGCTCATAATTGATAATGGTGAAGAAAGGTTTTTCTTCCCGTATCTGATCGTACAAGGCTTTTCTATCTTTAAATCCTTTATAGCGAGATTTAATTACAATAGAACGTTCATTCGTAAATTTATCAATTTCTTGGGCAAATTGAGTTTTAATAGTTGCAGGAGTTATCACAAGACAGTTATTTATCCATCCCTGAGACTTAAAGTAACCAGCTATAGCCATTGCTTCTATGGTTTTACCCAACCCCATTTGGTCTGCTAAAAGACCGCCTTTGACATCTTGTTGCAGTCCTTTTTGGGTAGCTGCCCAAGCAACAGCGAGTTTTTGAAATGAATAAGGTTCAATTTTCATATAAGAGGTATCAATTTCAGGGGTTATTCTACTAAGAACATCCTGTAGCGTTTCTTGCGGCATATTTTGAAAATCTAAATCTTTTTGCAGTTCAGTCGAGTCTCTCCATTTAGCTTTATTACCCAGCGCAATTTTTAATGCATTTAGTTGATGTCTAGGTATATAAAAAGAGCAGTCATATGGAGAATCTTCTCCAAATAATACTCCAGGTATGTTTACTAACTTGGCAAATATCTTTTTGTTTTTGGGGAACTCAACAAGAAATCCGCTTGGTTCTTTCGTTAAAATCACTGTAGCATAGGATCTAGGTTCTGTAAGAGTTAAACCTTCTAAATAATTCATAAAGGTAGAAAACACAAGAAGTGCAGGAACTAAAGTGTTTTCTGTGTTCACCTCCACATATTGTGTATTTTTAAATGCTAACCGTAGTGGGAAACGGAATATAAGCATCTTTATAATCACTTCTTTTTATCCTCTATGTCTCCTTATTAATTAAAGAGGCTTGCTGTATATAGTAGAAAAAGTAGAAAAGCCACCCTCGCAGGTGGCTTAATTAATTTGTTATAGTGCTCAGTGAGCTATGTATGAATAAAAAATTATATGTTTTATGTTATATACTCAATTTTTAAATGGGTTTATCTATGCTGCGTTGTTAGTAGCGACCTTCTGATAAATGGACTGTTTAGAATAGTCATATGGAAGCTTAACCGTTACGTTACCTTCTCCAAAGCGGTTCTTACCTATAATTACTTCAAGAATATATTTCTCTTCGGTATCTTTGTTGTAAACCACGTCTCGATACAGGTGGAGAATGGCAGCTGCATCTTGTTCAAAACTACCCGAGTTCTTAAGATCGGAATCCATTGGTCTTTTGTCATCACGCTTTTCTACATCACGAGATAATTGAGCTCCTAAAACTAATGCTACTTTTGTAGCCTTAGCTAATTCTCGGAGGTCATAAGAGATCTCTGAGAAATCCGATACTTCTTTTGGAGTATTATTGTTTCTGGTTTTCATAATTTGAATATAATCTACAAAAACAAGTTCAACACCAAATTGTTTTTGATAAAATTTAATTTTGGCTTCTAACTGAGGAGCGTTAATAGAGGTTACTTCTTCAATAAATAGGTTTTTCCCATACAGCTTAGCCGCCTCATTAGCCGCTTCATCCAGCTCTGCGATTTCAGCGTCTGTTATGTGTTCAGGTTGCAAAATCTTTTTCATCTTAACAGCAGAGACCTTAGAAAGGATACGTTGCAAACATTGTGTTAAATCCATTTCAATTGAAACAAAGAGAACTTTAGCACCTTTTTTTGCGGCTTCAATAGCTTGGTTCAGCATATATACGGTTTTTCCCATCGCCGGCCGAGCACAGATTAGAGAAAATACGCCACGCCTGTATCCACCCGAAAGCTTTTCGTCAATTTCATCGTACCCTGTACTAACAGTTTCGCTTATAGTCGGATTCTTTTGTTGATCTCTAATACGCTTTACAAGTCCTATTAAGCCTTCAGATAAATTCAAACTTTTCGCTTCATCTAATGTGAAATCTTTTACCAGTTCATCAAACTGATTAGAAATGAAATCAAATGTCTTTGTTTCCTTATCATAAGAAGGGTTTTGTTCTTCTTTATCAATCATCGATAAGGCTTGATTTAACAATTTTCTAAGTTTTTCTAGGCTTTTATGCTTTTTCAAAAAGAATGTATGTTGCTTAAATAATTCTACATCTGATGGAGGACAGGTATCCCTTAATTTCATTAAGTCTTCAAGAAGTTTTTTTCTTTTAGGTTCATCTTCATCCTTAGGAAAGAATTGTTCTACAATTATGTCTAGCCTAGGAGGGATATTAGAACCACATAGACCGTTAAAGATATCGATAATTTTTTTAATTCTTTTATCTTGGAAATGGGTTGTTTCTATTCGTTTCTGGATAGCTAGCTCTCGACAATCCTTATCAAACAGAAGGGAGGAGAGAATAATATTTTCCCTTCTCCTTACAGTGAATTGGTTCTCAGGTAATACTCTTTGTTGTGTAGATGGCAATATATTTCACCTCTTAAAATGTATTAAAAACCAAACTCTTCAAATGTATTTTGCATTTTTTCTATACGACCATCTCCATCACGTTCTAAATAAAAGTGAAAGAATGTTCCTTTTAATAGGCTCATTATTGCTTGTCCATAGAGAAGGGAGAATTCTTTAGGATTACCATTTGATGTGCAAATTGTTATTAACTTAAGTTCATCACGTATTTTAAGAATTTCTTTAAGTTTTGTTTTAGCCCACTTGCTATCTGTATGGTATTCGGCAAAGAATTCATCCAAAATTAAAACGTCATATTTAGAGGAAATTTCTTTTACATCAACTTTCTTATCGTAAATAGAGTTTAGAAACTTTTCAGTGTTTGAAAAATACACTTTTTTATTCTTTTGTAAAAAGAAAGAGCCGATTAAGCAAGCAAAGGAAGTTTTGCCGTTTCCTGAATCCCCGAAGAGCAAAAGATTTGCTGGTTTTTTACTATTTGCCATTAATTCTAAATTCTTTTCTGAATATGATTTAAAAATTTCTCCTGGAGTCCTCGTTTCGTCCTTGATAGAAAAGTGTCGTTTAATAAATACATTTGGATCTTCTTCAATAAGTGCTTCTTGTTTGGTCTGATTTTTTTTCTTAATTTTGAGTTCATCTTCTACTAGTTTAGGTTTAAGAATAGAGGTTCTGGTTTTACCATCATCAAAGCTGAAATCTTGATTTAAAAAATCAAGTGAGATGTTAGCGTTAATCAACTTTTGTCTTAACACTGTATCTTCATAGCAACGACAAAACTCCACATAAGTAGCTCCATTTTCATTTTTAAGACGGATCATACCATTGCCATCACAACCGTTATAGGGGCATTCAGCATTCTCTTCATCTGGATGCTTAGCTTTTTCAATAGCTTCATCTTCTCGTGTTTTGCCTGTGTTTTTGCCAATAACATCTAAAAAGTTAACTTTATGTTCATTCATTTCTAATTACCTCTCTTATTCTTAAACATATTAGTAACGGGGCGATATATATAGGAGAGTGATGTAAAACGTTCAGGGCTTATTTTTTGAAACCTACTAATGGTTTGCTTAATTTGAGCAGGATAAGCTTTTTCTACTAATAACTTAAGCACAATTAGTTCATCCCTCATAAAAGGCCTTCTAGTCACTTGCTCATAATGCCTAATAATGTCAAGGTAATTGGGATGCAACTTTTGTTTTTCGTTCCAAGTAAGAGGTCTGTTTTTTAACATTTTTCTCACCTTCTATTAAATAATTAAATAAATATTTTAAGATTCTTTTATATATTAGCAGTTAGGAAAGTAGGATATGAAAAAAAGATATCTAACCAGTATAAAAAGAAAAAAGACCTAGACAGGTCTTTTTCATTAGAAATAACAAATTAAATATTTATGTATTTACTTTGCTTTATAAAACTTTCGAATAATCGTCATAAAGCGCTGATTTTCTGGATCAAGAGTGCTAATATCCATATCTCCGACAATTTCTAAATAAACATTAATAGCCGCTTTTTCATCATTAGTTAACGTGTCTTTTTTGTTGTCCTTTAATTTGTTTACAGCATAATAGAACTTTTTCACATCGAACGCTTGTTGCATATATTTATTTCCTTTCGTGTTACAGTATTATTAGTTTAAAGATTCTGATTTGAATATATAACAAATGTTAAAAGAGATGTAAAAAACATCTCTTTTAACATTCATCAGTTGTACAGCTATCGATTTGAGGATAACCAATAGCGTAAGTTCCTCTTACTGGAGGATCGTTCCACTTGGATTCATCATCCCCATTAATTAAGCGTTGTAATAGGTTGTAGAAGAAGTGTCTATCTTCATAGGCAACACCAACGAACACTACATTGTAAACCTTTATTTTTCCTGAAGTATTTAAAGAATGATTATAACCATATACTTCAACATTGTTTGCAGTAATAGTAACGGGTTTACCGTTCACTGTAGCTGTACAAGTGAAATTAAGTTTACCTCTTTTGGTAATTGAATCTCCTGCCGGAAGAGGAAGGACTTGAATACAGATGTTTTCAGATTTCAAATCAACAATTTTATCTCCTGCCTCGTTTGTTCCTAAAGAGTCTCCTATAGACGAAATAACCATTTGTTTAGCAGCTGTATTTGCACTTGCTAAAGACGCTTTGTATTGAGAGGATGTAGGGCTTAAGATAGGGTGATCATAACCTGGAGTAGGGGAGAAGCTATATTCAGGCTCCTTATAGTTTGGATTATATCCCTCTGAGGAGTCAGGTCTAAATGTCTCAATAATTCCATATTGCTCTTTTAACGGTATATTTACTGAAAGGGCACGAGTTCTTGCGCCCGTTTCAGCAGCAGTTTGAACCCGTTGATAAGTTTCAGACATAAGAGTGAGACTAATAAATATCGCTACAATTAAAGAGATAAATAGAAAGTAGAACAAAGCAAACAAGATAATATTTCCTTCTTTTCTAAACTTCTTCATAGAAACACCTCCTTCATTTTGAGAAAGGGAAGAAGATTAATTATAGTACTGGAATCTACCTGAGATATCTTTTGTTGCCGCTCCATTTCCATACAAGAATACTTTGTTCTCTAGTCCAGGAACAAAGTTACCAATTACTTTAAACGGAACTTTAACTCTAACAATCATTTGTTCGTGATTACGTCCATTTACAGTAACGGACTTTGTAAACACACATAAAGTTCTTACATTGTTGTTATCTTGAAGCGCAGCTTGGCAATTAGTTTCATCTTCGATGTATTTATTGAAGTCATTTAATGTTAATTCATTGTCATTGCTGTCTTTCTTAAATAGAACGAATCCATTGTTATTTAATGATTGATCTAAGCGGACGTAAAGATCGTCTATTATTTGTCCTTGATTTGACATAGTATCCAATTTATCAGTTGTCCCTCTTAGTTCTTCTGCTACGATGGAAGCACCAGCATCAGCGGCGTGATCAACTTGATTATTGGCATAAACATATATAATTAGTTGAAGTATTAACCATAACGAGATAATCATTAAAGGCAATACGATGATGTACTCAATAAAGATTTGACCTTTTTTACGAAATTTGTTCATAATGTTCACCTCCAATAAGAAGAAAACAAATCATAATAAGGCGTTAAATAAAATATAAACGCAATGAATAGTACAGGTCCTAGGGGAACCTTCTGCATTTTGCTATCACTTTTCCCGGGAATACCATAGAAAAGAAAGAAACTTAAATCATTAAACATTTCAAAGAAACGTCCTGAGCGGAGTTTAAAGATAGCAATGATTGAGGATAGCACAATTGTTAGGAGAAGAAGTAAGTAGGTGTCTGCTAAAGGAATGAATAAAGCTGTTACACCAAAAAGTTTAACGTCACCCGCGCCAATAGCTTTAAAATTAGCTAATGTTGTAATACCCCATAATAAACATAGAGGTAAAAAGACTAAAACGGCATTTAAAGCCATTTTTTCTATAGGTACTATGTTCAGCTTGAATAAGCATAAAACTACAGCAACAGCTATACAGAACCAGTGAACCCAGTTTGGAATCTTCAACGTTTTCCAATCATAATAAGCGGCGATAAAAAGTAAAATGGTAACAATTAATAAATACATTGTGTCGCCTCCAAAATTAGAAGTTTCCCTAATTAAATATAATGATAAAAAGCGAATTTTCAAAAGAAAACTATAAAAAACAGCGGTAGGGATAACCGCCGTTTTTTTTATTGGAACATTGTCATTGAAGTAATGAATTGGACAATGAAAGGACCAGCCATCATTAAGATGGATGTCATCAACAATAAGGCAGCTGGAGCTAGAATTAGATAAGAAGCTTTATTGCCTCGTTCCTCAGCCAATTCCTTTTTCGCTTGTCTTATTGACTTAGCTTGCGTAATCAAAACATCTTCTAAGCCAGTACCAAACGTCTCCGCTTGGTTAAGTTGAGTTACCAGTGAACTTACTTCTCTAATTCCAGTTCTTTCAGCTAACTCGTTGAAGACAACTCGCTTCTTTCGTCCAACTTTTATTTCGTTTAAAGCAATTAAGAATTCATTCGATATTTCATTTTTAACCTTTGCGCACACTAACTCAAAAGTTTGCTCGATGTTAGCACAAGCGGGGAAGGTCACAGATACCAAATCAAGAAAATCAGGAATTTCGTTTTTAAAGATAAACTGTCTTTTATCAATTTTTTCTTTAAGTCGCAGGTCTAAGATAATAAAGCCAACGGCAGCAAAGATTATTATAAATAATGGGTTTTTTGTAAGAATACCTAGAAATGAGCCAATAAGTGCAAAGATAATTTTCTTAGTCCAGAATTGAATAGGAGTAGTTTTTTCGCCAGCTTGTTTCAATTTTAACTCTAGCTTACCGAAATTACCTTTTTTAATTTGTTGTTCAATAAATGTAGCCAATCTATTTTCAAGCATTTTATATGTGCGGACAAAGATAGAACCTTGTTTAAAGCTTGCATCTTTCTTTGGTTTAGAAAGGTTTAGCAAGGAGGTAAGGCGTTTATGAGCACGATCTGCATTACTGGTGAAGATTGGTTTGCCAATTAAGTACAAGAAGATAGTTAAACATATGATAAGTGTGTATTCTACTAAGCCGAAGCTTGCAAAGAATTTAAGCAAGTTAACACCCCCCTTTAAATAATTAAGCAACCTTATCAATGTATTTATTTATCTTAATAATGAGGAAGAAGGCAACAACATAGAGGACAATTGCACCTATTACACAACCCCATCCAATTGCAGATGTAAATAGGGCGGAGAAGAAACCTTTGGAGAAAGTAGAGAATAGAATTGCAAAGACAAACGGGGCCGCAAGTAAAATATAACTTGTGGTCTTTGGACCTCGTACAATTTTCTTTACCTCTGCCATTAGTTCTTGACGCTCTTGAAACACTTTAGCCATATTTCTAAGAAGTTTTTCAAGCTCTCCACCGGTCTTGTCTTGAATTTGCATAGCATTAATCGCTAGCGTATATTCTTTTACTCCAATCCTTTCAGCTAGATCTTCTAATGCTTGTTCGAAAGGTTTTGCGTATTGTAGCTCTTGCACAGTCTTTGTAAGTTCTGTAGATAAAGGTTCTTGTATTTCTTTTGCAACAATACTTAACGCTTCTTGCACTGTAGGGCTGGATTTAACGCCATCAGCTAAACTCATAAGAAATTCTAAGAGTTGTTCCTCTAGAGCTTTTTTTCGCTTGTTAATAAGGTAATATGTCCATACGTGAGGAGTAAGAGTACCAAGTAAGGCGAACGCGGCTCCTGAAGCAATCCTAGCAACAAAGGTCTTAAAGATGTTATCGCCTAAGAAAAAGAAGATTGATTTAAAAATACCTGCAAAAGGGAAGAACACAAAACCAATAATAGCACCCGCTAATACTCCGAAAATGTAAAAAGTCACATATTCTTTTGGAGAGAAATCTAAGTTAGCCCGAGCCAAACGTAGTTCTGCTTTCTTTTCTACTTTTCCTAATCGGGAGCGCCACTCATCCAAAATATCATTAAAGCCAAAGCTTTTAGTTTTTTTCTTACTTTTCTTCATCCTGTCTAATACTTGCTTTGAAAGAGGGTTTTTTCTACCAATCCAAAATTCGTATAGGATAATAGCAAAGAGAAGTGTTAGAGCATTAATTTGAAGCATAGTCACAAGGTCATTACGGTAAAGATCCATTATCTTTTCGAAGATAAACAAAACATACACCTCCTATCGCTATTAAAAGTAAGTTTTTATTCCATTTTGTTTAAATTTGTAAAGAAGATTATTTGAAAGAGGGTTTTCAGTACGGATGAACTCCCCAATAATTTGATCGTCTTCTGTAACTTCAGATACTTTGTACTCAAAAATAGGATTTGTGTATACTTCACCTTTTTTATCAATAATAACTTCAGAAATGTATTCAATTCTTCTTTTTCCGTCTCTCATTCTAGAAATTTGAACCACAATGTCTAAAGTTTCTCCAACCATTCGTCTCACTAATTCAGAGTCCTTATATATTCCACCTTCCATTACTAGCGAAGTTAGACGTGAGATACATTCATCAGGTGAATTTGAGTGGACAGTTGCCATACTTCCTTCGTGTCCTGTATTAGCAGCTTGGAGGAAGTTGTATGCAACAAAATCCCTTAACTCACCGATAATGATACGATCAGGGAACATACGAAGAGCATTCTTAACTAAGTCTTGAATTGAAACTTTACCTCTACCTTCCGCATTTGCTTCCTTAGTTTCTAACGAAACAATATGAGCATTATTAGGTTGTAGTTCTGCCGAATCTTCAATAGTAATAATTCTTTCGCTATCAGGAATAAAGTTTGTGAGAACATTAAGAGTTGTTGTTTTACCTGAACCTGTTCCACCGCTTACCATAATATTTGTTCTAGAGTATACAAGGTCTCTTAAGAAGCGGGCCATTTCAGGTGTAACTGTACTGAATTTAACGAGGTCATCTATTGTTATTTTTTCTTTAAAGAATTTTCGGATTGTAATAGTTGTGCCTTTTCTAGCAGCAGGGGGGATAATTATGTTTACACGGCTTCCGTCTGGTAATCTGGCATCTACCATTGGGTGACTCACATCAATTAATCTGCCAATATTTCTAGCAATTCGCTGTGCTAACTCGAATATTTCCTCATCATTTTTATAAGTAATATTAGTAAGTTCTTTTTTTCCACCACGATCAATCCAAATTTCATCGTGAGCATTAATCATTATCTCAGATATCGTATTATCATCCATTAAAGGACTAAGCTTTCCTAAACTGGTAATTTCTAGCGTTAATGTTTCAACCAATTGAGCAATTTCATAATTACGTAAAAAAGTACCGTCTTTATAAATAATTTGCTTCATATGTTGTTTAATTTTTTCAAGTTGTTGGGGATCCGATATACCAAATATATTTTGTCTATCTACATAACTTGGTAACCGCTTTTGAACCAAATCTTTTACCCGCTTAACTTCTGATTCTCTGGAACGGGATTCTGTTTCTTTGTTTTGGTTTATAATCTTATCTAAATAATCCGACACAGTAACACCTCCACTTAACTGTTAATAGTTATCTGCTTATAAACTAGTCAAATAGGGTTAAAAATCAAGAAAATAGACAAAAAAGTAGCCCTGTTCCATATAGAAACAAGGCTACTTTTTAAAGATAGGAAATTTAGTTTTTTTCTTATCTTCTTTCGGGTTGATAGGGTATATAAAGTTTGCTAAATCAATGATAGAAGAGGTGGCAATAGAATCACTATCCACAATAAATTTACCTTTGTTTGCAAAGTCAATAAATTTAGGATCCTCTGGAATTCTAACCACAAATTTTTTGTCATATAAGAAATCCTTTGTCGTATCAGAATATATAGATTTGTTTTTTGTTTCTTTATTAAGCAAAATGTGCGTTTTGCTAATGATAGGTTCTTTCATTGAGTCCTCTAATCGATTTAACACATAGAAGAACTTATTTACGCCTACAACATTTAAATAGTTTGGCTCCAATACAACTAAATTTTTATCTGCAAATTGCATAGGGAAGAGAACTAAATCTTCTGTAATTGCATTTGAAGTATCAATAAGTATTACATCAAAGATGTCCCTTAAATGTACTAGAATTCTCTCAATTTGATCTGCTTTAATCGTACCAATTTTATGTATAAATTCTGTTTCAGCAGGTGTATTTAACATATAAATACCACTAGGCTTATGATATGTTAAAGCCTCCATTAACAGATCCTCGTTTAAGTAATTTAAATCCGCACTAATATCGTATATGTCTCTGCTTGCTAATTTCAATTCACTGTTTAAGAAGTGAAAGGCAACTGACGGAAATAAAAGATTCAGGTCTAATAAACAAATTTTAGGCTTTATCTTTGCGTACTTTCTAATAGCATAAGCTACATTAACTAGAAGGGACGTTTTTCCCGTACTCGATACAGAAGTAAAGGTGACAATTGTTTTTACAAGTTGATTTGTATTAGTTTTTGTCGCTTCAGCTTCTTGAGTATTTAACAGTGGGTTGTTCTCAATCTTCTTAAACAAATCATCTTCATTATTTGTTTTAAAAGGATTGTGGATGTCCTTCTTAGGTATAGAAGTTTTGTCATTAGATTTAGCAGGTGGAGGAGTAGTTACCGGCTTAAACGGAGATTCTGTTTCCTTAGCAGTATTTTGATGCGGCTTTGGAGAACGAGTAATCAATTTTGAATTCGTAGCTTTAGGTTTTTGAGGTTCTTGAGCAGGTTCTTTTTCTGCCAAAGGGGAACCAGAAAGAACGTAAATACTTTGAATTAACTCCTTAATTGAAAAGGGCTTTTGAAATATCTTATTAACTCCTCTTTGCCTTGCAATTGTTGCGTGGTTTCTCGTTTGCTTATCAATTGTGAAGATAATTGGTTTTGTGGCCGTAACCGAATTCTTTTTGAGAAATTCAACAATTTTTATTCCTGTACCATCCGGTAAGTTCGCTGATACTAAATAAACGTCTGCTTGCGATATTTTTTGTCTATCTTTCTCAAAAGAAGAATTTGTAGTGGAGGACCCGATCACATTAATGCCGAGATCGGGTTTATCAAAGAATAGTCCTTCAATTGTATCGATAAAATTAGTGTTAGGATCAACAATATATAATTTAATTTTATTGTTGTTCATCTTCATCACCTCCGGTGTTACCACCTGAGTTACTATTTTCTTCTTCCTTATTAATTGACTTGCTAGTATCGCTATCATCTTTACTTTCTTTAGAACTTACAACATTATTAGACAACTCTTCTGCTGTAGTTTTATCTGTATCCGAAGATTGCTTACTAGCATTAGTGTCAGTATTAGAATACGTTTTATTTAATATTGCATCAAAAATATCACTTTGTTTAATAACTGATGGCGCAGAGTCGTTAATATCACAGTTGCTATCTTCTCCACATAGGTCAGTTTTTTGACCAGGAATTTGGAATACAAATGTTCCTAATTGCGAAGCGGTAGATAAAACAAGGTGTTGCTCAAGGCTTACATCTACATAAATGCTAGTATCAATAATCTTATAGATTTTAACATTATATAATAGCATACCTGTTTGAATTGACTCAGTATCGTCATCTTCACCGGCTTTTTGCTTATAAGATAGAGCGATATTAATTAAATCGCCTTCTTGAACAGGAGGTAAACCGTTAACAGCTTCAGGTAACATATAAACCGTTCTTCCTTCAGGCATAACAGCAGCGAATTGACCAGCGCCATTTGGTTCCATTAATGCTGAGGTAGGAATCGGGCTACCAGCTTTTAGTTTGTATATAAGTGTTTTATCTTTTAACTGATTAACATTAGTGACAATTGTGCCTTTAAAATACTTATATTCGCTTTTAAGGATGTCTTTTTTCTCGAAAAATTCCATTTGTTGATCCAGCGGAATACTGGTATTAATACCATTTTTCTTTAACACGATAATCTCTTGTGTGCTGATTCTTCCTGCAATAAGACTAATGGTTAAAACTGATATGATGAGGAAAAGCACAATCAATGTGATTTGCTTTGCTCGATCTTTAAATCGACCTTTCATCTAAATCACCTCGCTTAGAAAAAATCTAGCTAATTATTTTAAAAAATCAAGTAATAAAAGCAAAAAAATAAAATAAACGCCAAGTGTATTGGCGCTTATTTTACATTGCGTAAATCGGTAACTTCCCATAGATTTTTCGGTTTCTTTCTCAGTTGTTCTATAGTAGTCATATTTAAGGTTACATCTGCATTTTGGATGCCGCCTAGAGTTTTCGTTACCCAAGTGAAAAACTTTTTCTTAGTATTTTTATTTTTCACTTGCTCGTTAGGGCATATAAAATAGAAATCTTTTGTGATTTCATAAATTTTATCCATAGCCTCAGAGAAGCCATCTTGAGTATGAGTTCCGCGTTCAACTTCAATATGCATTAGTTTACCTTCGTCATTTTCTACTATAAAGTCGAATACTTTTCTGTGCTTTGGATCAATTTTAATAGAAACATCCTCTAAATCTGTGTATACCTTATAACCCATTTCACGGAATATCTTTGCACTATCCTTAATTAAATAACCGTGTTCAAGGCTTGCGTGATGTGCAACAATTCTTTTCTTCTCTGGTACCACCGGATTATCATTTGTGATTTTTTTGAAACAAGATTTACCTGTTTTAGATAATTCGTAAACATTAAATGTTCCGCCACCTTTTCCTCCGTAGCTTACTTGCTCGTCACTCAAAATACTCTTATCACGTAATTCAGCAATATCTCTGTTAAGGGCATTAGAATTATACTTTTTCCCAACAAAATAATACTGCTGTCCTAATGAGTCGTCTTTTAGATATTCTTTTAGATCAGAGTTTCTGGATATGCCGGTTTTCCCTATAACAGTCATAAGAAATTCTTGCTGCACACTTAAGTTTTGTAAGTATGCTTCAATAGTATCGTCAAACAAATCGTCAACTTCTTCTTTTTCAGTTTCTACATAGTCAGGTGATAAAGGGTGTTTCGTATCAGAAGTTTGCTTTTTATCGTCAATTTTTGCTTCTAATGTTTGGGAAATAGAAGAGGCAGGAGCAGGAGTTGGAGGGGGAACAGAAATGTTATTTTGTTGTGGTTGTGTATTTTCTTGCATAATTGAAGGGGAAGAGATTGGGTTAGAATCCTCTTCTAATTGATTAATCTTGTCATCCTGCTTAACGGTTTCTTTATTCTTTAACGCTTCTTTATTTTCGGCTTCTTTCATTTTATTAAATGAAGCGGTAAATTCATTAAAGAAGTCAGAGAAATGAGGATTATGATCAGGACCTTTATCTTCTAATTCTTGATTTTCTTGTTCGTTGCTCACTTCTACTGTATTTGGAACAGGTTTTATTTCCTCTTCTTCAATAACTTCTTGGTTTATTTCTTGTTCATTAAGTGAATTAGAGTAATCCGTAGTAGCTGAAGGTTGAGGCGATGGCGTAGAGTCGTTATTTGATACTGGATTCGTTTCGCTTGGAGAAGGGGATTGACCTTGTTGTTGCATTATAATTTGTTCTAGTTCAGTAATCTTGTTGAAATATGCTTTGTATTGTAAAAGCTTTTCTTTAAGAGCTGAATTTTCATCTTTTACTTTTCCAACTTCCTGTTCAATGTGTTCATCGGTTTCTTTTAAACGAGTAAGAAGAGTAACAACCAAATTCTCTATTTCATCAAACACATCATCTACTTTCCAAAAACCGCGATCTACAATAGCTTTTAACTCACCTTGCCCAGGGAATAGGTGAACTATTTTTCTGACTAAATTCTTCATTTGTCTTACTTCTTCCTCATCCGCTCTTCTTTCCATTTGAAGATCACTGATTAACCTTTCGTTATTTGATACAGAGTCGTTTAAGTAATTTAATTTATCAAAGAGTCGATTGTATTCTATTTTAAGAATTTTCAATTGTTCTTTCGGGGATTTTTTATCTAGCTCCTTCAAAGAAATCTTTTCAATATCAGAGAGATAGTCAACTTTATCTCTTTCTTCTCCAACAGTAAAGTCACCGAACTCAGAGAAACTATCATCAGAGCTAAGGCCTGAGGAACGATTTTCATAATCTCTTGCTTCAGGATTATTTAAAATACTATTTAGCTTATCACTTGTAGCTCTTTGAGCTCTTTTTTTATTGGCACCTTCCAACAATAGCTTAAAAACGTTTTTATTATCGCTCATTAAAATTCCCCCTTTCTAAAACAATTTAATAGCGGTTAGGATTTTTTTGCTTCCTTTTTTCTTTTGTTTTTTTCTTTAATCCATTGTTCATACTCAATCCAGCCACCATATGATTCAACATATTTAAGAACCTTTAATGATAAGTCAGGATATTTATACTCAAACAACTTTTGTTTAATTTTAAAATCAGGCGTTATAACGCCTTTGGTGTCTACTATAATAATTTCACCGGTTAGAAGAAACACTTTAAAATCAGCAATGTACTTAATTTGATGGAATTTCTTTTCGTTCTTTTTAAATGAAGGTTGTAGAATAAAAGAAGGCTTTAAATCAAAATCTAATATTAAACCTCGATTTTTCTCTTCGAGTAAATGTAAATAGTAGTTTGCTTCTAGCATTGAATCAAATTTAATATCATCTATGACAATTTTATTTGCTCCATATTTAGATTTTGATTGTGTTAATGATAACGTATCTAAGTTAAATGAACGGATAAAACCTTTCTCTACCAGTGTTCTCAATTTCTTATAATACTTTAATCCCTCGTTGTTCTTAAATTTTAATCCGTCTAACTCATAGACCTTCTTTTCTTTTTTTCTCTTTGCTGTAGTACTAGTTTTTACTGCTGTTCTAACCAAAAGATCACCTCAAATTAATTGTAAGAAAAATAATATACTTTTTATGAAAATGCAAGAAAACGAACAATAAAATAGCACCGTCTTAAGACGATGCCTTCTGAGCGATTTTAGCCATTGTTACAATGGATACTTCTCGAGTAATTTCATTTACAGTGATTTTCTTTCGCTTGGTTTTGCCAGCGGAGTTTTTCTTCTTTAATTTAATAGTTCTTTCTATTGATCTACTCTGAATTCTTCCAGTTAACCTGACCATATCTCCTTCATTTAACTGTGCTAAAACAATTTCAGCATTTTTTCCCCATACAAAGAAATTAAAGAAAACAAATCGTTTTTCTTCTGGTTGAAAATATTCAACAAACGATTGTACTGTTATTTTTGCAAATTGATTTCCTTCCACTACGTCAAAGGAAGGGGACCTACTAATTCTTCCGTGATAGATAACATAATTTTGATCACCAACTGAAGAATCTAGGGGTTCATCTAACTTAATTATTTCGTGCGCTATTACTTCAAAAGCGGTATGTTCTGTTTCTTTGAAAACTTCACCATTATAATCAACACGATATATGTACATTTGAGTTTCTGTTCTTTCTTTTGTTCCATCTTCTCTTATTATTGAATCCGCTGGTATTTCATCAATTAAGTTGTATTCAAATAATTTGTCCCAAGAAATAGGCTGCTTAATTCTAGAAGTAGGTTGTTTTTCTGTAGGAAGTTCGCCTTCCTGAAAAAAGTTAGTATATAAATCTACAGCATTTTGAATTAAGTCATTATCAAGGGAATGTGTAGTCCTATAATTTCTACTTTGTGTTTCTCCTTTAATTAACACTCTATCGCCAATCTCGTAGTCATCAAGAACTGTTTCATCGTTAAATCGTATAATGCGAACCTCATCATAGATAGATTCGTCATCACTATTTTTTTGTTCTCTATAAGAGCGAATGTCGAAGCCGGCCAAAGGGAAGGGGATATAGTTAATAGAATCGTCTTTAGCGTATATCTCACCGCTAATAGTCACCTTATTTTTAAAAGGCTTGGTTTTAATTTCTTTCATATAAATTCACCTACTTTACATCGATTTTTTTCTTGAATTGTATCCCAGCAAAATTTCTTGTGTTCCTGTGGGCTTTTGACGGTAATCACCGAAACTTTGGAGTTCTTGAGAGGTAATATAATTCATTGATAATAAATAATCTTCGAGCTGTTCATAAGATGTTATTTTTTCTTTTTCAGAATATAATCCTATCTCAAGGTCAAAACGTACTGGACGAATTTCAATGATTTCCTGATTAACAGACCAATCAAGAATTTTATCAATTTCATAATCCGTTATGTAATAAATCCCGCACTCAAACGGCTCTGGACTTAGGACTGTTTGTTCAATACGGTTGTGAGAGCTTTGATCTCGAAGTCGGTGCTTAATGAAGATGTATCTCTCTTCATCGTCAATAATTTGTTTTACAAAAACCCACTTATCAAGAATTGAATCCAACAAAATCTTTTTCTTTTGTTGTTCAACTTTATTTTTTCGTTTCTTTTTTGTCACTTTAATCACCCCAGTGTTGTAACGTTTCCTTGTATCAATTTAATCTTCACTAAATAAAAACCTTTTGAAAACAAAAAAGAAATAGGTAGAAAAACAATGGTATTTTGAAAAAAAATTGAAGATTTTCTTCAGTAAAAGTTTGAAAGAATAAGAGGTGTTCCAAACTTGAAACAGACGATTGCCAGGTCATTAATCGTGGTTATGGTGGTATTTATAATTTTAGCAGGGAAATTCGCTTATATTCAGTTGTTTCAAGCTGATAAACTGCAAAAAGAAACCGTAGAACAGAGGGTAAGAAAAATAAAAGAGATGCCTGAACGAGGTGAAATTAAGGATAACGAAGGTAGAATACTTGCAATGAGTTTAAATGCCAAAAATATTGCTGTATACCCCAACCTTATGAAAGCTAAAGAGACGAGAGAAAAGGTTGCGAAAGTTTTAAGTGATGTATTAGACCTTCCCTACAAAGATGTATTGAAAAAAGTTGGAACAAGGGACCAAAAAGGAAATCTTGTGCAATGGGTATCAATTGCTAACCGCATAAGTCCAGAAAAAGGTGAAAAACTTAAAGAGTCGGATTACTCCGGTTATATAGAAATTTCTAATTCTCCAAAGAGATATTATCCTAATGGAAGATTAGCAAGCACACTTTTAGGATTTGTTAACTATGAGAATCAACCAGGTGCAGGTATAGAAATGTCATTAAATCACTACCTGTCAGGTATTCCAGGTTATACAGTAGCGGAAGTTGATCACTCTAAAAAAGAAATTCCTATTGGTTTTCAAACTGCTTCTAAACCAGTACCAGGACAACAGATTACATTAACAATTGATAGTTACATTCAGTACACTTTAGAAGAAACAATTAAAAAAGCAGCAAAAGATATGAATCCAAAAGCAATTCACGCAGTAGTAATGGACCCTAATACAGGAAAAATCTTAGGTATGGCAAGTTATCCAAGCTTTGACCCTAATGACTATACATCTGCTAAACCTGGAAGTTTAAATGTGAATCCAGCCTCGTACGTATATGAGCCAGGATCTACATTTAAACCAGAATATATGGCCGCAGCATTAGACGGTGGTTATATTAACGAGAACTCTAGCTGGTACGATGGAGTGGGTTCAATCAATATTGGAGGAGCACGTATCAAAAACTTTGATGGAGTAGGTCTAGGACAAATGAGTCTACAGGACATTATTGTTAACTCTTCAAATGTTGGTATGGTTCGTATTTCTCAGTCAATGACTAGTAAGCAAACTTTAGAAGGTTTAAAGAAGATGGGATTCGGTCAAAAAACTGGAATAGAACTACCTAATGAAGAAATTGGCTTGATGCCAAGTGTAAAACGTTTAAATGGTGATCCTCAAGCTAAAGCAACAGTATCTTTTGGCCAAGGTATTAGTGTTACACCTGTTCAATTAATTACCGCGTTTTCTGAAGTAATTAATGGTGGGTACAATCTTAACCCCACTATATTAGAGAAAGTAGAAGACGAATACGGAAATGTTCAATATCAATGGACTCCAGGAGAAAAGACACGAGTACATAAAGAAAAAACAGTTGAATTAATGAAAAAATACTTAGCAGCTAACTACGAGATCGGTTCAGGTAAAACTATTAAAATCGATGGTTATGACGGCGGGGCCAAAACGGGTAGTGCTTGGAAAGTAGAGAACGGCCGCTATAAGTCAGGCGCAATTATTGGCTCTTTTATGGGATTCATTCCACGTGATAATCCTAAGTACGTAATGCTAGCAGTGGTAGATGAACCAGAAGGTATAGGTTTCGGTGCACAATCAGGAGGACCAATTTTCCATAATGCTATGACAGAAATCTTACGTTACAAAGGGGAGCCAAAAACAAAACCTCTAAAAGGCGAAAAGAAAATAGAGAAAGCAATTAAAGTGCAAGTACCAGATTTAAAATATGAACTGTTTGACGTAGCTAAACAAAAAATCGAAAAAGCAGTTGAAGGCAATGTGGTAGTAAATAAAAAAGGTCTTGGAGAAGTAGTTGTAGCTCAAGATTTTAATTATAAGGATGACACCTTATATGTAAATCTAAAGACTGTAAATATTAAAGGAACAGGGACAACTTATATTCCAAAAATTGAAGGTCTTCCTGTAAAGCAGGTTGATTCACTCTTTAAACGCTATAACATTAAGTTGCAATCGCACGGAAAAGGAAATATCGAGTATCAGGAAACTGAGCCAGGTGAATATAGCAAAAAAGTAAAGAAACTAACTGTATGGTGCAACTGAGCGAGTTCTTAATTGAACTCGCTTTTTCTTTTCTTAATAAGGAGTTAGAGGGAAATAAGTGTATATAACCAATAAGGTAGGAGGGAGTTATTTTGCAAAAACTTTCAAAAACTGAATTTGTTAAATTAATGACTACAGTTAAAAAAGAAGACAAGAAAAACTTACATAAATGGGGAACGAAAGCTCAAACAAAAGCTATTCGTTGGTAGGAGGTTTATATGAATAAACTACGTTGCGGTTTTTGTAATCGAACAGAAGATCAGGTGGAGAGTCTTATTCAGGGCACTGGAACTTCTGCTATATGCGAACAGTGTGTTACCTACTGTACCGGTATCTTAGAAAAGAACCTAGCGGAAGACGAGAATCTTGATACTAAATTTAAAAATGCTAAAGAAATAAAAGAGCAATTAGATAAATATGTTATTGGTCAAGAAGAAGCTAAAAAGAAATTAGCAGTTGCTATCTTCAAACATCTTTCAAGAAAAAAAGGTGTAAATAAAAGCAATGTCTTACTTATTGGTCCGTCCGGTGTAGGGAAAACAGAATTAGCAAGGGCTATTGCTAAAATAAATGGTGTACCTTTTGCTATTGCTGACGCTACTCCATTAACAGAAGCAGGGTATGTAGGAGAAGACGTAGAAACAATTCTTTTAAAACTAATTCAAGCGGCAGATAATGACATAGCTAAAGCGGAGAACGGTATTATATACATAGATGAAATTGATAAAATAACGCGCAAAGGTGAAAATGTATCCATTACAAGGGATGTGTCAGGCGAGGGTGTACAACAAGCATTATTAAAAATAGTAGAAGGTACAATTGCAAATATACCTCCAGATGGAGGCAGAAAACATCCAAATTCAAAGTTTATTCAAATGGATACAAGTAATATCCTTTTTATATTCGGCGGCGCTTTCGAGGGACTGGACAAAATTATAGAAAAAAGAGTTTCAAAAGAAAATGTAATTGGTTTTGGGCAAAAGAAGCTAAATGATTCTAAAGAAAATACGGTTAAAAATAAGGTTACTGTGGATGACCTAACAAAATTTGGGCTTATTCCAGAGTTTGTAGGTCGTATTCCTGTTGTCGCTACTTTAAACGAATTAAAAGAAGAAGAATTAGTAGAAATAATGAAATTAAATTTAGAGACCGAATATAACCAATTTGATATAGAGTTTGAGCCGGATTCAATTAATGAAATTGCTAAGAAAGCTATAGAAAGAAAAGTAGGCGCAAGGGGACTAAGAGCCATCCTTGAAGAGGTAACATTTGACTACATATATAACGGAGAAAAAAAGGTAATTAAAAAAGAAGATGTTCAGAGTAAATTAGGATAATGAATTTTTCATTATCCTTTTTCTTTGCTTTTTTCCTCTTTTTCACTGCATATTCGGTTTTTTGGTTAATTTTTGTTTATAATTAATAGTAGATTAATAAAAAAACAGGTGAATTATATGGAAAAATTATTAAACTATTTCAAAAAAATATATAAAAACGAAAAGATCGAGAAGCAGTACCTAGTATTTCAGGATGCAGAGGGACAATTCTTTCATTATAAAATTAGTAATGATGTTACAGACCACGCAGAAAGAAGTTCAAATAGTTCTTTCCCTAAATTTAAAGAGGCTTGCAGGTACTATAAAGAAAAGCAAGGTATCCTTTCTTATGTAGTGCATAACCATCCGAGTGGAATGCCAAAACCTTCACTAATGGATTTTCAGAACGCGAAATTACTAAAATCGCGGGCAGCAGTAATAGGTTTACCCTTAAACGATTATATGATTTTCTCAGAAAACGGTTATTTTAGTTTTGTTGAAGCTAAGGAGTGGGAAAAACCTATTGAGAGACAGGCAGCTAGAACGTATACAACTCCTCTAAAATTGGATGAATTTAATTTCTCTTCTTTAAGAAAGAAAAAAGATATTATTAACAACATTATGGCCGACAATGATGAAATAGCGTTAGTAGAGGACAAATTATATTATTCAAGCTGCTTACCTCTTGAAAATCTAAAGAAAGAGGTAGAAAATGAAGGCGTGAGAATTATTTTTTTCTTCAAACATAGACCTGATGAAGATGAAACAGTTCAGTTGGTGAAGCGGTTTCTTCGCCCGATAACTATTATCGAAGTTCTTCCAGGTGGACAGTGGGAAATAATACTTTAAAATAGGGAAATTAGTAGGAAGGGAGTGCATCCGTCGGCCGACGGTATTTCTAATGAAAGAAAATAATACTAAGAATGCATTCGAATATTTAGATGACTTAGAATATGTTTACGATGCTTCGGTTTTTAAGGCATTCGGAAAATGTTGGATTGATAAAAATCGTTTTGTAGAAGCGATTACTAATGCAAGAGATGCGCTTACACAAGAACTTGAAAAGGCTCGTAAAATAGAAATTAGAGAGCAAAAGATTTATGAGGAAGCTGAAAAGAAAAAAGAAGAAATGATACGTGAAACTGAAGAGATGATTGCTAATCTCGATCCTGTCAAGGAAGCGGAATTATTTGCTCAACAAATTGTTGAGAAAGCTCAAGAAGAAGCAGAAAGAATTCATATGGAAGCTTTGGAAACTAGAGATAATACAATTTCACACGGTGAAAAAGTAAAGAATGAGCTTATAAATCAAGGTCATCAATTCTTAGAGAACGTGCTAAAAAATTCACTAATTACCTACGAAGAAAATCAAAAGCTTTTATTTGAATCTCTTGAGTCTCATAGAGAGAAACTGATTGTAGCTTATGAGGAAATTGCTCCTATGGTAAAAGCGGATAATGAGGAAACTCCACAAGCTTCCTAAACAACTTAAAAAAAAGCAGCATATTAACATAACGTTTTAAACACCATATACATAACAATCCTATTTTATAAATTTTAGTTGTAAATGACTTTTTGAATTTTAACGGAATAGAGATTTGTTTCGCAAAGGCATCTTTTTAAAAGGTGCTTTTGCTTGTTTTTACAGGCACATTTCCTGTCTGTAAAAACATATCAGAGTTACTTTAAACAGAAGTAACTCTTTTTTTTGTCTTATTTTCTTGTGTTCCTAAAAGATTGATGGTATTTTTCTACAAATTGCTCTACGAGGGGGTTAGCGGATTGGAATATTTAAAGCAAATATTAAAATCTAATAAAATAGAAATGGCAAGTTTAAAAGAAATTACTGATATTTTTGAAATGCTAGGGAATCAACAAGAGTCAAAAAATATATTTAAAAAAATTAATAAGTACCTTGAAAACCTAGAAACTGATTATTCTATTTGGGAATATAATCGTGACAAGGAAATTCAATTACTTTTATTTAATGGTGATAAAGAGAAAAAAGAAGGGTACTTAAATAAACAACATATTTTTTCTAAAGTGCAAAAGAATAAAAAACCTTTAGCTGAATATGAAGAAGAAGGCTTCCATTTAATGTTACCAATCATTTCTCGAGAAGAAGTAGTAGGATATTTTTGTTTACACGAAAATGTTGAGTTAGGAGATAAATGGCTTGATGTTTATGTCATTGTACAATTATTAAGCTTTACTCTTAAATATTACGAAATGATTGACTTAATGAAGGAAATGACGGTTGTAGATGTTCTTACAGGTCTCTATAACTACAGACATTTCCGCTTACAAATTGACTTAGAAGTAGAAAAAGCAAGACGATTCAAGAAGTTCCTTACTTTAGCAACTGTAAAAATAAAAGATTTCGATGAAATAAATAAAAAGTTAGGTTTTGAAGGTGGAGAGGAAGTCTTAAAAATATTTGGAGCAACTCTTAAGACAGTTAGCCGTAAAACAGATATGCCATCAAGACTTAATGACGAAATGTTTGCAGTGCTTTTATATGAAACAAATTTAGAAGGTGCAGAAAAATATATTCAACGATTAGAAAAGTATTTAAAAGAAGTTCCGGTAAATATTAACGGTTATAACTTTGTACTTGAATTGGAACATAAATTAGTTGAATACTCAAAATTAATGAGCAGTGAGGAATTTCTAGAAGAGGCTAAGAAAATATAAACGCCTATAGTTTAGGCGTTTTTAAATAGTATGTTAGGAGTGAATGTATGAATATTGGTGCCAGGATTATTAAGACAGGGTTATCAGTAACACTAGCATTAATAGTCGCTAACCTTTTACATATGCAACCAGCTGTATTATCTGCCGTGGCTGCTGTAATCGCAATTCAACCTTCAATTATGAGGTCTTGGAAATACGTAAAAGAAGTTACTGTAACAAATATAGTAGGTGCTCTCTTCGCTACCTTAGGCTTTTATTTATTTGGAACCCAACCTGTATTTATAGGAATCATAGTTATTTTAACAATAGCCGTAAACCTAAAACTTGGCTTAAATAAATCTGTTAATTTATCTGTATTAACGGTTATAGCAATTTTGACATCTAATTTGCACGATTCAACATTAAGTACAGTAGCTAATCGATTCTCTTTGGTGGCTATTGGCGTTATTTCATCTTTTCTTATAAATATTTTAGTGTTACCACCAAAGCACGATCAAAGATTTTATGATTCAATCAGAAAATTAAACGAGAAGTTAAATACTTTACTTCGCCTTGCTCCAGAGAAGGAGATATCTATTTCAACATTTAAACAGGAGAAGAACTCCTTAGATAAGCTATATAACAAAACAAGAGAGCTGTTTGATTTGTTAAATGAAGAAAAGAGAAGAATGTGGGTAAAAGATAGACAATCATTTGTAAGGCGGATCGTAATATTTAGACAAGCTTTAAAAGTAGTACAAAAGGAAATCAGTCTTTTTGAAAAGATTGAGAAGCATTTAAATAAGATGGTTGACATATCAAACAAAGAAACTCAAGAAGTGAAGGACACTGTTAATGAGTTATTACAGTACCAAGAAACAATATTTTTAATATACGAAGGCAAAATTGTTCCTAAAGCAATTACAAATAAGGACAGTAAGGCAAAGAGAAAAAGAATAGTTAGTAAAATGAAGTGTACAGTTAATGAATTAATGAACCATTATGATCCCGCTAACGAGGAATTGTGGTGGAGACTATTCCCAATTGTAAATGCCCTAATAGAAACTGAAAACGAGTTAGAAAAGTTAGAGATTTTAGTAGTTAATTATAAGTTAAGAAGGAAATTAAAAAAGGAAAGAATAAAAAGTACCTTTAAAAATGCTATTGAACAAATTGAAAAATAAGAGTCTAAATGGACTCTTATTTTTTTTGAACAAAATAAAAAATAAATATTGGAAACTGTGCTTACTTTTTTTCCACTCGTAATATAAACGCCTATATAATAAAAAAAGACAAGTAAAGGGGATAAAAAACACCTTTTATAACCTGTTAAATAGATAATCCAATATAAGGGGGAAAAACTGTGACTAAATCTGCTTTAACTATGTTGCTTGAAGACATTTCGCCATATAAATTATTAACCGAAGAGGAAGAAAAAAGCTATTTGAAATTAGCTCAAAATGGCAATAGAGAAGCACGTGACGTAATGATTAAACACAATTTAAAGTTAGTTGTGAATGTAGCAAAACGCTTTAATAAAAGAGGCGTTGAATTAGAAGATTTAATTCAAGAGGGTTCTGAAGGACTCATTGTAGCTATAGAGAGATTTGATTTAAATAGCGGTTATAAATTTAGCACTTATGCCTACTATTGGATTATGCAACGTATTTACAAGGTAGTTCAAAATAAGTCTAGAACTATTCGAGTACCGGTCTACATCCACGAAATGATTAATCGTATATCCATTGCAAAAGAGGATCTTTATGCTCAAGGGAAAAAGCCAACAGTTGAAGCGATTGCTAAATGTATAGGAGAAGATGAGCGAAAGATCAAGGTTGCTATGAGACATATGAAGCGTAATCTTAGCCTTGAGTACGAAAAAGAAAACTCAGAGTTCTCAAATACTATTGAACAAGAAACGTTTGATCGACCAGAAGTGAAATTCGAACAGAACGAAGAAGTTAACGAATGCAAAAGAGCTATCTTTGATGCACTGGATACATTATCAGATCGAGCGCAAGAAGTTTTAATTCTTCGATTCGGACTAGATGGTGTTCCGGAAGGCAGAACTTTAAAAGATGTTTCTGAAATAGTAGGCATCAGTAAAGAACGAGTTAGACAAATAGAGAAAAAAGCTTTGGAAACCTTACGCGAAGGCGGAGGTAGAACAGAGCGTAGAAGAAGATTAAGAGAATACGTCTAAGAACTAGTTAAAAGAAACTTAAACATAAAAATATATAAAAAAAACATATACATAAAATACATATAATTTATACATATAAAAAGACACCACTTATCTAAATTTATTTTAAATAAGTGGTGTCTTTTATCTTAGTCGAAACTTTGCGCTCTTCTTTCTTCCTGCTCAATAATTTGTAGTAATTTTGTTTTCACTCGTTGCAGAGCATTATCAATTGTTTTTGGCTTATCTAAGCTTAATTTGTTTTGAATTTCCTTATAGGAATACTTTTGAAGGCGTAATAAATAAACTTCTCTTTCATTATCGCTTAGTTCTTTATCTAATAATTCTTGATAACGGTCAATACTTTCCTCTAATATTAAGCGTTCTTCAGGACTCATAAATTCTAAACTTGTAGTTTTTTGAACTTCTGGTCTAGCCGCAATAATGTCCATTGATGTGAGGTTTTCGTTATCTTGAAGTGGGCGATCAAAGGAGACCATATCATTAAGTGGACTATGTTTTTTTCGATTAGAGGTTTTTATTGCACTGATTAATGCGCGGGTAATACACATATAAAGGAAGTTTTCTAAGTTCTTTTGGAAGTTTCCAGCGTTACCTTTTGTCTCATCAAAATCGTGTATAGCTCTCGTTAAACCGATTAAGCCTTCAGAAAATAAATCGTCTCGATCTCCACAACGCAAGAAATATTGTTCGGTATTAATAATAGTCGAAATCATTGATTTATAACGGTTAATTAGGTGACGAGTCGCTCTTTCGTCATTTTGTCGAGCTAAAATTAACACGTCTTTCAAATCCATTTCTTCAATTTTAGTAGGCATTTCTATCCTCCTCTAGGATTGAGTCAAGTAATAATTTTATGAGAAAACGATTTAAACCTTTTCAACCGTAAAAAGAAACGAGAAATTAATCTCGTTTCTAATTATTTTGCAACAAGGTAATATTTCATTTGACCTTGATATTCAAATGATTCTCCTGCTTTAAGTTCAATAATTGAACCATCGCGGATAACTTGTTTTGTATCAGTTGTATTAGCAAAACCGTTGATTACGATCATTAAACGATCAACAGGTGCCGCTGGAATTGTTTCTTTGCTTCCTACTACTGTGTGGTAAGAAACTTCAAAACCTACTTCTTCTAATTTATAAACATCGAAACGACCGATATCGTTTGCTTTCATTTTTGTTGACGCAGCTTTAAGGTGTAACTTGCTCATATAAAAATTCCTCCTAGAGTGTTGTTTTGATTTTCATTTATAAAATACAATTTTGCTAAATACTTTCCTTGAAAATTTTTTCAATTTGTAAAAATATGAAAAGGGAGAGGAGAAAGATCATAAGAGTCCGGATAAATTGGAATCCAAATTTAAGAGAAATTCATTCTAAAAAAGAAATAATTCCTCCTAAAGGTTCTGTTGTTAAAAAAGAAGACGGAGAGATAACTTATAAAGAGTTAATATACTGCACTGTTTATACTCATAAGGCTGGACGTTATAGCAGGTGGCAGGGCGTTGAGTGCAAGGGGAACCCGGATAACCAAATAACTATATTTATTGATAACAAAGAAATTTCAGCTTGTAGTTTATGTAGCAACCAACTTTCTTGTACATTTCAAAATGATGTTTCTAAGAACGCATTTTGCCTTAAAGAAGATTTTAAGGATATAGAACGAGAAAGTTTCAATGATTGGGTATTTAACAATAGAAATAAATATAAAATAGAAAAAAGAAACCCCAAAAAGTTTTAGTAACTCTTGAGGTTTCTTTTTTTAGTCGTTAGAAGAAATAGTATCTAACGCCGCTCTTTGATTAATAGAATCGCGAACCACTACTTTAGATGAACCAATAAGTTGTCTTGATCTTTCCTTCACCAATTCAGGGTTGGCGTGAGGATTCGCTTTAACAGGAGGCAATGGATAAGCGGTAAACGGATGACTCTGCAAGCCATCTTTAGTCATTACCCTTGCTATAATAGTAAACTTACCTAAGTTAGCAATATCCTGTGTCTTATAACCTGTATTGTTATCTGGATTGTAATAGAATTCTGAGAAAAACTTAGCATCAGTAGGACCAACACGGAAGGTTAACAACGTTCCGCAGTTGTTAAAGATGGCACTCATTAAAAAGTCACCGCCACTCTGACGAAGTTGATCTAAGAACTGGTGGGCTATGACCAAGCCCAGTCTATATTTACGTGCTTCTGAAAGTATTTCAGCAAACGATTTAGCACCACCGGAATCACCAACAAAGTTTTGGAACTCATCTACGTATAAAAATGTTGGAACTCGAAGACTCATAGGTATTGAGACTCGTTGCATTGCTGCAATTTGCACCTTTGATATTAACATTGTACCCAATAATGCTGAGTTCTCGAAACCAATGTCTCCTCTGCTAAACCTAGCTAAGATAACGCCACCGGAGTTAATTACTTCGGCAACATCAATTGTTGATTTTTTTTGACAAATAATATTTGCTACTAACGTATCTGATAGGAATCTTCGAATCTTATTCAACGGAGCATTTAAGTTTTGGGTAGCAAACTGTTTATTTTGATTTAAACTTGGGAATACTGTATCCCAATAATTTTTAACAATAGGATCTTTAATATGTGGAATAATAGTTTTTCTATATCCGTCATTTACTAGGATAAGAAGCATCTCAAGAAGGCCTCCGCCCTCTGGTGAATCCAGTATCGCTGAGCAACTCATACGGAATATATCATCTGTATTTGGACCAATTGCTGCGTCACCGAATACACGCTTAAACAACGTGATATAACTATCAACTACAAGAGATTTTTCCATTTCTCTTCGATCTGGATCTTTAGTGGAAATTTCTAAAAGGTTAAGTCCAAAGGGGAAATTAATATCAGTGGGATCTAAAACGTAGATATCTTTTCGCTTTGTTGATATTTTTTCTAAAACAACATCGACCAACTCACCGTGAGGATCGATGACAACTGCTCCACGACCACGTTCTATATCGTTTATGATCATATTTTCTAGTAGGGTGGATTTACCTACTCCGGTCATCCCGCTGATATATACGTGGCGAAGCCTTGCTAACAGGTCTAATCCAACAGGTTGTAAGTTACCTGATTCATCTGGAGCCATAGCAAATGGATCTTCTTTTGCAATTCCATTCGGAAATGGTTGTTTTTTGTTTTGGATATAGACAATACCAGGAGTGGTAGTTGTCTTGTTCACTAAGTGGGCAAAACCGGCAATTTCAATTGTTGATAAGACGTCTTGATTCTTTATTACACTGAAATAACGGTTTTTCATTCGTTCGTGAACTTTGTAGGAGTTTGTATATTTGTTTTTCTTAAAACCATTATGTAAGCTATTTAATTCTTGGAAGTTACTGAGAATACGACGTAATCTTGCTTTTGCCGCATCTTGTCCAATAGGGGAACCCACCATAACTCGAACTTGAGTTTCAAAGCCCATATATTGAACTTTTTCTAACATATGTTTTTGATTCACAGTATCTAAACTAGATTGTTGAGGAGCGTCAACTTTTATGTCATCCGGTCTACCTCCGAATCCAGAAATAATGTGATCAATTATAGCGAAGAAACTTCTCATAATACGACCAACATAATTAGTCCATTCAGGCATTTTGCCTGGCTTCTTCTTTGTTTTTTCATATCTTGCTAATGTTTTAGCAGCTCTACTGTTCCACTTATAAGGAGCTGGCCTCATCATTATTTGAATAACAGCCATTTCATTTTCATTAACGGTTGATAGTGTGCTTAAGATTGATGAAAGCGGATCTACTTCAATATCTTGAAACTGCTTAATTGAAAAAGCGTTATCTTCACGTAAAGTTAGCTCTGCTGCTTCAAAGGTTAAGTCCGGATCTTCAGGATCAGGCATATAATCTTCTTTTGCTCTTACAACTTCACAGTAGCGGTATGTTGCCAATAGACGTTCTTCTACGTGCTCAACCATATTTTCTGGAACCCAGAAATTAAAAGAAATCAGTTTCTTGGAATCGCCTTTCTTTAACTCATTAGTAGAAACAATTTCAAAAGAAAAATGTTCTTGAGCCTTTCTTAGACGTTTATACCAAGGTAAATACAAGTGAAATGATGTCCACAATTGACTAATTTCAAAGGGTGTCACTTCAGAATCTTTCTCTAGCAATACTTTTAATAAAACTCCTTTTTTGGAACCTTGTTTCATTAAATTGTTTTGATAAATTACCCAAACAATATGAATTATTGTTGAAATAACTATTAGTAGCAAAACGGAAGTGAGTATTACTTGAAAAGCACTAAAGTCATATGTGGATGTGCTTGTCTCATCAAACATTTAATCCCTCCTTTAGAAAAACTCTTTAGGACTTATAAACATTCTTTTTAATATGTCAACGCCCAGGACCATTATTCGCTCTCAGAATTATGAACAGCACTAAAGGAAAAGCAAAAAGGAGAATGAATGCTTTCCTAGATAGAGATGTATTTCTTCTATTAAATAGTCCTGAAATGAGGGTGGGAAAATGAAAGAAAAATATTTAGTCTATAGTTGGATGGGCCAATTATTTGCTTCTTCTATAAATGAAGTGGTAGAGGTATTGGATTTAAACAATATGGTGAAAACAAGCCGTGAAGAAATGAAATTAACTTCTTGGAAAAACAGAACGATGCCAGTACTTGATCCTGTATCTTTACTAACAATTGAGGAAACTCCAATTACGAAACAATCAAAGATTGTAATTATAGAAGCGAAAAATATGAAGGTTGGTTTCCTGGTAGAGAAAATTATTGGAATCGAAGAAATGCAATTAGAGGATATGAGAGAACCAAATGTATCAGAAAAAAGATTTGTAAAGAACACAATTGGTCCTTATAAAATTGTTGATTTCGGCCACTTTATTAATGCAGATACAATGCCGCTTGTTAAAAAAGCGTTAGATATTAACGTCAATGTGGTGTTAAATGGAGAAGAATTATTAAGTCAACGTTGGAACGAAAGAGAAGCTATGTTAGAGGAGCTTAAACTAGAATCATTAAACTTTTTAATTGAATCTAATAGAAGAAAAATAGATGACTACTACATTAATGGAATGATGAAAATCCACAGAATGATTGAAAAAATGTAAAAAAAGCTAAGTTTTTAACTTAGCTTTTTTAAAATAGTCCGAATTTCTTTTTATCTCTTTTATCTTCCGGCATTACTTCAAATATATTATGGATATAATTAGCGGTCATTGTTAATGGTCTTAGTAGAGAAGGAGGACATTGCTTTTTGAGGATAGGGGAAGCGATTTGAATAGAGTCGTAAACCTTTTGATCACGAGGAATAATAACATCAATTTTTTTAGAAATTGTTGATTGCAAAATTTGTTGCATCTTAGGTGTATTATCATCTAAATAAGATTTATTTAAAATTGGATGAAACTTCTTTAGATCTAAAAAATTAAGGAAGAAAGGTCCGAATTCTCGATCATATATTTTTTGAGTAGCAATAATGCTACCAGGAGTCTCGTTGATTGGATTAATAACAACGTCCACATTCTTTAGTATATGAATAATATATAATTCCTCTAATCCGCTTTCAATATCAAAGAGAACAGATGTATATCCTTCTTTTTCAGCATAATCAACTACCAAATCAAATGCCTTAATTAACGTTTCTTGGTCAGGTTTTTTATCTTTTAAAATTAATCCCAACATAACTCTCATATTTTTATAAAAAGGGTGTGTAATTAGATAATCGTCAACATCTGAAGACTTCAAAGCACTTTGTGTGTCAATATCTTCACATAAAGCTCCTAAATTTCTATTTCCATCAGGATCATTTAACCTAAACTGGATATGTACATTAGGGTTATTCGCATTGAAATCAGCAATTAATATTTTTTGATCAGAATGCTGGGCAAGTAGTATACCAGTATTTACTGTTAAAAAAGTAGACCCAGATTGTTGTCTAACAGACCAGAAAGCAGCATTAGCACGCAAACTGGTAGGTATAGTGTTTTTAAATGTTGTATCAAATGTGCTATATTCATCTTCTACTATTAGACCATCTTTAGAGTTGAGGATGAAGTCTTCATCAATTTCGTATGATTCTTCATCTAAATCAGGAAATTTATCTGCTACATCCTTCCACATTTTAGGGTAGAGGAATGAATCATACATCTCCTTAATATTTAATTTAGGATCTATAGTAAATACGTCAAAAACACTAAGCTGATATAGTAATCTGATTAGACGGACATTTTCCTTGTCAGTTAATATAAAAACAATTCTTTTTTCAGAGTGGCGTTTCCTTGTTAATTTAATAACTTGTTCTAAAGATAATGTATTTCCATCTAATTTATCCGACATTAAAATGACATCAGGCTGTGCTCTTATAATTGTGTCACTTAATCCTTCACGAAAGTATACCCTTTGTTTGGAGAATTCTATTGTAGTATCTTTTGCAAAGAATTTTTCAAGTGTGTTATCTAACTTTTCAAATCCAGTAGCAAGTAAAATGGAAATCATTTCGATCACCTCTGCCACTATATTAAATAACCTCAACAATAAATCAATTATTTTATCCAAAAAGTATAAATGTGTGTAAAATGAACTCCAGAATAATTTAAGGAGGATTTTAGTACATATGAATACTAATTTCGAAAATTACAAAGAAACGAACGAAACTGAAACAAATTTCGATTCAAAACAAGAGGGAAAAAAATTAAATATCTTTAATAAGTTATTTGGTATGATGCCTCAGTGGATGATTCTAGTTATTGCTTTTGCTCCAGTAGCAACAATACTATTACATCCGTCATCATTTTTTGGTTTTCTATTGACTTTACCAATAATTATGTTTTTTAAGCCTGTGAAATCAAGTGAAAATCGCTTTAAAAATTTTCTTTCTAAAAGTTCAAGATATTTTATATATCTTTGGATTTTGTTTAACTATCTTGATATATGGGGAGTAGTTATATTTTTAATCGGCATTGTAATATCAGAAGTAAAACGCTTTGCACCATTAAAAAAATACATTAACTTTAGAATTTTTATGTTAGGTTTTTCTATTGTTGCACTAATTTATGCTTTTATTGGTCGACCATTTAAGGAAACAGTTTTAGAATACGATTGGTTTACTGCTGATAATCATTTTGTAGCAATTTTTCTTTGGTCAATTGTAGTTTACTTTGTATTATTTGCAATTGATTATACTACCCGTAAAGCTATTACAAAGATCTATAATTTCTTTACTGGTAAAAACAAATCAGTTACTCAAAAAAGTACAAATGCTGATTCAGTTTCAAACACAAATCAAAACGAATTTACTGAAGCTAACTCTCAGGCAGTAGATGACGAAGAAGTTACTATTATTGAGAAGGCTCCAAAGAAAACTTCAGAAAGGATTGATCCGAGTGAGGCGTCTTATGATAGTGGAGATTATGTAAATGTAAACAAATCTGACTATGATGGCGTATTTACTCCAATCAAAAAATGGGCTCGTAAAGACTAACAAGACTCTTTTTAAAGAGTCTTTTTTTATGGAAATTTAAAATGAATAAAAAACAATAAGTATAATTACCAAATATGCGAGGTGATATAGTTAATGAGTGAAAAAAGTATTAGTAAGCAAAAATATATAGAAAAGTTAAAAGAGATAGGAAACGCTGTTTATAAGCAAAAGAAATTAAGAAGAATATGGATATTTGGTCTTATCTTGACCGGCTTCTCTCTGTTTATTGATTTAAAGTTACTTTTTGTTATTTTGCTTGTAATGGTAATTTTAACGTGGGCAGCATTAAATACAATTGAGAACGAAGAAAACAGCGAAATAGACGACTTACATTATCAGAAAGAAGAATTAGAGCGTTTAGTAAATATCTCAAAAGAACATATAGATTCAGGTAAAGCAACTCTAGAAGAAAAAATAGAGTTTTCTCAAATACAAAAAGAGCTTGAAGAAGTCAATCAACTAATTAATGAAAAAAGTTAGTTTATTTAAAGGGTTTTTAAGCCCTTTATTTTTTTTGTTTTTTTTCTTGAAATTGAAAAAAAAGGAAGTAATATCTAAGCGAGTAAAGGAGGGATATTATATGAAAAAAATTACTCAATTATTTGTTACATTCGCATTTGCATTCACAGCAATGCTTGGCGTTTCTGCCGTTATAGATACTGCTTCAGCTTCATCAAGTGGTCAAGTAGTACACGCAGGTACTTCGCTAATTGATAAAAATACTGATGCTGACGCAGCCAATAAAGGTGAAGCAGCAAAGGTTATGAAATCAATCTATTCAGCAGCTAACATATTTGCTGGTTTCGTTTTAGGTATTTCAATCATTATGATCATTGTGGGCGGTCTTCGTTACATCTTATCTAATGGTGACCAAAGACAAGCTGAGCAAGGTAAAATGATTCTTATTTATTCAGGTATTGGTATCGTAATTGCTTTAAGTGCATTCGTTATCGCAAAAATATTCGCCGGTTTACAATTCGGTTAATAATAAGAACTCATTTTGAAAAAAAGGAGGGGGAGAATATGCGAACATTAAAAGGGCTTTGTACATTTGCTCTGTTGGCATTCTCCTCCGCTTTTTTTATAGGAACATCATTTCTCCCTATAGAAAAAGTGGAGGCGTATGCTTGCTCAGGCTATAAGCCAGGTAATTATTCCAATCACGGAGCTGACGGTTTAAGTGCCGGAAATAGCTGTGGAGGAAAGTTTGACCCGCTTAACTCAGTAGGTAAGGGAGTCGCTAAAACAGTTGAAAATCTTTACAACCCTATTGCAGGCGTGGTAGTAGGAATGTCTATTTTAGTGATTATTTATTCTGCTTATTTACTTGTCACTTCAAACGGTGATCCTAGAAGAATAGCATTGGGTAAAAAGATGCTACTTGGAGCAGGAATAGGAATAATTGTGATTTTATCAAGTTTCACCATAATGAATTTAATGATGAGTATCGTAGGCATTTAAACATAGAGGAGGTGAAAATATGTTAAAAAACTTACGAAAATATGTAAATATAATCTTTTTATCTACTGTAATTACTTTAACTGTAAGTCCCGTTATAGTAAACGCAGATACAGATCGTATAGTAACTTCCGATGGTTTCTTTACAGGGTATGAGAAAGGGGCGCAGGCTTGTAAAGTAGACGGCTATACAGAGGGAGAATTCTTTAAATTAGATAAAAAAGAGGACAAATCAAAGAAGGATGATAGTAAGAGCAGCGATGATAGTGCAAAAAAAGAAGAGGCTGACCAAGAAGACGAGGGAGCTGAAGGTTTAGTAACTCAGGCATTAACAAGCATTATAAGCGAAGCATTAGATGGATTAGTACATATGGCCGCTGGCACAATTTGTGCTGATGAGGATACAGGTATTGGATTATTTTCACAAATATATATTTTCTCAGAACCAGTAAACGTTACATATGTTAGTGGGTTAATGGCAGTAACAGGTATAGTTCAATGGGTTGCGTTAACTATAATGGTTTTTGGGATTCTATATTATGGTTATCAAATTGTACTGGGGAAAGTTGATATTGATCCGTTCAAATTTTCCTTTAGATATTTAATATCTATGTTTTTAGTATATTATGCTCCTTATTTTGTACAGGACATACTCAATTTAAATAACAAGATTACATATACGATTGCTAACGCAAGTATACCTATATCAGGGAATGTAAGTGCAACCGCAGCTTCTATTATTCCTATGTCATTCTACGGGTTTATTCAATCCGCCAAAGACTTTGGAGCAGAAGGTTGGTTAGCAATGTTAGTAATGCTTATAGTCATTTTTTTAACCTTTATACCGCTTCTAAAATTAATTGTGTGGTGGTACTTGAGATTATTTAAAATTTATTTATATACAGTAATGAGCCCTTTAATGTTTGCGAGTTTAGCTATAGAAAACACATCTAAAACTGGCAATGCGTTCTTGGAAAATTACGTAAAAGAGGTATTTAGCCAATTATTTGTCGTATTAGCGGTTTATGTAGTAGGTGCGTTTATAGCTCAATTACCTGTGTTGGCGCAATCTACAAATATGGGGGTTATTGGTTTAGGAATAGCATTATATGCGGCATTAAACTTCTTGCACGAAGTGCCTAGCTTTGCCACAAGTATGCTATCCGGAAGTGTTGAAGGAGCTCCAAACAATACAACTTTTGCAAATAACTTTAAAGGTTTCAGAAGTAATCTAGGATCTAGAGGTAAGAGAGTGGGACAATCAATAAGTCGAAATAGGGCTCTAGCTAAAGAAGGACGTAAAACATCTTATGTGAAAGATGTGGCAAGAGATGTTATGAGAAGCAGAGGTACTTCTAGGTTCGGCGGAAGTGGCAAAAAAGGTAATCAGTAAAGAATATAGTGATACCAATTAACAAATTAAGGAGGAGAAACAATGTTTGATTTTATTATTCCTCAAGAATTAAACATTGCCGATAGAATTGGGAAATTTACTTTTGCTCAATTAGGATTTCTCGCAGGAGGTATGTTGGTAGTAATGACGATGCTTATTTCTAAAAACATACCTATGTGGGTTTCTATTTTAGTAGGAATTCCAATTTTATTGCTATGTATAGTTCTAGCTTTTTTTAAAAAATATGATATGCCTATTTATGAATATTTAATTGTGTTAACAGTCTATAAGACTTTGCCTAAGGAAATGATTTATAGCGCTACAGAAACACAAGATGAAATTTATGAATTTGAAGAAGAAAATGAAGAAGATTTAATTATTGCTTAATAATAAGTATAGAGAGAGGGAGGTAAAAAATGATTTGGCTTTTAGTAGGCGTTATGCTTCTTTTGCTGGCTGGCCTGGTAGCAATTGTTATAGTAATTACCAAAAAACAAAAAGAAGCAAAAGTAAAGCAAAGCGCAAAAATTCATACAACGCAGGAACAGCTACCCTTTGTATATATAAGGCGTGGAGTTGTTAAATTAAAAAACGGTCAGTATATAAAGTTAATGCAAGTTCCTTCTATTAACACACAATTAATGGAGGAAGAAGAAAAAGAAATTGTTAGAGAAACATATATGGGATTACTAAACTCTTTAGATTTTAAAATTCAATTTTACAAACAATCTCGATTAGTTGATATTAATGATTACCTAGCTTTTCTTAAGGACAAAGAAAATACCTCAGACAACGATTTTAAAACTAAAGGTCTTCAATATTACTCTAGATTTATAAGAGAGCTAGTAAAAGAAAATTCTGTTCAAACCAAAAAAGATTTTTTAGTTGTTGCCTTCAGAGAAGATAATGCTAATACAAAGAAGCTTACAAAAGATTCTATGAAGAAGTACAGAAAAGGAGAAGAAGACTCACAACTACTCGAGGAGGAAGAAGCAATTAGAGAAGAAAAAACGTTTGAAAAAGCGTATAAAACATTGACTCAGAGAGAAAAAACGTTACAAAAACAACTTAGAAGGTTTGGTATGAATGCGACTTTTCTAGACGATAAACAAGCTTTTGAATTATTCTATATAGCTTATAACAAAGAGCGGGCAGTTTATCAGTCGCTTAAAGATGTAAACCCAAATAACTTCACAACTCTTTATGTAAAACACGAGAACGAAGGAGGGAAATAATTTGTTTAATAAGATAAATAAAAAGAAACAGGAGGGCGTACAAAAAGACATCTTAACAAGAGGAGAAAATAAAATTAATGATCTTATTGCTCCAGATACAATTCAAAACGAAAAAACGTTTTACGTTGTAGGTAATAGGCTAGTACGTACCTTTGTAGTAGTAGGTTATCCAAGAACAGTAAGAATGGGGTGGCTTGATTCACTTTATTCTTATGATGCAAATATTGATATCTCACTACATATTACGCCTTGGTCACGCACTAAAGTAATTAAAACTTTAAATAGAAGAATAGGTCAATATATGTCCACTATTTCAATGGATGATCGCAACGGTAGGATTACAGATGTTGAAGTAGTAACTGCTTTAGAAGATGCAGAAGAACTACGTGATAAACTACATACTGGAATTTCCCGATTTTTCTATCAGGCCATTTATATATCAGTAAGTGCCAGATACGTTGATGATTTAGATCAATTAACAGAGGAAATAGAATCTGTCTGTGGTTCAATGCAATTGACGACAAGAATAGCTGTGTTGCAGCAAGATAAAGCATTTATGACGGTGTTACCGCTAAATGACGATAGAATTAGAAAAACACGAAATTTTGATACTGAATCACTATCTACTTGTTTTCCGTTAGTTAGCGCCGAGTTAACTAATACAGATGGTGTACCAATTTTATACGGTATAAATCAGATTAATAACTCACTCGTAATGTTTGATCGATTTAAATTAAATTCATTTAATAGTGTAACATTAGCAACTAGTGGTGCGGGTTAACAACTAGCCCCTTCTACCAGTAATGGTAGTCGAATAACTCTCTAAACTGCTGGAAAGTCCTAAAGTTAATTCAGCTACAACGTGGTTGGCAACGACGAGCGTGAATGCTTAAAAATGAATTAAATGTAACAATGGATAATCAGCATCCAAGCTCCTAAACAATAAATTAAAAAGGGTTAGGAGAAGGTTCAACGACTATAATGGGAGATTCCTTATAAGAAAAAAATAATGGTAACGAGACACCTGCTTCTATGTGAAGGAGGTTTAATTAATATGCAAAAAAAAATTTATAAGTGAATATAGGATAGTCTAGTCCCTAAATATAAATACAGTGAAAGCTGGGGTGGAACGAAATCTTACTTTGTAAAACTAGAAGCAATTAGACACTATTTAATGGGAACACGAGTAATAGTTATAGATCCTCAAAATGAATATCGAGCTATTACAGAAAGTTTGGGCGGTCAATTTATTAATTTAAGCTCAAACTCAAAAGATAGACTCAATCCTCTTGAAATATCCGCAGATGTAGCGCTAGAAGACGATGCGCGAAGTTTCTTATCCACAAAGATTATGGACGTATTTCTAATTATTCAAGTAATGCTAGGCAAGGACAAAAAACTAAATGCTAACGAGAAACGCGGAATTTTATACGGTATTCAGAAAATGTACGAGCGTTTTGGCATTACTGATGCCGGATACCAAATGAATGCAGAAGACGAATTAGTAATTAATGAAGACTTCATTATGGTTGGTAATAGCAATCAAAAAATGCCAACACTTTCTGACTTAGATACTTCGTTAAGAGAAGTTAAAGATTCATCAGAAGTAGCAAAAGAATTAGAACCTTTTGTAACAGGTGTTATGAACTTGTTTAATGGGGAAACAAACGTTGATTTAAATAACGACTTTGTTGTTTTTGGTATTCGAGACTTAGAACAAAGTATGACAGACGTTGCTATGTTCATATGTTTAGAGTTTATCTGGAACAAGATTAAGACAGGTGATAAAAAGCGTCGTCTTATTATAGTTGACGAAGCTTGGATTATGCTTAAAAACGAATCTTCAGGTAGGTTCTTAGAAAAAGTAGCAAAAACTGCTCGTAAATTTAACGCTGGGTTAAAAAATGGTAGCCCCTTTACACAGTAATGTGTATCGATCACTCCTTTAATTCAGGGAAACCCTTATTGTTTATATGATAATAAGACAATCCTGAGCCAAGCTTATGCAAGCCATAAGAAGGTGCAACGACTAAATGACAATATACTCTTTATTGTCGAGAGGGTACAAGCTATAGGTATCCGTAACGGGGAGCTCCTATGTATTACATTGTATAGGATGAAGATATAGTCTCAACATTTCACAGGTGACTGTGAGCAGTTCGTAAGTGGACGCATAAGGTACTAGCGAACCTTATGGAAGATTGTTGTATCAATTGTTTCTCAAAACGTTCGAGATTTTATGGAGAACGGTGGAGAAAGCATTATTTCAAATACGAGTATGCAAATTCTACTTAAACAAAACCCTAACGAACTACATTACCTTGAAGAGGTTCTTGGGATTACAGAAAGTGAAAAGACCTTGCTGAGGACCGCAGAACGAGGTGAGGCGCTAATGTATGTAGGTCAGAATAAAACCTTAGTTAAAATTAGTGCTAATGATTTTGAACATAAGTTATGCGTTTCAGGAGCGGAGGAATAAAAAAGCGGTGAATTATACCGCTTTTTTGTTTTACTAATTTTAAATGCTACTTTTGTTCTTATTTTATTGAAAAACATTAAACAAAAGCTATAATTATCAAGAAATTTAGGAGGTGAAAAAATGAATTATTTAAAAATGGCTTGGAGTGTACTGAAGGACGGAGGAGCGGGACTTAAGGAGTCAATAAAAGGAACAGCTAAGAAATACATTTTAATAATAGTAGCTATAGTTATTTTTCTTATTATATTAATATCTGCATTATATGCTTTAATGACAAGCTTTCTATGCCAAAACACTGTTATGAAAACAGTTACAGAAACCGTTAGTGGTAAAACAAACTTTACTTGTCCTGAACCTCCAGTAGATTTAGATAAAGTGAAAGATTTAGCAGATAAATTAGAAAAACAGAGAAATAAAATTCACAAAAAACTTTCAGATCAATATTCAAATGAAAAGTTTAGAAGTGCTGATGAAGTAGCTTCTGCTCAAGGAGGGGAAGGAGAAAAGGCACAATATAGTGAAGCTGAATATTTTATAAGAACTATGGCTCAGATTGATTTGCAGACCTACCTTATGTATGTAAACTCAGCGGATCTAAAAAAAGGCAAACCTTTAGATAAATCACCAATTGACATTAGTGTTATTCAATCTAATAAAATGTTCAAGGACGAATGGACTAACTGGTTTAGAACCAAAAAAGGTGAGGATGCAAAATTTAAACAAAATAAGTCCCACTACTTAATGAATTATAGATTACTAGTATATGAGTGCTTTTTATTAGATAGTGAATGCGATGATTACGAGGTAGAGAAAGCTATGGGTACATCCAAATATAAAGGTATAGCTACTCAGAAAAAAGACGACAATTTCGCATATAAAACACGTCAAGAACTTGCAGATAAGTTCTATGAAATATCGTTTATTAAGTACTTAGATGGTAAGGTTGATGGCGTGCCTAAAGGTAAAAGTAAAGAAATGTTTGAAAGTATGTTAGCGGAAGGTCAAAAGAAATACAATGATATTTATCCAGATACTGTCCCTGGTTCAGCGGGATATAGTGTTGGTTGGATTGTACCCCTAATTGATGAAACTTATAATCACGCATCCCCTTTTGGTCCTCGAAGTTTGAACGGACACAGTTTCCACTATGGTTTAGATTTGGGGACGCACGGAAAAAAACCACCTATATTTGCTTCAAAAGGAGGCACTGTTGTTTCGTCGGGATGGAATAATGGTGGATATGGCGGATATATAACAATTGATCACGGAGATGGATTTTATTCTAGTTATAACCATTTAAAAACAGAAGATATTGTTGTAAGAAAAGGTCAGCAAGTTCAACAAGGCCAGTTAATCGCGGCTGTTGATGGGCAGCCTCATTATGCTAAACATCTTCACTTTGAAATCTGTACTAGCATAAAAGGAGCTTCAGGGTTTGATTTAAAAGGTGGACCAGTTAAAATCTGTGATGAGCACCGAAATCCAGAAGATGAAGATTTATTAGGGAAAGTTACACAAGGGAAGGTTGATAAAGCAGCTACTGCAAGTAAATACGAGACACAATTCCAAAAGGAATGGAAAGCAAAAGCTATGAAAGGTGAAGTTATCATTATGCCAGGATTTACACCGGCTAGTGCTGGTGGGGGCGGAGTAAGCGGTTTAGGACAGTTATCTGCGAGACACGAATCTCACAGCCCAAGTTGCAATAGAGCGACTGAAAACTCCAAAACTCTAGTTTGTGGTCATTGGCAATTAACAGGAACTACGTTAAACGACTTTGTGAATTGGTCTCAAAAGCATTATCCCGAATTTTATGCTAAACTTAAGGGCTATGACTGGATCTGGTATAATACAACTTCTATAGGTGTTTGGGACTCGGTGACAAAACAGGGTGGAGAAAAGTTCCAAAATGCTCAACACGATTTTCTGTACCAAACCCATTTTAAACCAGTTATTGATCATATAAAGAATAAATGGGGATACGATACGTTGGCTAAACCTTTAGCTATACAGGAAATGATGTGGTCAACTGGGGTTCAAATAAGAGCGCATACGTATCAATTCCTTTGGGATCCATATATTAAGTATTCTTGGAAAAGTATGAGTGATGCTCAATTAGTTACTAAGTTCTACGACTTAAAAATACAAAGGTTTAGATGTTGTACACCAAGATATAAAACAGAAAAGCAGGAAGTTCTTTATATGTTAAAGAACGGGAAATTGCCACCAGAATAAAAATTTAGAGATACTATATTACATATGTTAAATGATCAGAATAGATAAAAAGAGAGGTAATTATTCCTCTCTTTTTATCTATTTAAAATATCAATAGTTTTAATATTGGTTGTTTCAGTACCATCTTGTAGATAAATCTTATCTTTAGCAGTATAAAAGTTGCTTACCCCATACAATACAGGGATTAATTTATCTTCTTTAACATTATAAATATGTAGATTAGAATCTACTAATAACAATAACTGATTTTCATCTAACCAAATAGGTGAATACGCACCGTCAAAGTTATTTTTAATTTGGTTGTTTAGGGAATAGTAGACATTCTTTAAGTCCGTATAGTATAGAAAAACATTATTGTTAGAAACAGCAAAGTCTAATAAGTATTGAGTTGGAACAGTAGATTTCTTAACCGCAACTCCTGATGTCACATCATATATAGAATTAGAGTTTTTATCATAACCATAAATTTTATCTCCAAAAGATTTAAACATAGTAAAATTGTATTTACCAAGTAAAGTTTGATATTTAGTAACGATAGCGTTATTTATATCTTTATCCGCTCTAACTATTCCTGAAGTGAACTTTGTACCACTAACATCTGAAGCAGCATAGAAGAAAAGTCCATTATAGTATGCTGAATTTGTAATTGTGTATCCCGCCTCTAACTCACCAACGTTTGTTCTTTCGTTAGTTGCAGTAGGGAGAATTAACAATATTTGTTTCTCTTTTTCCTTTGTAATGGGATTAGAGTATTTGGAATAGAAAACATACTTTTTGCTGTCATCTACATTGCCGTAAGATGTAAATCGATCAACGCGAAATGTTTTCTCTGTATTAAGGGTGTATAAATACAGCTCTCCGCCATATGCTTTAATTAAAGCAGCACTTTTTGATCCTCCCAGTAATACCGCTCCAGATCCTGCATTTGTAGACTTTTTATAGGTTTTTGGCTCACCAAGAACCAAATCAGATACAGTGTAGGAATCCTTAGTTCCATCAAACGGCTCATCTATCTCTGGTATGTAATCAGAGTGCATCATTTCTGTATCTTGACCATCTTTATCTTTGTATGTCTCCTCAACAGCTACTTTCTCTACCTTTTGATTGTGTTTTACATATGATATAACAATAGAACTTACTATAATTAATAAAATTACGACAGCTACACAAAGCCCTAATAACAACTTGTTATCTTTAACAAACTTCAACAAATATATCACCTCCAAAATATTCTTTACTTCTCAAGAATTTGAATTATTATACATATAGGCATTAGGCTATGCAAATGAATATGTTAAAAATAGTTTTAAGCAACATATTGAAACTTACATAGGAATTTGCAAGATGAAGTATGAAACTTATTGAAAGAATTATACTCATATTTTTCCTTTTTAAAGAAAGGGAGTGAAAAATATGGTTGTAGCAACTATTGCTGCGTATGCTTTACTTATTGTAATAATTTTAGGTCTATCTGTAAGATTTCTTTGGTTATTTTTTGTTTTATTCACATATAGAACTTTATCAACGTTAATTCCATTTGAGTGGTTTCAGAAAAATGGTTTAGACAATCATATGATTTATTTTGTTGTTGTTTTGGTAATATCAGTAGCCATTTATCTGTTACTAATAAGATTAACAATGGATCTAATTTGGGTGCGTTTTGTGGCGCTCCTATTAATGGTTGTCTTAGTCTTATACAGGCACGGGTTCCAGGATGTCTTTCTCTTTAGAGATTATTTAGAGGCCAATGGAATGTGGAATATTAAATGGTATCAAGATCAATTAAAAGAAATATTTACGACTGGTCCCGATGGGTTTTTGAATTTATTTAAATCAGTAGGAGATAACGTATTCTCTATATTTGAAAAAATGTATAACGGATTATCTCAGATGGTTAAATAGAATTTTCTTAACAAAAAGAGAGTGTTCATAAATGAACATTCTCTTTTTTATGTTTTTTCCAACAAACGTTTTTTTTATATTAAAATCATAAAAATGACTACAAAGGAGCAAATAAGAAATATGGAAAAGCCAGATTTACGTTACATATCACTGTATCTTCAATCCTGGTAAAACAGGTTATAAGCAGTCGCAAATTGCTTTCTCTTTATTGACACAAGAGACAATATAGAACTTTATATTGATGTAAAAGAAAAATGGTTAGGAGAAAACTTGTCATCACGAACAAGTTAAGGAAGCTCGTCACTTCTGACACACGATCATTTCTTACCATTCTGTCTGTCGATTATTTTTTAATAAACATTCAGAAAGGTGAAGATAAAGTGGTGAATTATAATTTTATATTACTATTTGTTATGTCTATTCGTTCCTGCTAAAGCAGGTTATAAGCGTCGATAATGCTTTTTTCAACTGACAAGGAAAACGGTGTGGATACGGAAATATCTGTACTGATGTAAAAGAAAGAAGAGTAGGACAGCCTCGGCGGTATACTTGAGTTTTGTCACTCAAGCTCTCGATTTCTTTCTTATCCTTTTCGTCTGTTAATTTAAAAACATTCGAAAAGAGAATAGACAAATGACAAATATTAATGAAGTAAAAGAGATTTTAAATAGGAAGATTTTAGAGGAAAAAAGCGGAGAACGAACTATAGACCTTCCTCCGCTGGTTTATAAGGAAAATAAGTTTAGTGTGGTTTCGCTTTTTTGTGGAGCGGGTGGTTTAGATCTTGGTGTAGAATGGGCCGGAATTGAAGCTGGTGTTGGTAGGAGAGTATCTATCTCACAAAAAGAAAATTTTGAGTCGCTTCGTGACGAAAATGTACTTCACACTATATATGCAGTGGATTTTTTTCAAGAAGCAATTTCTACATACTCCAAGCATTTTAAAGATACCGTAGTGCATAAAGCGGATATTGGGAAAATTAAGAACTTTCCAAAGGCGGATTTATATACATTCGGCTTTCCTTGCCCTGGGTTCAGCGCGGCAGGTCCTCGTCTTGTGGATGATGAGAGAAATTTTGAATACATTCATTGCTGTCGCGCACTACTGCAAGCACAACCGAAAGTCTTTATTGCAGAAAATGTAAAGGGATTAATGACACTTGGCGGAGGAGAACCCTACAAGCAGATTAAAGAAGATTTTACTGCTGCCGGCTACAACATCTATACTAAGTTATTAGATAGTCGAGATTACGGTGTTCCACAAATCCGCGAACGAGTAATAATGGTTGGAGTGCGTAAAGATTTAGACTTCGTTTATAACTTCCCTAAGCCTGGTTACGGCGAGGGAGCTGGTTTAAAACCTTATACTAGTATTAAAAGAGCTATTGCGGACTTGTATTTTGAACCTGGCTGGTATTATGAGGGAACGTATTCTACCCAATATATGGGGAGGAACCGTAAAAAAAATTGGAACCAACAATCTTTTACAATTCAAGCTAGTGGTAGACAAGCTCCAATGCATCCTGCTGGAGAGCCTATGGTGAAAATAGACTCAAATCATTGGAAGTTTGCTAGGGGAGCCGAGTATGAAAGAAGACTTTCTGTAAAAGAGGCAGCCCGTATTCAAACTTTTCCAGATTGGTTTGAGTTTGATTACGGAAATGAGGACGTATCTCATAATACTAAAGTTAATAAAATGTTTAAACAGATTGGGAACGCCGTTCCTGTTGTTATGGCTAAGGCTATTGCAAAACCAATTGTTGAATTCCTATGTGAATTAAAAGAAAATGAGCTTAAATCGGAAGATGGAGTGATTTTACCGGGAAAAGCAAAAGAACAAAAATATGAGTTGCCTGTTTTAGCTATTTCATCATCTGAAAGCGAAATAAGTTCTAATGGAACTTGCGAACAGCTCAGTATTGATAACGCAGTAATTATAGAAGAGTGTGAACAAAATTTTATAGATGAAAAACTCTCTATAGAGAATTATGAAGAAATAAATATGGCAGTTCAAGATGAAACACCGCTCATAAACAATGAAGAGGAAATAAATCTTATAGATAGATTTGGACAATTTGCATTTGACTTTTAATAAAGACAAAAAGTAACGAGTTATTTAACTCGTTACTTTTTTTTAGAAATATTTAATTCTCTTTTCAGGAAAGTTTTAAACAACTCATAAAAGTATAAGAAGTACTATATGTAATTTATTATAAGTTAAAGTTGGTGAATTAGTATGAATATTAAAGTGCCAAATGAGCTTTTTTTGGGCAAGATTGAGCGTTTTATAGAAACAAAGCAAGTCACTAATTCTGATATGAAAGATAAAGCAGATAAATTCGAAGAAACGCTAAAAACAAAAGAGGTAGATGGAATTGAACGAACAGAAACATTAGAGCAATGGATAGAATCAATAGAAGATATGAAGAACAAATTAGAACAGGATATTACTAAGGATAATCTAGATATGTACAAGGATTCAGTGAAAAGGTTTTTAGATTACTATGTAAATAATGACCTTTATTTAAAGGAACATACGACTAGAGACGGTGTGTACACCAAGAGAATACAAGTTCTAAAAGCTGTAGATGATAAAATTGATAAATTAACCGATAAACTTGTGGATAGCCAAATGGGGAGATTAGAAATCTTAAGGCAAACCGGAAATATACAAGGTTTGTTGTTCGAATTAACAGTATAAAAAAACCTTTCTTTTAAAAAGAGAGGTTTTTTTTATAGAGGAAAAAAATATTGAGGAAAGAACACAGGTATTTGAAGGGTATAATTCTTTTCTTCGAAAATAAACCATTTTTGTAAACGGGGGAAGTTAAATGAAAGAAATTGTGGAGGCCATTCAAAGTCTCTCAAATATATATGAAGTTTTATCTGCAAATACAAACTTAATTTTTAATACATTAAAAACAAAAGACTATAAAACCAAGGAAATGTTAGAAACGGATATTCAAGAGGTGTACAAACTAAAAGAAGTAGCGGAAAGCTATTTAATACAATTGGTAAAAGAAAAAGCTGATCAACTTCATTTGGAAGATAAACGAATTGAAGCCATCCTAAATGTTCATCCAGACAATGAGGAAAAAATGCTAATCCATTATGAATTAGAAAAAATGATTAACAAAATACAGCAATTCCAATTTTACTTAAAGAGAAATATAGAGTTTGCAAAGTCTTTTATTGATGTTAAAGGAAAAGAAATCGAGTTTATGTTTGAGGCAATCCAAAGAGAGCAATATCAAATGAATGGACCTATGCTAATCAATCAGGATCTTTAATGATTTTTAAGGGGGTACTTTACTATGGGTTTAGATTTTAATATAACTTTAACTGGTTTAAATGCCGGAGAAAAAATGATTTCTGTAGCTCAGAATAACATTGCTAATGCTTCTAATACTAGTTATGCTCGCCAGCGTGCTGAGCTAAATGCAGTTAGTATAGGGCAAGGTAATAGTGGGGTTAATTCTCAGCTTGGTTCAGGAGTATTGGTGGAACAAATATCTAGAATAAGAGATGAGCTATTCATTCAACAGTCAAGGTCAGAAAGCGGCGAAATAGGCTATTATAGCTCAACAAAAGATATTTTATCTAATATTGAAACAATCTTTAATGAAACAGGAGACAACTCAGTTTCTGATCTGTTACAGAATTTCTTTAATTCATTTGAAGAAGCAAGTAAATTTCCAGAGCAAAGTTCGTACCGTTTAAGTGCCGTGTATGCTGGTAAGATGTTGTCTGACAAAATACGAGGTATTACTTACCAACTAGATGAAGCAAAGCTACAAACTGATAATAAACTAACCGCTCAGGTGACTCAAATTAACGAGCTGGTACAAAAAATTGCAAATGTAAACAGAAAAATAGGTAACTCTCTAACTGAGAATCCTAATGGATTACTAGATGAAAGAGATAAGTACTTAGATGAACTTTCTTCATACGTTGACATTCAGGTTGTTAATTCTACAAATCCTAAGGATATGTCCATTAAAGTTGGCAATGCGACGCTAGTAGCTGGAATTAACACGTATGAAATTAAACCTATGTATGTAAAGGAAAAGGATCAGTGGGTATTGGGTGCTTCAGATGTAGAATTTAAACCTAAAGCTGGATCTTTAGCAGGTGTTCTAGATGTACGCAATAACTATATTGCCACTTATGAAGGCGACTTAAACAAGCTAGTTAGTAGTTTGATTAATGAGGTTAATACAATTCATAAGAGTGGTTTTGGAATTGATAGTACAACTGGTCTGGACTTTTTCAATGGTTCCGACAGTAGAACAATTAATATCAATGCAATCTTAGAAAGCAATCCTGAAAAGCTTGCTCTTAGTTCAGAGAATGGAGTTATTGGTAATAGCGATATTGCGACAGATATTGCTGACTTAAAAAATAAATCATTTATAGATAGTCGACCTCCTTTGAACTATTACCAGGAGTACACTTCAAGATTGGCAATGGATTTAAATATTGCTAAAGAAAATGTTGAAATACATACTGATATACAAAAATCTCTAGAGAGCCAAAGACAAGAAGTGCAAGGAGTTAATATTGACGAGGAAATGTCAGATCTTTTAATGATACAGAAATATTATCAAGCTAATGCAAAAACTTTATCAACAACTAAAGAAATGTTAGAACAATTGTTCTCTATTTTCTAATTGGTTTTATTCCGCTTTTTCGTGGAGGTGTTATAAATGAGAGTAACCAGTTTTGATAAATATCAAATGTCGCAACATTATCTTTCTAAAATAGATAGCGAAAGTGTGAGAAAACAAGAGCAAATTGCTACTGGTAAACAATTTAGTCGCGTGAGCGATGATCCAGTTAAAGTAAATCGCTCTATGTTAATGGACGTGACGGAAAGTCGAATAAATCAATATCAAGCAAATGTGAATGATACAAAAAGTTTATTAGAATATATGGATGTAACATTTGATTCAGCTTCTGATGCACTTACTCAGGCGCAAGAAATAGCTATTAAAGGTGCGAGTGCAACGTATAGTGATGCTGATAGAGTAACGTTCTCTAACTCAATTGAAGAGATTATCAAGCAAGTTGTAGGTCTTGCAAATTCACAACACTTAGACAGATATATGTTTAGTGGAGAAAAATTAGACACAAAACCATTAGATTATGACGGTACAACTTTTACCTATAACGGAAACAACAATAATATGGATGTTCGTGTTTCCGAAGACGTAAATGTGACCGTTTCCGAATCAGCAGCTCAAGTGTTCGTTCCAGCATTAAATGAATTAGTAAAACTTAGAGATGCATTAAAATCAAATAATCAAGCAGATATTGAGTCAGCAATGGGCGGAGTGCAGAAGGAAACAAATAAGTTTATAGATAATCGGTCTAAGATTGGTGTTCAAATTGAGTCTGTTGAGTTATTAGACGAATCATATAACCAAGTGAAATTAGACTTATCTACCAAAAGGAAGGAAAACGAGGACGTAGATATGACTGCGGCTATTTCAGACTTCACTTATATGCAACAGATATATCAAGCTACAATCCAAAGTAGCTTGAAAATGATGCAAAACTCTATTCTAGATTACATTTAAAAATACTTATATAGGGAGGGATTAAAATATGGCATTAAGTACATTTGATAATGCTCAGATAACTTCATATGGAGATCGAATGCAAATCTTTGGTTTGGGTTCTGAATGGGATACCAAAACAATTTTAGAAGCGGAATTAAACGTTTTAAAGTTAAGACAAAAACCGTTTGAAACGAAAAAATCAGATTATGAATCTGAAAAACAAACGTGGACAGCTTTACAGACATCTCTTACAAACTTTAATAAGGTTGTAGCAGGATTAAAAGATTTAAATACAAGCGGTAAATCAGTTGGTATTTCAGAAGAAGGATTTTTCACGGCAAGTGCCACTGGTGCAGCTTTAGACGCTTCTTATTCTGTAAGTGTCCAGCAACTTGCGACAAAACATCGCGTAATGAGTGATCAAGTAGCAGAAGGAGCTCTTAATATTGAAGAAACAGTGCAACTAAATGGGAAAGATTTAGCCATTACTGCTGATATGGACTTAAAAGCAGTTGCTAAAGCAATTAACGATGGTTCTTATGGAGTGGACGCAGTTGTATTAAATAATAAATTGGTTATGACATCAAAAAATTCTGGTACAACAAATGCTATTAAGTTTAGCAATTCTCCTGCGTGGGATACACTTGGTCTTACTCAAGAAGGAGCTATTAAGAATGAACTTCAAGAAGCAAAAGGATCTATTTTTACAATCAATGGAATTCAAATGACAAGTGATGTAAATAGCTACTCGGAAATAGATGGTCTAACATTTAATTTTTCTAAAGAGACGACAAGCGATATAGAGGTAAATGTCTCTAGAAGCGCTGATCAAATGGTGGAAAAAACTACTGCTGTAGTTAATGCCTATAACACAATGATAGGTAATATTAATGCACTTGGTGGAGAAAAAGGTGTACTTCAAGGTCAAGGTATTCCTAGAAACCTAAAAAGAGAAATGAATAATCTACTCTTTGCGGTAAATAATTCGGGCTCTATGTTATATGACTTGGGGATTACGTTAAATAAAGAAGCAAAAAATGGGACACTAACGTTTGACGATACAAAACTAAGAGAAATGTATAATTCTGATTCCCAAAAAGTACAAGATATGCTTACGGGTAATGACGGTTTTTCAGGTAAATTGTATAAGGTTATAGACAATTACGGGAAAACTAGCGGTTTGGTTCAAACTGAAATTAACGGTTTAACCAATCGAATTCAAAGGATTCAAGATACTCTTGATCGATATGACGCTCAATTCGAACAACAAAAGGAATCTATGATTCAAAAATACGCTACATTCGAAACGATGATGAACAGTATGTCCTCTCAAAGTGATTATATAAATGCTGCATTAGGCTTAAACAATAAGGATGATAAATAATGCTTTTAGAGACGAAGGGAAGTTTATCTAAATGAATCATTCAGAATATAGTATGCTAGGTTCCGCTTCTTATAACCCGAAAGATTTAGTCCTCAAAATGATTAAAAAAATCCAATTAAACAGTAAGAATGCAAAAAAATATTTAGAAATGAGTCACTTTAGTGCAATTAGTGAACGTTTAATTAACTCTATTCACCTGTTGGAAGAGTTAGATATGTCATTAAATCGCAATAACGAAAACCCTACAGTAGAAAGAGTATCAATGCATTATCAATGGCTAATGCAGGTATACGAAGAAATATTGGAAAGTATAGATGAAGATAAATTTGATGAAGAGAGATTTAATGAAATTATAGAACTTGCAGATGTAGTGGTAACTAACTTATATGAAGGTTTTGAAGGTATGATAGACGAGAATGAAGATAATATGGAAGAAGATAGGAATGAAGAGGATGAATCAAATCGCTAAAAATTTCTTTAAGGAATTAGAAGGGACTATATTACAAGCTAAGTCTAGTGTAGATCAAGAGAAGCTAGATAATATACTCCAACAAAGAAAAGAGTGGATTGATACATATAATGAATTGGATAGAGAAGAAGTCCTAAGATGGATTCTTAAGACAGATACAGAACTTATAAACTTACTAAGACAGAAGGCAGTATCATTAAAGGAAAAAATTTTAGAAGAAGATGATTTAGACAGAAACAGAGGGTCATTCAAGCTTTACGAATGATGTACCCTCTGTTTCTTTTTTTATAGGAGAAAAATAAGGAGAAAATAAAAAGCTTAAGAATAAACAAAATGAAACCCGTCTTTTTTTTAGGAAAGGGGTGTCAGATATTGTTCGGAGACTTTATACCTTATTTAAATAATGTGATGGATTACTCTTCGGTAAATCGAAAAGTGATTGCTGATAACATCTCTAATTATAATACGCCTGGTTACAAAGCTAAAACTCTACGTTTTGATGAAATTGTTAACCGCGAATCAGGAGTTCCATTGAACACAACCAATGAAAAACATATAACAAATCATTCCTCATCACTTACCTTTCCAGATTATGAAGAGGTAGAAAAAAGCGATGGATCAGCAAGAGTAGATGGCAACAACGTAAACCAAACTACTGAAATGATTAATATGTTGAAAAATAATTCAATGTTTACTACTAGTGTCAATGCGATTAACAAAGAGTTTTCTTTAATTAAACTTGCAATTGGCCGTTAATTGGAGGTGTAGCAGATGTTTAGTGTATTAGACATCAGTGGTTCAGCAATGACAGGTAATAAAGAGTGGATGGAAGCAATTAGTAACAATCTTGCCAACATTAACACTACCAGAACTAAAGATGGCGGTCCGTATAAGCGTCAATCTGTAGTTTTTGAAGGGAAAGAAAAATTTGATGACGTGATGAATCAAGAGCTTGGCGATGGTATCCACGTTTCAAAGGTAGTTCAGGACGATAGCACTCGTTTAGTTTACGATCCTGAACATCCTGACGCAAACCAAGAGGGGTATGTAGCATATCCGGATATTAATATGACAGCAGAAATGACAGATTTGCTTATGGCTCAACGCGGATACGAGGCAAATGCTTCTGTATTAACTGCTTCTAAGAAGGTTATGGAAAAAGAATACGATATTGGTAGAGTCTAATTAAAATTAAAGAGAGGTGTTAAATATGTATGCAACAAGTCTGTCACCTATTGAATTAAGAGTAGATCAAGCTTTAGGTGGAAAGATAGCGGATGGTAGCGCAAATCCTGCTATGTTTGAACAAATTTTAGATTCTTTTTCAGCAATGGAAAAAACACAGGTTGCTGCTAAAACAGAGATGGCTGATGTATTAATGGGACGGTCTGAAAACTCACACGGGGCTTTAATTGCGCTTCAAGAAGCTGAATTACAAATGACTTTCGCAGGTTCAGCTCGTGATAAAGTGGTTCAAGGCGTAAACCAACTATTTAATATGCAAATCTAAAATAGGTAAGGTGTTGATAGAATGAACCAGCGTGTCCAAATGCTGAAACAAAAATGGAAGAACATAGGCTTTCCTATTAAGCTAGCCATCGGTACGGTAGGATTAGCTCTAATAATTTTTATATTGTTTAGTTTCTTTATGCCTGACAAATATCAAGTTCTATATTCTGGGTTACAAGAGAAAGACCAAACAGAAATAGAGAAATATTTATCAAATAAAGGAATTGACTACACTGTTGATTCTGAGACTCAAGCATTAATGGTTAATGGTGATGTAGTTCAATTAAAGAAGGATCTTGCTCTTGAGGGATTACCTGAAGGAGGCTCATCAGGTGGTCTAGATGTCTTTAATAATATGAGCTTAGGTGCTACAAAGTACGACAAAGATGTTCAATATCAAAATGCTTTACAGAATGAGTTAAACAGCAGTTTAGAAGGAATGTTTGATGGTATTGCAAACGCGGATGTTAAGCTGCCAAAACCAGAAGAGGAAAGCATTTTTAGTGATAATAAAAAAACAACGCAAGTATCTGTAGCGTTAAAACTACGTTCGGGTTACGAACTTACGCCGGAACAGGTTAAAGCAGTTCAGGTTTATGTAGCTGGAGCAATTAACAACGTAAAAGCGGCGGACGTTCAGGTGGTAGATCAAAACTTCAATTTACTTTCTTCTTCAGACACAAAGGACACAAGCTTAAATAAACAGCGTCAAATTGTAGAGGAAACAAAAAAGAAAATGGAAGCTGAACTAGAATCAGCTCTTTCAGAAGTCTACGGTAGAGTAAAAGTAATAGTAAATGTAGATATCAATTTCGATGAGATTGTAAGAAATATAAAGAAGTATGATCCAGATGGAACGCTTGTATCTAAAGAGCAAAACCCAAGTAAGATTCGTAAGATTACTGGTGACGATGTAACTGTTCCTGGAACTGACGAAAACGGAGAAGTGCCAAATTACGAAATGGATAATGTTGACTCAAGTAAAATACTTGATGTCGAAGATAAAGATAGTATTATTGAAAATTTCGCGGTAGGCGAAACAGTTGAAAAAATCATTAAACAACCAGAACTTAGAAATACAAATATTTCAGTCTGGTTTAACGATACACGTCTAACACAGCCAGATTTATATGATGCAGAAGAAATGGTGGCAGTAGCTTCAGGCTTAACCGGAACAGTACAACGTGTAGCTAATGATAAAGCTGTGTATAACAATGGATCTGTAAAAGTTGCTAAGAAGAAATTTGCAGAAGATTTAACCGAAACTACTACAGAAAAAGTAGTGGAAAAAGGATTCTTTGAAAGTCTTCCGTGGTACGCTTATGCAGCCGCAGGATTAGTTCTTTTAGTTATTATTATTGCTATTATATTCTTTATTCGTCGTTCTAAAAAGAACAAAACAGTAAATGTGGAAAGAGAATTAATTAAAGAGCAAAGTAATGCTTCATCTCCAGTAAGTAACAACGGAAACGGTGTTGTAAGAGGAATGGATAGCTTATCAAATACGGATGAAGAGGTTAGGTTTAATGTACCGGACGAACTTGAAGAAGAAATGGTTGAATCGCTAAGTGGAAAACTTGATATAGAATGGACACAAGAACAAAAGGATTTAAGGGATTTAACAAATAATGTTGCAAAAAGATATCCAAAAGAAACAGCTGAAGTTATCAGTAAAATTATGAAAAAATAAAAATAGGCTGGCCTTTAGGTCGGCCTATTGTGTAGGAGGGAATTACATATGGATAGACCTTTGACTGGACCTGAAAGAGCAGCAATTATTATGGGTTTTCTTCCTTTAGATACAGCAAGGCAGGTATTCGTTCATTTAAAAGATGTCGAGAAAAGAGACTTGCTAAAAGCGATAGGACGCCTTAAAGTAACTGAATTTGATGATGTCGAAGCATCTGTTTTAGAATATGTAGATATTTTAAAAGGAAGTCCTTCTGGTCTAATTGAAGCTGGTATCGAAAGAGCAATGGATATTATGGAAGGTATTCTATCGGAAGAAGAGCGTGAACATATTCTACAAAACCTGTTTAACGATGATAATACTTTATTTGAATCATTAAAATCGGTAAAAGATGTATCACCAATAGTAACTCTTCTTGTAAACGAAGAGCCCCAATTAATTGCTCTAATTGCTAGCTATATGAGACCGAATATGGCCGCTGAATTGTTATCTTCGCTTCCAAAGGAAAAAATGCGTGATGTCGGGGAAGGTATCGCTATGATGGGACAAACTAACCCTTCAGTATTAGCAAAATGGGAAGAATACCTGGGCAAAAAAATTCAGAGCTTTCATTTCTCCGATGCCTCTCCAGAGACAAACGGCCTGAAAAATATCGTAGCAATTTTAAATGGAGTAACTCGTGCAACGGAGAGAACCTTCTTTGAAGCATTAGAAGATAAGAACCCAGAGTTAGCTAAAAACATTAAAAACAATATGTTTGTATTTGAAGACATTGGTTTACTGGATTCTCGATCAATGCAAAAGGTATTCTCTACTATTACAGATAACGAAATGATTGCTAAAGCAATTAAAACCGCAAGTCCAGAACTTAAAGAAAAGATTATGTCTTCTTTACCAAAGCAGCGTAAAGATATCCTAGAGGAAGAACTTGAGGGATTAGGCCCAATTAGACGTGATGACTCAGAAGAAGCGCAGCAAATTATTGCTAACCAAGTAAAAGAGATGGAAAGAAACAAAGAAATCGTAATCGATAGAGGTGGCGGAGATGTCATTTTCTAATTCGAAAGTTATAAAAAACTTAAATCGTCAAGAGGAAGCCGTTCATATTGATGAACATTTGGCTTCTTTTCAAGACGAATACTACATAAAAACCTCTAAAAAAAGATTAGAAGAGCTTCAAAAGGAATTAGATGCTTATCGTCAGACAGAGTTACAAAAAATATATGAAGAAGCAGCTGTCATACGCGATAATGCCTATAAAGAAGGTAAAGAAACAGCATTAGAGGAAACAAGACCAGAAGTTGAAGAAAAGGTTAGAAATGAATTGTTAACTGAATTTGAAAAGGTTGCTGATTTGTACAATCAAGCAAACTTATATTTAATTGAACAGAGAGAAAAATTAGATGATAAGAAAAATGATTGGCTCCAAGAAAATGAAAAAGATATAGTGGATATTTTAATTTCTTCAGTTGAAAAAATCTTGTGTAATAAAGTTCAACTACAGATTGAAGATGTGAAAGAAATTATACAAGAGTCAATTAATGAAGTAAACGATAAGAGTAAAACTGTATGGATTCGCGTAAATCCTGAAGTGAAGCTTAGAATCGATTCACAAAAATGGAATGACAGAAATATAGAATGGATTGCTGATCCAAAGTTATCTTACCTTGATGTATTGGTAGAAACAGAATTGGAATGGATTGATTCTACTATTAAAAATAAGATAGAAAACCTTAAAAAAACGATTGAGGAGTGGGTGCAAAACAATGACCTCCTTAGAGAAGCTTAAAGATAAAATACACCATATTAACTTAAATTCAAAAGCGGCGATAGTTGAAGCTGTTTATGAAAACTTTGTAATAACGAAAGGCCCAGTCGTACCGATTGGGTCTATTTTCGAAAAAAGAGAAGAAGAATTAATGTTTGAAGTTATTGGCATCAAAGAAAATAGCAACGTGTTAATGCCCTTAAGCTTTGGTAACTCGTTAATTAAAGGAGATAAACTATATCTCTCTTCAAATAAGACGGAACTACCTGAGAATCCTTATGACTTACTTGGCAATGTGTTAAATGCCTTTGGAGATTCCATCGAAGGTTATCGTTTCCGAAATAAAACGGAATGGAAAACAGCCGGTAAACCACCAAACCCTTTAAAAAGAGCTCGAATTAAAGAGTCTATTGAAACTAAGATAAAAGCGATAGATGGTTTTTTAACCATTGGTAGAGGTCAAAAAATAGGAATTTTTGCAGGTACCGGTGTCGGGAAATCAACCTTATTAGGTCTCTTAGCAAAACAGTCCACTGAAGATGTTAATGTAATTGCTTTAATTGGTGAGCGTGGACGTGAGGTTAGAGAATTTATAGAACGAGAATTAGGAGAAGAAGGTATGAGACGTTCAGTAGTTGTAGTATCTACTTCTGATGAATCATCCTTAATGCAATTAAAGGCAGCCGAACTAGCGACAAGAATTGCTGAGGAATTTAGAGAAAAAGGGAAACGTGTTTTACTTATGATGGATTCAGTCACTAGGTTTGCAATGGCTAGACGTGTTATGGATATTGCTAATGGAGACATACCGCTAGCGGGAGGAAGAACATTAGGTATGGAGCCGAGTTTGCAACGGTTGTTAGAACGTTCCGGAAATAATGAGAAAGGATCCATTACTGGAATTTATACAGTCTTAGTAGAAAATGATGATTTTAACGGGCCCATTCCTGATATGGCTCGAGGTATATTGGATGGACATATTGTTTTAACAAGGAGACTTGCAGATAAAAACCATTTTCCAGCTATAGATGTACTATCTTCCGTGTCTCGTGTTATGCAAGAGGTAGTAGACGATAATCATTGGCAAGTTGCTCGAAGCCTTAAAAAATATCTCAGCATTTATAACGAGATTGAAGACCAGTACAATCTAGGGTTAATTGAAAAGGGAAGAGATCCTGAAATTGACAAATCTATTTCTCTTCATAAAAAGATAAACGATTTATTAAAACAAGATATAAAGGAATCTTATAGTAAACAAGAAACGCTAATAATGATGAACGATATTATTAGTTAGGGGTAGAGTTTGTGAATAAGAAAAATGTTTATGATTTAGCTTTAATTAAAATCCAACAAGAACAAACAACTGTAGAAGTTATGTTGAAGGAAAAAAACGACAAGAAGAAGAAATTACAAAGTTTCTTTGATAAAGAGAAAGAATTACAAAAGAAGATTAAATTATTAATGGAGGAAGAGAAGCAAATCTCTCCCTCCATTCTTATTATGAATACTGAAATTAGCAGCATTGATAAAAAGAAAATCACACGCGAATTAGATCAGATAGAAAAGGAAATTTTGCTGTTAAAAAGAGAATATTTAAGAATTAAAAACCGAAAAGATAAGATTGTGGAACAAAAAGAAAAAAAGGAAAAAGAGATAGAAGAGATGAAAAGAGAAAAAGAAGTCAAATTAATTCAAAACGACTATGTTTCAAAACGATTTTTAGAGAAAGAAGGTGGAACATTTGAAGGTTGAATTAAATCAGAATCAGACTGTTAGTGTTCAAGGTAGCAGCAAAGGCAAGGAAAAGAAAACAAAGGATATTTTTGAACTCTTATTTAGTCAAAACTTAAAAGAGCAAAAAGCGGTTTCTAAACAATCCACCCCTAAACAAGAGACTGTCTCAGTTTCTGCTAAGAAATTAATTGATTTAGAAAGTGAAATTAATGACTCACAGATGAAAACAGCATTTAAAGATTTAATAAATCAAATGCTTAAAGAGGGTAAGGTTAGTTTAAAGTCCAATACACAAAATGTAAATTTGAAAGATATTCCTAGCCTAAGGGAGTACCTTTCAAATACAGATACCAATGTCAGACTTGAAATGTCTTTGAAAGATTATAAAACGCTAATAGATAAATTAGGGAAGTACCCTTTACATAAGACCGATTTATATACCTTAGTGGATGAAAAAGAATTAAATATAGTGAGCGGAAACTTAAAGAAATCGCATCCTACTAGTGAAGACTTAGTAACCCCGAAAAACGAACATAAAAAAGAACATACCGATAAAGAAATTAATGCTAAAGATAACAGAGTCCCTGTTCATACTCCAAATAAAGATAAGGATATTGGAAGAAAAGACCACTTAAATAAAGGTAATAACGCTGATATCAACGAAGTGCCAGAAGTTTCGGTGAAAAAACCTTTAGAAAAAAATAGTTCTTATCTAGAAGCCCCTGTAAAAGTAGAAAACACAAACGGAAAACTAGAGTCACAAGACATCAAGGAAGAAATTAATGTTAACGACGAAATTAATGTTTTCAATATGAAGAACAAAGAGCAAATTTTGTCTACTAACCAAGAAGTAAAACACAAGCAAAATGACTCTAATAAAACAAACGCAGTTTCTACTGATGAATCAGAAGAAACTGATATATTTGCGGAGTTAAAAAAACATAGGTTAGATATGGATAGCGCTGAAATAAAGTCAATTTCGGAACTTAAATCAGAAAATAATAATTGGCAAGTTACTACTGAAAAGAAAAGTCAGATGAAGCTAGATGATTGGATTGAATCATTTAAGCACGAAATTGATAAACTTGCTGACTTTAGAATAGAGAATAAACAAAAAGTGTCAATGTTATTAAAGGAACAAGATGAGCAGCTAAGAATACTAGTAGAAAAGAGAGAGTCATATATTCTTATCGAAGCAAAAGTTACTGATAAGATGACTGACAATCTTAATGTCATACTTTCTGAAATTCAAAACGAAATGAAAGAAAAAGGAATTGAGGTAAGAGTAGATATAAAGAGCGATCAAGATGAAAGTAAAGAAAATAATGACGCCGAACAAGAAAAACAAAATGAAGAACAACAGCATCAGGGAGGTAACAAAAATGGCAGACAGCATAATCAATCCGCTAAATAATCTTTCAACTTCAACGGTAGGTAATTCTGTTGATAACACAAAAAGTGAAGATACTTCTTCAGCTTCTTCAATCGATGAAGAGGGTTTCTTAAATCTATTTATAGAAGGTTTAAAAAACCAAGATCCTATGTCTCCAATGTCTAACAGTGAGATGATGGGTCAGTTAACTCAACTAACTGAAATTCAAAACACAATGAATATGAAAAAAATACTTCAAGATTTAGCCGCTTCTATTCAAAGTCAAAACCCAATTGGTCAGTTCTTAGATTTAATGGGTAAGACAGTTAAAATAAATGACGGGAGCAATAATTCAATCGAAGGCCAAGTACTTTCTGTAGGAAAAGACGGAGATCAAGTTGTATTTGAATTGATGAACGGAGATACATATAATGTTAACCAAATTATTGGTGTAACAGAAGCTTAAGTAAAGTTACATAGAACATTTTAATAAAACCGTCTTCTAATGTAAGACGATTTATAAATACATAGATATTTAAGTTACAATATAAAATTTTTCTCTTTTTTAACTAGAGGTGAAGTGACGATGTTACGTTCTTTTTATCAAGGTATTGCTGGGATGAAAGCAATGTCCGATGGTTTATCAGTTACGGGAAACAATATCGCTAATGCGAGAACAAACGGTTATAAAACAAAGCAAGCTTTGTTTGAGGATATGTATTATCAAGAAATGAAAGCAGCTACTTCCGTTAGTGACAAGTATGCAGGGAGTAATGCAATTGCACTAGGTAATGGTTCAAAAATGAAGGGTGTAGCTGTCGATCAAGGTCAAGGTAGTTTAAACAGTACAGGACGTACTACGGACTTAGCTATCTCTGGAAATGGCTACTTTATTGTAGGTGATGCCAACGGTGAAGAAAGAAGCTATACAAGAGATGGAGCGTTCGATTTATCAGCTGACAATAAGTTACAAGCATCAGGTGGACAGTATGTAATGGGATGGAATGTAGACCCTCTTACAGGTCAAGTTAATACCGGTGCGGCTGTAGCTCCTATTGAAATTAATTTAAATAACATTTCAAAAGCCTCTGAAACTACAAGTGCAAAAGTTTCTGGTAACTTAAGCGCTACTTCTGAAGTAGGTAATGTAGTTGGAATGCAAATACCTACCTATGACACTTTAGGTTCTCGTCACGATATTGATATGAACTTTATTAAAACTTCAGCTAGTCCAAGCCAATATGTTTATATTGCTTCTCCAGCAAAAGACTTCATTAAATCTGCAAGTGTAGACCAAATTGCTTTCCAACCTTCTTTAAACATTGCAAGCTTAGTTCAAAAAGGAAATTATTCAATTTCTACTGCTGCTAGTGCTACTCCAGGTTCAGTTGACATTACTCTAAAGGATCCTTCAGGAACAACCGTATTAACAAAAACAGTAACAGATAATGACCAAACTGTTTCATTAGACGATGGTACTAATCAATGGTTCACTATTGAATACGAAAAAGGAGGAGCTCCATCGACAGCTAGCTTCCAAGTTGGTGAAGTTGGTACGTTGGAATATGATGCATACGGTAAATTAGTAACTATGAGTGGTTCAGGCGTGAATGGTAGTGCACAAGTTGATTTTATGCCTCAGACAACAGGGAAAGCGATGTCTATCAATGTTGATTTAACTAGCCTTTCAGGCGTAGCAGCTGATGATATCACTTCTGTTTCAGATTCAGACGGTTTCCCAGCTTCTATCTTAAAAGGTTACAGTATTGGTGATCGAGGGGTCATTAGTGGATATTTCAGTGATGGATCAGTTAAGGCTATAGGACAAGTAGCGGTAGCTACATTTGCAAATCCTTCTGGTCTAACAATTGAGGGAGAAAATCTATTTACAACTAGTGCTAGTTCAGGTGAACCCGAAATTGGAGTTTCCGGTTTAGGTGATAAAGGAGTTATTAAATCTGGTTCATTAGAAGGTTCTAACGTTGATACTTCTAAAGAGTTAACAGAATTAATGTTCTATCAAAAAGCATATACAGCTAACTCAAAAACGATTACTATTGCAGACCAAATTCTAAACGTAGCAATTGGTTTAATTCGTTAATCTTATTTAAAACATCAGACCTTATGGTCCTGATGTTTTTTAAAGGAAAAACAATAAAAGCAATAAATTTATTTAAAGATAATCTAAATTATTGGAGGCCTATTATGATTTATTTAACAAGAATTGATGAGGAAAAAACAAAATTCTCTATTAATCCTCGAAAGATATTAACTGTTGAAAAAAGCATAGGTGGAAAGAGCAATGTTCATACAGATAACGGTAAAGTTTTTACAGTAGTAGAAACCGAAGAAGAGATAAATAAAAAAATTATCGATTATGAAGCAGTTATTATTGAACAAGCAATAAAAAAGGCAATGCAAGAAGTATCTCGTAAAGAAAAGTAGGTGAATCATTATGAATAGTAATCAAGATCCAAAATGGTTAAAGAATATTGCTGTAAATATGGTTGTAGAAGCGGGGAAAGCTGAAAAATCAGTTGATGAAATTCTTCTATGGAGAAAAGGGACAACCATTAAATTGGACGATTCAAAGGTCAACGTTCTAAGAGTATATATTAACAATCAGTACTTTGCATATGGAGATGTTCTTAGAAATGTAGATGGAGAAATGAGTCTTAGAGTGAGCAAGGTGTTGTTAGACGAAAGGGGATTAACCAATGTATCCCAAAATATTGATATGTGATGATATAGTATATAGCCGGACGATGCTGAAAAATATATTAGACCAAATCGGTCAATACATAATTGTAGAAGTAGAAAATGGAAAAGAATTAATTAGTGAGTTATTAAGAAGTAGGGAAACAGGTGCAGAATTTAGCTACTTGTTTTTAGATTTAGAATTGAGAAGAGAAGACGGAATAAATTTATTGAGGGAAGTAAGAAAAATGGAGCCTTTACTAGAAATATTTTTATCCGGTGGAGTTAGTTTAACAGATGAAAATATAAAAAAAGGGATTGAGCTAGGAGTGAAAGGCTTCGTCTCAAAACCATATAAATCAAAGCACGTTAAAACAATATTTAAAAGTGTGTGAGGTGAATTGAATGGACAACTTAGAAAAACTAGGGCTTAGTGTATATGACTTTGATCGCCCCGATAAATTCAGTTTTGAAAATCTCCGAAGTTTAGACTCCTTAATATCAGTCTTTTCGAGAAATTTTGCTACTGATTTATCAGGTCTATTAAGGATGCCTGCGGAAGTAGAAGTGAAAAAAGTAGAACAAGTGCCTTTTGGCTCGGAGTATTTAGATAAGAGAGACAAAGATGAGTCAATTTATGTAGTAACAAATTTAGGTGATAAGGAACAAATTATTTTACAGTTAGATGTAGGTTTCTTATTGGCAATTCACTCTAAACAATGTGGAGGAAACTTCGAAACAATCAAAAAGGTAAAAAAGAATATTACCGACTTTGAAAAGTTAACTGTTGAGCACTTAGTAGAGAACTATATGTATCCTCCATTAAGAGAAGCATTTAAAAACATATGGGATTTTAAATACCATATAGAAAGAATCGAAACAGACCCTCAATATGCTAAAATAACTGTCCCACAAGATATGGTTGCATTAATTACGCTAGACGTAAGAGTAAGAACAGATCACACCCAAGTTCAAATAGTTATTCCGTTCTTATCAATTGAGCAATTTATAGAAAGCTTGAGTACCGATAATGTCTTAAAAAATAGAAAAACAGAAACACCACCAGAGCAAATTTTTTATTTGAATGATCATATTTTACAAATTAAACGCAATTTTGAAGTAGAGATGGGCGTTTTAAATCTTTCCGTAAATCAATTGCTTGGTTTAGAGACAGGAGATGTGCTGGTTCTTAATGAGGTAGATAAACCAATGGTCTGTCATTTTGGTGGAAAAGAAAAATTTGTTGGAAAGATCGGTGCCAAAGATGGAAAAGCGGCGGTTAAAATTTTAGGAATAGTAAAAGACGTAGAAGGTAAAAAGGAAAAGATTGAAAAGGTAAAAGAAAGTAATAGTGTATTAGAAAATTAAAGCTAGAGGGGAGGAACCGCTTTAGCGGGACAAATCTATGAGTGATGAATTTGATAAAGATACATTAGATAATCAACCTAATAATGAAGATGATCAACCGGAAAATTCGGATAGTGAAAATAAGAGTGCGCGCCCAGTTATTCTTGAGGAACTAACCGAAGAAACAAATCCTAACATATCATTGGAGACAATTCATAAGTTAGGTAACGTTGAACTCCCTGTTAGAGTCGTATTCGCGAATGTAACAAAAACTTTTGAAGAGGTTCTTGCAATGTGTGAAGGGGATATTGTAAAGCTAAACCGCTTTGCTGGAGAACCGGTAGACATTTTTGTTGGAGAACGTGTATTAGCAAAAGGGGAAATAACAGTAGTGGATGATTGTTTTGGAGTCCGTATTGTAGATATTTTACCTTCTGGAGAACGATTAGGTCCATCTTCATTAGAATAAATGACAGAAGAAAATAACAAAAAGTAGGGAATTATACAATGCTATTAAACTTTCTAAATATCCTTATTATTTTTGGTATTTTGCTGGGTATAACTTGGTTTATATTGAGGAAAACCAAAAATAGAAATTGGGCGGGAATGAATAGAAGTGAACATATTAAAATAATTGACGATGGTATTCAGATGGGTTTTGGTCAAAAAATTTCTATCATAAAAATTGATAAGGAGTACTTTGCTTACAGTTACGGTCAAAGTGGAGTGGCTTTTGAAAAATTAGGTTCATCTAAAATTGAGAGTCAACAATCAAAATGGGAAAGAGAAGTTATGGGAGAAGACCATAAAGAATCTTTTCAAGCTTTAGGGGAAGTGTTGAAGAATGAAAAATAAAATACTATTTTCTATTCTATCCGCTTTCCTTTTTTCTTTCCTATTTATTCACCAGCAAGCCTTTGCAGCTGAAACAGATAATCCTTTAATAAACCTTCAAGTTGGAGAAAGTGGGAATCTTTCTTCCTCTGTTGAAATCTTCGCTATTATAACCCTTTTATCATTCTTACCAGCTATTGTTATCACAATGACTTGTTATGTAAAGATTGTTATAGTTCTATCTTTAACAAGACAAGCATTAGGTACAGCTACAGCTCCACCTAACCAAGTTATAACAGGAATAGCCTTAATTGTAACTATGTTTGTAATGGCTCCCGTAGCCCAAAATATATACCAAGATGCTTACTTACCATATAAAGATGGAAAATTAAATTTTGAACAAACAGTAGAAAAAGCAGAAAAACCACTGAAAAAGTTTATGGTAGATAACGCTGACGAAAAACAAATTAAAATGGCGGCTAAGTTAGCGAACGTTGAGATTGGGAAAAAAGAAGATGTTCCTTTTTTAGTTGCTACTTTAGCTAATATCATAACGCAAACGCAAGAAGCATTAGGTATGGGTGTGTTAATTATGGCAGCATTTGTTGTAATTGATATGATTGTATCTGCTGTACTAATGCTATTGGGTATGATTATGTTGCCACCAAACTTAATTAGTTTACCAATAAAAATAATAACATTCCTAGCAGCCGGAGGATTCCAACTAATCATTGAGATTCTGGTACAAGGAATAAAAGTTTAGAGTGTTCCATAAAGGGCACTCTCTTTTTTTTGAGAAACATCATTTGTTATAGGGATTTATGAAAAAAAAATAAAGGTAAGAAAGAGGTGAGAAGGTTGGATGTCTCAAACATAAATTATATTTTTCAACAGTATATGATGACTACTCTCGTTATATTGTTCCCATTGCTCGCCATTACCTTTGTTTTAGCTATCGTAGTAGGTATTTTTCAAGCGATGACACAAATTAATGAACAAACTTTATCATTTACACCTAAATTATTAATAGTGTTTTTTCTTATCCTAGCATTTGGAGGAGTAATGTTTGATAAGTTGGTCCAGTTAATCCAAGAAACACTACGGTTAGCTCCTACAATCTTTTAAGGAGTCGATAATAATTGTCTTTTGATGAATACTGGGTTCTTGTTTTATTAGCCCTTGCAAGAAGTGTGACTTTTATATTTTTCCTACCCTTCTTTAGAGTTTCAGGTATCCCAACAATGGCTAAGGCATCTATTGCTATAGGGATTTCACTCTTCGTTGCATATAGAATGGATCCCATAAGCTTAGATAGCATATGGACTTTTTTAGCAATGATGTTGCTTCAAGTAATCATAGGACTAATTTTAGCTTACGTAGTCGAAATGATGGTATCCATAGTAAAGATAGCCGGCTCCTATGTTGATATAGATATTGGATTTTCAAATCCATTTATGGATATTAACCATTCGCAAACTACAGCTTTATCAAACCTTTTTTATTTAATGTTCGTTTTAGTATTTTTAGTAACGGATGGTTTTAATAATGTTTTAGCTGGTTTTATTTATTCATTTGGCTTAGATATTACTAAACAATTCTTACTAGGCGGAGACCTATTAAGTTTTCTTCTTGATACATTGTCATATATGTTCTTCGGAGCTTTGCAAATAGCATTGCCTTTTATGATGGCAACTTTTTTAGTAAACCTTGCAATGTTATTAATGAGCAAGTCCGTAGATAAAATTAATATTTTAGCAAATGTATTTGGAGTCAAGATTTTAGTGGGAGTGTTACTTATATTTGTAACAATTCCAACTATTACAGTAGTGTTCCAACAAGTGAACGACAATTTATTTGAGAAGTTTCTCGAAGTAATGAAATATATGTTTGAACGTAAGACATAAAGGTAGGTGAGAGCCTGTGGCAAAAGACGGAAGAACCGAAAAAGCCACCCCCAAGAGAAGGCAAGACGCCAGGAAGAAGGGGCAGGTTCTAAAGAGTAAAGAATTTAGTAATCTAATGAGTTACGGAACTTTATTCATTGGAGTTGTTTTTCTTGGTTCAAATGTTATTTCTATTTTCTTTAAGATAATGCAAACAATGTTTGATCAACTCAAAATGAATGCTAGCCCAATGCAAATTTCAAAGGAAATGATGATGGAAGCCGCGCCTTTGTTTATTGGTGCAATAGTGTTATACCTCGCATTTACAATTCTAAGTTATTACCTTCAAGTAGGTTTCTTATTTTCTCCCGAAGCAGCTAAACCAAACTTTAAAAAATTAAACCCAGCTAACTACTTTAAACAATTAGTCAATTTGAAAAAGACTGGTTTTGAATTAATTAAAAATATAATAGTGTTTGTAATTATTGTAGCTGTAGTTTATAACGTATACTCCAACAATGCTCACAAGTTTCAAGAGTTGCTATTATTATCTTGGTTCGAGTCTCTTCAACAGTTTCAAGGTATTTTAAACGAACTAATGCTTAAGCTTGGTATTGTTTTTGTTGGTCTTGGTATTGCAGACTATTTATTTCAAAAGTATGAGTACGAAGATAGCTTGAAAATGAAAAAAGAAGATATAAAAGATGAAATGAAAAATCAAATGGGTAATCCAGAAATACGTTCAAAACAAAAAGCCCAGTTTAGAAAAATTTTAGAGAAACAAGTAGCTAAAACGGTGCCGGATGCTTCAGTAGTAATAGTCAACCCTACTCACTATGCAGTAGCTCTCCGTTATAAAAAGAAACAAGGAGATAAAGTGCCTAGGGTAATTGCTAAAGGGGTAGATCATATAGCCTTATATATGAAAGAAGTAGCTAGGGAACATAACATTCCAATAATTGAGAATGTTCCACTAGCCCGTAAGATGCACGCGGAAATTGATGAAGGAGATTACATACCGGAAGACCTTTACGAAGTAGTAGGGAAGATCATAGCTAAACTTGTTAAAAACAACAAAATAAAAATTGATAAATAGTGGTTATGCAGGGGGGAAATTAATGAATTTAAAACCTTTTTACGAAGAGTTTAAAACCACGTTATTAATTTTCGGCGTTATAGCGTGGGTTATCTTCTTGATAGTGCCTATGCCAGGCATAATTATCGACTTATGTATTTCAGCCTCCTTAGCATTTTCAATGATTGTATTATTGACATCTGCAACTATTGATAGTTGGGACAAACTTAGAACGTTCCCAATGATATTGTTAATGAGCACAATCTTTAGGATTGCTTTTAACATCGCAACTACTAGAAAGATTATATCAGGAGGGAATCCTGGTACAGTAATTGAGTCAGCGGGACATTTAATAGTCCAAGATGAAATAATTATTGGTCTAGTAATGTTTATTATCTTATTAATTGTACAGTTTATTGTTGCTAACGGCGCAAGTCGTTTTGGGGAAGTATCTGCCCGCTTTATGTTAGATGCTTTACCTGGTAAACAAATGAGTATTGATAATGAGTTAAATCAGGGTGCAATCGATGACCAAACCGCAAAAAAACAAAAAAGAAGACTTCAAATGCAGGTTGATTTCTACGGAAGTCTCGATGGTGCTGGTAAATACATAAAAGGTGACGTTTGGGCCAGCGTATCTATGATTGTAGTCAATTTAATCGTTGGTTTAATCGTTGGTATGGTAGAGCTAGATTTATCTTTTGTAGATGCAGCGAACCGTTTTACATTGTTAACTGTGGGTGATGGAGTAGTCAACCTAATTTGTGCTCTTATGATTACTGTATCCGGCGCAATTGTAATGGCTAAAGTTGAAGAAGAAGATGATGATAACGGAGTCAAAGGTAGCAGTGTTATGCAACGTATCCTAAAAGAGTTAATTCCAAACTCTCGTAATTTATACATTGCTGGCACAGTATTGATTGCGCTTGGTTTAACAGGACTTCCTTTCTTCCAACTTGCCTTGCCGGGTGGCTTGTTAATATTTGCAGGCTATATGATGCAAAGAAATAAAAAGGCAGAAGAAGAGAATAAGGCAAATGAGGAATTGATGAAAAGGAAAACTGAGCAGAAAACTTCAAAAGAAGTTAAAATCAAACGTTCAGTCGAGCCAATTGTACTTGAGGTTGGATACAAACTTGCTCCATATTTTATGTCAGATACCACAGATGTATTTGGAAACAAAAAGGAAAGTATTAACGATAAAACAGATTTAATGAGACAAATTTTTGCTAATAAATTAGGTATTAAAATCCCTGGAATAAAGATAAGAGATAATGTATCACTCCATCCATCAACTAAATATGTAATCAAGATAAAGGAAAGCGCAGTAGCTTCAGGTGTTATTAAAAAGGATAAAATTTTAGCAATCCCTACTCCTCTCGTAATTAGCGAAATTGAAGGTGAAAAGACAAAGGATCCAATCTTTGAACAAGAAGCTTATTGGATTAATGAGGACCAGTTAGAAGAAGCGGCGGATAAAGGCTATGATGTTTGGAGTCCAATTACAATTATTGCTACTCACTTACATCAAATTATTGAGAAAAATCTTTATCAGTTTATTTCCCTTCAACAAGTAGCAGATATGGTTCAGGAAGTTGGAGAAGAGCAACCTATTCTAAAAGAAAAAATGGACAAAATAGATGACCTATACTTACTTCAAAAAGTAATTGTTTCTTTATTAAAAGAAAAGGTATCTATTAAGGATTTACCTACGATAATTGAATCATTCATTGAAGCCTACAATCAAACAAAAGATATAGATACTATCGTTTCATTCGTAAGACAAAGGATTTCACGCCAAATCTGTGAAAACTATATCAACAATGATGGCAAGCTTTATTTAATCTCACTAAAAGAAGAAGAGAATATGGTTGTGAATTCTCATAATGGAGTCAACATACTCTCTATGGCTTATGACTGGCAGGTTAAGTTCTTAGAGCGACTTAAGAAAGAAAAAGATAATGCTAGGGCATTAAAGATTGAACCAGTTATAGTAACTCAAAGACCGGATCTTCGTCCAGCTATTAGCAGGATGATGGAGAACTTTGATACAGACACACCAGTTATATCTATCTATGAGTTGCCATCTAATGTGAAAAATAAAGTAATTGCAAGCATATAACGTGGAGGTGAATGGGGATCTTTTTCCCCTCTAAAAAATGTCCCAAATTAGAAAAGAGATTGGATTTTCTCCTGAAGAAATTTACAGAAAACTTGAAGCGGAGTATGGAGATGCTTACAGGGTAATTAGTAAGGATAAAAAGAGAAAGTGGTTTAGAAAACAGTACATATTTGAATATGAACTAATTCAAGATCAAAAAAAGAAAGATCGTAAAACAATTATTGATATTCTTAAAGAATCAAAAAATGAAAGAGTATCTAATCTGAAAAATGAAGGAAATCTAACTAGAATTGAGCAAATTAAACCTGAAACAGAAAAAGTTCTAAGCTCGGAGTTTTCCGAGATCTGGGATTACTTAAAAGAACAAGAATTTGATTCTAAATGGATTGAGTATCTCTTAGAAACAGCTCAAAAAGGAAATCCTAAAACGTTAGATGAATGGAAACAGAGTATTAATCTCATCATTAATGAAGAGATGAGAGACTGGGTAGAAAAAAACGATTATCAAATCTTAACTTTATTTGGCCCAACCGGCGTAGGGAAAACCACAACTTTAATTAAAATAATGAACCGCTTACAAAAAGGAACTAAAAAAATCGGTGTAATAACAACAGATAATTTTCGTGTTGGCGCCTATGAACAAATGAAAAATTACTCTGAAAAACTGGATTTCCCTCTCATCCAAAGTAACATAGATGAACTGAAAATCCCTGTTAACGTTTTTAAACATCAAAAAGGTATGGATTACATTCTTATTGATACATACGGAAGGAATCCAAAGGATTCGGAAATGAAAGAAGAAATTGAGATGTATTTACGAACGGTTAACCCTGAAAGTGTATGTTTAGTGTTAGCGGCTAATCAAAAATATAAAGATATGGTTAAAACAATTCGAGCATACGATGGAGTTAAAATTGATCATATCATTGTCACAAAAATTGATGAGACAGACTCATACGGTTTTATTTACAACCTTTATAAGGAATTCAATATACCAATTTCTTATCTTACATTCGGTCAAAAAGTTCCAGACGACATTGAATTATTCACTACAAATTACTACACTAATAAGATTTGGGAAGGTTTCTCCAATTAACTTGGAGAGGCTTTTTTTTGTTTTGAAAAGAGTTTGAATAAAAAATGGATAAGTAATTGAAAGGTTGTTTAGGATTTTTTTTTAGAAAGTAGAGGTGGTTTCAGATGAATCCGTCTCGTAACGAGCTTTGGAGTCTTTATACTCAGAAGAAGAGCCAAGAAATTAGGAACCAACTTGTAGAGAGCTATTTTAGCTTAGTGAAACAAGAAACCCAAAAAATAAAAACCCCAGTGGGAATAGAAAGGCAAGATATTTTTCAATTTGGAATCTTAGGCTTAATAAAAGCTGTTGATAACTGTGATCCTGATAAAGTTGAAAAATTTGAAGCATACGCGTCAATTAGAATAAGAGGAGAAATAGTAGACCATTTAAGACAATACGCAAAACATTCTCAAGGTGTATCTAGAACAACCTTAGAAAGAATAAAGAAGATGGAACGTATTAAAAACGAAATAGAGATGCTTAAAAACGATAAAGCAAATGAAAAAGAAGTTATGGACTATTTAAAATTAGATGAAAAAGAGTTTAGTAAATTACAATTAAAAACACTTATATATAATGGTATGTCAATCGATGATTTTTACGAAAATCCAAATTATGAGAAAAAAATAGATAAAAGCGATGATGCTGAAAACCAAATGTTAGAAGATGAAAAGAAGCAAGAGGTAAAAATACATTTAAATCATTTAAAAGAAAAAGAAAAGTGCGTAATAGACAGTTACTACTTTCAACATAAGAATATTAGTACTATAGCAAAAGAATTAGGGGTATCTGAAGCTAGAGTTTCTCAGCTTCATCACGATGGAATAAATAAACTAAGAAAATTACTAAATAATGAATAGAGGTGCAATATGGGAAACGTCTATACAGGTGCAATGGGAATGATTTCTTTCCAAACAAAACTTGATGTTATTGGGAACAATATTGCTAATGCCCGAAGCAACGGCTACAAAAAAGATACAGAGACATTTAGTGTGTTTGAAGAAGGTATGAGAAAGATTATTTCAAACGATAAGACCGGAAATATAGGTCCATATCAGAATGAAGTACATATTGATGACATTCAAACAAACTTTAATCCAGGTTTAATAGAAGTCACAAATAGCTCTTTGGATGTCTCATTACAAAATAAAACAAACCAAGATGGAAGCAAAAGCATTTCATTCTTTGAAGTCGGTATTAATGGAGAGAATAGGTTAACTAGAGACGGACATTTTCAACTGGATGAGGAAAGAAACCTATCATTAATGAATGGAGCATTTCTTTTAGATACAAATGGAAAACATATTCAGATTCCTGAAGGGGTAGATATCACAATTGATAAGGAAGGAAAAGTATTAAATAAAAATACCGGTGAAGAGATAGCTCAACTACAAATTCGTACGGTTGATGAAAAAAATACAGGTTATTTAAAGAAAACAGAAGGTACTATGTTCAAGGTTATGACGGTAGATGATATTCAAGATAGCTTCGGTCCCTTGGATAAAGTTTTAGGAGCATTTGATTCTAATCAATCTCTCTTAAAAGTACTAAAGAATAAAGATGTATTAAACGAAGCAAATACTACTGGTCAAATTAACATCTTTAACCCAGTTAATAATGTTAATGTTATGCAACAAACATTAGAACAATCAAATGTAGATATTGCGGATGAAATGAATGAGTTAATGTTAGCGCAAAAAGGCTTTCAAGCAAACTCAAAAGCAGTGACAACGTTTGATAAAATTAACGAAAAAGAAGCAAATCAACTAGGTGCCTAATTTATTAGGTACCTTTTTAATTGCGGCAAATATTTTAGATATACCTCTTGTTTTTGAGAAAAAGTACAGAATATAATTCACTCGAAGTTGAAACGAAAAGAAAAAAACTAATAGATTGTTCTTCAATATCGTAGGGGAGGGAAAGTATTGTCCCGCTATCAAAAAGATACCAACCGCATAAAAGACATTGAAGAATTACTGAAAGATCCTTTGTTAGCTCAAATTCCATCTGACCCCCAACCAGCTGAAATTGCTGAAATTTTAGCTAAAAATCCGACTGTTATTGGTTGGATTGGCAACATTTTAGCAGACTTAGATTTAAAAATATCCAACAAAAAGTTATTGATATCCAAAAAAAACAGGGAGTTGGATTTGAAAAAGTCTGAGATTCGGTTGGGTACCATTAATGCATATCGGAAAAATTTAGATGAATCATTAACTAATGAAGTTGATGAAATAAAAAAGCTGATGGAAACGGGATATACACGCACCGAAGCAAAAGAAATTGTACGTCTTCGTAGACCCGAAAAACCTAGAGAAGCCGACTTATCTGATAAAGCGGAGTATTTAACCAGAGAGTTTGTAAAAGACGAAATTGAACCTCTAGAGGAGCAAATTGTCCTTTTACAAAAAGAATACGACGATTGGAAGGTTAAATACAAATTATTCGAAAATAATTTTAAGGCTTCACAATCAATAAAAGGCTTAATACAAAATGACAGAGATAAATATTAATAGGAGGTGCGAACTGGTCATTTAGACCAGGATACATTATGGAAAAACAAACATTTGGATTAAATCGTGGTGTATGGTGCGGTAAAGTTGTGAAAGGACCTGAGTTCAATCACGACCTAAGAAACAAGGAAACGGACGAAGTAATTGAACAGTACTTCGTTGTTGAAGTAGAAGTGGAGTTCGAAAACTCTAAGAAAACTGTAAAAGATACTTCCGTATTACCTGTTCTAATTACAAAAACAAAAATGGATAGCCTTGGCGGAATTCAAGAAGGCGATTTATTATTTGTAAAAGGCGAATATCGTGCATACGATCGTCGCGATGAAGAAAGCGGTAGACGCCACACAATTACACGTATTCTTTCTAAGAAAACTGAAAAAGTGGAAGGTTATACTCGTACACGTAATAAAATTGAGTTTCACGGTGTGTTAAAGAGTAAGCTTTATAAAGCTAAATTTAACGAAGAAGGCGTACTTGAAAAAGACGAAAAGGGCCGCCCTGTAGCAGTATTAGATGAAGAAGGAAATAAAATTCCTTGGGTTCGTCGTAATACTGAAGGTCTTACTGTTAACGATTTTGTTTTAGAAGTAGCAAAAGAAATCATTGATGAAAACGGTGAAGTGAAAACTGCTTATACTGATTACATTCCAATGATTGCTTACGGTGCAGTAGCTTGGCAAATCGCTAAAGAAATTGAGCTTGATACAAAAGTAAAAGCTCGTGGTTATATTCGTCGTCGACCTAAAAATGGATTTGATGGTGAGTATGTATATGAGCCAGTTATTACTCGCATCACACCTGTTAAAGACGAAGAAGTTAAAGACGAAGAATAATATCTAAATACAGATATTAGCATACATAGGTTAAAAAAATTATATACATACTTCACTTCAGTAACAGTTTGCAGCTGTAGACTTGAGTGAAAAAAAGATCACTTTAAGTGGTCTTTTTTTATTTGTTTTTTTTACAAAAAAATTTATTTTCAAATGCATAAATGCAAAAAGGTATAATGTCAGAGGAGGTGTAGATTATTGTATATAGTAAAGACAAAATACAGCTTAGAGACAAACATTGAACCGTTGTCTTTGTTAGAACAAGCAAAAGAATTAAATGTAGAAACACTTCTAATTGCAGATGATGGTCCTTACGCTTGGTTAGAAATTGAGAAATTAAATCACCAATACAACATAAATGTTCTTTATTCAATCGAAAAAGAAAGAAATGGCGTAAAGTTACTTTGGATTCCAAAAGGCGATATTTTAATAAAAGTAGCCAAGTTGGAAACTGCTTATCGAACAAATGATTTTTCTAGTATTGAAAAGGACGATTTTGAAGTTTTTCTCGTTCCAAAACATATTACAAAAAAAGAAATTATTCAAAAAGACTTAGATACACTTAGATGGTTAAAAGCAAAAGTGGATAAGGTTTACATTTTAGATAGAAAAAAATCCTCAAGGAACGCAAGGATTTTAAAAGAGAAATCAGGTGTCCATACACTTAAAATCAAAGAACTTGCATATCTAGATCCTATGGAACGAGATGTCAGTTTAATGAGAAAAGCAATTAAATACGGGAAATTTATTGAGGATAATTATAAAGCCTTTATGTTGCCTATACAATTTTTAAAAGAAGAAATGGAACCTTTTGAATTTAATAGAACAAGTCGCTTTTTCAGTAATATTAAGCAGAGTTTTATTGTAGAGGGTCATAAAGATTTTAAAGAGAAGAAAATGGAGTATTGGAATATAGAAGAAATAAGAAAAACAGTAATCCCTCAAGACTGGAGCCGCTTTTTTGGAAGAGAAATAAAAATTCCTAAGTCAACCTGGGAACAAAAAAAGTTGGCTTTACTATGCTATAAAGCAGGTTACGGATTCAATGAGCGCTATAATGGCCCCCAGGAAGAACTTGCTTATGCTATAAAAAGGTTAAAGCACGAGCTATCCGTTATTGCTGAAAAAGGATTTTATACATATTTCTTAATGGTAGCCGACTTCATTAGATATTGTCGCCAAAAAAATATTCGAGTTGGGCGCGGAAGAGGATCTGTCGTAGGGAGCGTACTAGCCTATTGTCTAGATATTATTCAAATAGACCCAATTGCTTATGAATTAAAATTTGAAAGGTTCTTAAATCCGTACCGTTCAAACAAACCAGACATAGATATTGATTTACCAGCAAGCCTAATACATATGTTATTTGATTATGTTAAAGAAAAATACGGATCAGAATTTGTATCAAAAATACTCACTTTTAATACTTTTGGTGTCATTAACGCAATCCAATCAATTAAAAATATTTTTGATATAAAAGAGCGTATTGAAACTTGGTTTCCAAAAGGTTTAGATAACCTAGATGAATTTCTAGAAACACCTGAAGGAAAGCAAGTGAAAAGAAGACTAAAAGAAAAAGGTTATCTGTACATTTTAGATTATGTAAATGGTATTGCAAGTTTACCTCAGGCTTTATCCATTCATCCAGCAGGTGTAATAATTAGTCAAGAATTAAATGAGCTTCCGTTAATTAAAAGGGATGGAGAGCTTGTTTTAGCATTTACAAAACAAGATGACCAAATTGAACGTCTAGGTGTAACTAAATTTGACTTTTTAAAGGTTAAAACATTAGACATCATTTTAGGTACCGAAGAAATAAGAAGAAAACTAGGTAAGCCAGTTTTTAACCTTGATTTTAACGATAAAAAAACATTTGAACTATACCGTAAAGGTAATTCAATAGGTGTATTTCAAATGAAATCTTTTGGTATGAGGAAGACTTGCCAAGAAGTTAAACCAGAAACTCTCGAAGATTTGATGGATATACTGGCACTTTATCGCCCAGGCCCTATGGAAGAAATACCTCGTTATATTGAAAACAAGGAAAAAGGATTTTGGTCTTTTGAAAAGTTAGATCCGAACTCCACTGAGTTCAAAGATATAGTTCCTATATTAAATAAGACTCACGGAATTATAACTTATCAAGAACAAATAATTGAGATGGCAGCTGTTTGGGCTGGTTATACTCTTGGAGAAGCTGACTTATTAAGAAGAGCTATTTCTGAGAAAAAGCGCAAATTACTTGAAGCGGAAAAAAGTAAGTTTGTTGAACGTTCTATCATCAACGGAAGAGATGTTAAAGTTACTGAATACATATATTACTTAATTGAAAAGTTTTCTGACTATGGATTTAACCGATCACACGCAGGAGGCTATGCTTTTTTCTCATTTGAAACGGCATTTCAAAAAGCTCACTATCCAGTGGAATTTATGACTTCCTCAATGAATGTATCTATTGATAAACGCAAAAAACTCAAAGTTTATTTAGAAGAAATCAAAAATATGCAAATAAGACTTCTTAAACCAGACTTGTATGAGTCAAATGTCCATTTTGAAGTAACAAAAGACGGAGATATTCGTATGGGTTTGGCTGCTATTGCAGGTATCGGTGCAGGTAAAGCTGCTCGAATCAAAGAACTTTTGGGAAATAAAAAGGTGAAAACTTTTGCAGAAGTTAAAGATAAATTAAAAGAAATGTCAGGAAGAACAATGGATATATTAATTCGTGCAGGTGTATTTGATTCTTTTGGAGACCGGTATCAAATATGGCAAAGTGTAAAAGGGAAAAAGAATCAAAAGTCATTAAATGGGGGAAATCCATTGCTTCATTATTTAGAATGGGAGCAAGAGCTTCTGCAATATACGTTTAGTAACTTTGATGAAGTTATTGCTACTCTAAATCCAGGTGAATATGTTATTGAGTCTATTTCACCTATTAAAGATAAAAAAGGTAGAAAAATGGCTTTTCTCAAGGTTGCTGACAAAAGTGAGAAAAAAGAGCTGGTTGTTTATTATAATGTCTGGGCGAATTTCAGCGATAAGCTCAGCGTGGGAACAATTATCTCTCCAAGAATAAAAGACAAAAACATTGCCATAACTTTTGATATAAAAAATGAGTCTACTTAAAGGCTCGTTTTTTATATGATTTATCTTTTTCATTCGTATATTTTTGTTGGAACTATCTGACAAATATAAGGATTCTGGTACTACTTTTTTTGAATTAAAAATTGTTCTAATAATACCTCATAATTTACTATTCCAATTGTTTAGTTATTTTTAGAGGAATTGAAACAAAAAAACAAAAAAAGAAGGTTGGATAAATAGTGTTAAGGAGGGTTAGGGCGTGGCTAAGAAAGTATTATTGTGGTTTACGGAAAATAAGACATATACTTATTTATTAATTGCATTCGTAATTGGATTTGCTTTTTTAATGAATGTTCTATTCACTATTCAACTTAAATTTGAAAATAGTGAGTTGCAAAATAATATCTCTGAGCTAGAAAATCGTATCAAAGGCGCTAAACAAGAACTCCAGCAGGCAAAAACAGACGCTTACATAGAAAAACAAGCCACTCAACGTTTAGGTATGGTGAAGAGCGGAGACACTCCGGTAAAAATCTATGTAATGGGACAAGAAGACGAACTTGATAAAAAAGCTGAGGAACGAGTTAAGCAAGATAAGGTGAGAATATACCTTAAAGATTGGTATGAACAAATGAAAATATGGGTAGCAAAAAAATAAACGGTCCTATTCTTCATAGGGACCGTTTTTTGTTTCGTTATACAAAATATCTTTTCTGGTTTTACCTTTTCTTTCACTTGTGAAATTAAAGGCGTCTCTGTTTTTAGTGAAGAAGCTTTGGTTTATCTGAGGATCCATTTTTCCCTCGCGAATAAGTTTTTCTCTCAACTTTTTAGATTTTGATTTACTCATAATATCCTCCTTGAAATACAAAAATGCCATTTATCTATAATATGATTATTTATTTTTTTTGCTGATTATATTTGAAAAATGTATAAATACCAATAAAATTCAGGAAAGAGGTGATGAACGAATGGATATGATAGCAATCCACGAAATTAAGTATGGTGATTTTTTGGAACAAAACTTATATCGTCACGATGGGCTTTTAGCCTTGTCAAAAGGTACTTCTATTCGTGATGTTGAAAAAGAGTGCATTCAAGATATGCAAATGCATTATGTGTATGTTGCACCTTATTATCAACGAACTTTTCCTAATGAGGAAACATTAGAAATTATAGAAGATGTTGTGTATAGCTGTAGCTTGTGGGATATGTCATCGTCAAAGAAGTTATATACAGGATTAGAAAAAAAGCTACAAAGAAATCCAAAGGTATTATCTGTACTATCATTAATGAGGGAAGTTGATCATTATTCCTTTGTATCGTCTTTAAATACTTCAATGGTAGTGGCACAGTTGTTAATGGTTGATAACCGTATCGATAGACATTTAATTGAAATAGTATTTTATACTTTAATTCACGATATAGGTAAAGTGAAAGTGGCTAAAATAACACAAAAGCAAGGAGAACTATCAGAAACAGAATTCAAAAAAGTACAAGAACATCCTCAATTCTCTCGAGATTTGTTAGAAAAGTACGGATTTAGCAAAAATGATGTAAATTTTGTAATGCAGACCCACGAAAGGTATGACGGCAGCGGCTATCCATTGCATATAAAAGGATATGAAATTCAGCCAATATCACAAGTTATTTCCGTTGCCGAAACCTACAATGCTTTATCTAGTTTTAGACCTCATAGACCACCATTTCATCCAATAGAAGTGTCAAAAATGATAGAGGAGGAAAAGAACAAAGCCTTTGCAGAAGATTATGTAACGTTATTTACAGAAAAATTTAATCCTTATCAAGAGGGTGCTCGGATCGAGTTAACTAATGGTATGTCAGGAGAAATTCTTCAAGTAAATCCACAAATTCCACTATTCCCTTTAATCGGCGTCTATAATGAAAACACAGGTGAGATATATACAAAAATTAATCTGTATCGCTATAGAGACGTTCGTATAGCAAGAGTTTTACCAAAAGAGCGGTTGTAGAGCCGCTTTAATTTTTTAACTTCTTTTTAAGTGCAGCAAGGAGTGGTGCAGTGTGAAGTTAGTAATAGCAGAGAAACCAGATATGGCCAAAGCTTATGCGGAAGCAATGAGCTTTACAGGAAAGTTCACAAAGGGTGATGGTTATTTTAAGAATAACGAGTATGTCATTGTTTGGGCATACGGTCACTTAGTAAATTCAAAAGAACCATCAGATTATTCAAAAGAAGAATTCGGAGGGTGGAATTGGGAATCGATACCGTTTGTACCTCCAACGGGAAAATTAGAATATCATTCACCTATTAAGAATGAATTTGATAATGTTAGAAAGAAACAATTACAGAATATAAAAAAAGTATATAAGCAATTTTCGTTCGATGAAATTATAAGCGCCTGTGATGCCGAGCGTGAAGGATTTTTAATTGCAGCAGAGATTATAGATGTTATTGGTATGAAAGAGCCTGTAAAGCGTTTATGGGTTCAATCAAAAGTAGAAGATGATATAAGAAAAGCCTTTAAAAATTTAAGAGGACAAGACTTTCTTGCTCCTAGGGTAGATTCAGCATACGCAAGACAATTCGCTGATTATATTTTAGGTCATAATTTGACTGTAGCCTTCAGTATTAAAACAGGTAGAAGATTACACGTTGGCCGTGTTCAAACTCCTACGTTAAGTTTATTAGTTCAAAGACGCTTGGAAATAGAGAACTTCAAACCAAAAGACTTCTTTGAACTAAAAGTTAATTTTAATAATAAGTACGAAGGTATGTGGTTCAAAGATGCTAAAGGAAACACGAAGTTTGAGTTAAAATCTGATGCGGAAGCTATACTTAATAAGATCGATGGCAAAATAGGGAAAGTAACTATAAAAGATGTGATAGAGCAAAAGGTAAATCCAAAAGAGTTATTTGATCTAGGTTCGTTACAAGCTGAGGCCAATAAAAAGTTTGGTTTCACAATGCAGAAAACATTAGATGTTGCTCAAATACTTTATGATAAGTATAAAGTGCTAAGCTACCCGCGAACGGATTCTAAATATATTATGAACTCCCAAGTCCCCGAACTACCTCAATTACTCCAAGCTGTAAACTCCACAAAATACTCCGAGTTTGTAAAAGATATCATTTCTAGAAATATTCCAATAAGCAAAAACTTTGTTAATGATAAAAAGGTTAGTGATCACTACGCAATTATCCCTACTAAAAAAACTTTAAATTTAAATGAAGTTACTGATGAAGTGAAAAATAAACAAGTAATTGCCACTAAAGAAGATATTGAAAATATCTATGACCTAGTTATACGCCGCTTTTTAGCAGTGTTTTATCCGGAAGCAATTTACGAGAAAACAGAAATTGTAACAGAAGTAGAAGGAGAAACCTTTAAAACTAATGGACGTATCTTAAAAGATCCAGGTTGGGAAGTAGTTTATGGAAAGGATGCAGTAGATGTAGAAGAGGATAGTGATAACGAGGAAAAAACATTACCTCCTATCGAAAAAGGTGAAGAAAATAGTATTTCAAAATCCGAATTGTTAACAAAACAAACAAAAGCAAAGCCTCATTATACTGAGGGTACGATTGGTAAGGCTATGGAGAATGCAAAAGATTACATAGAAGAAGCGGCTTTAAAGAAAGAGATGAAAGAAGCGGATGCTGGCTTGGGTACTGTGGCGACTCGTGCTCAAATCATAGAGAACCTAATTGCACGAAAGTATGTAGTCCGTAAAGGAAAACAAATTATTGCGACTGACTTAGCGGTTAAACTCATCGAAATTGCTCCAGAACGCCTTAAGTCTCCAGAAGTAACTGCTCAGTGGGAGAAAGAATTACGCCTCATTGAAGAAGAAAAAGTACATAAAGACGACTTCTATGAACGTATTGTTCAATTCGTTTCTGAAGAAATTAAAGAATTAAAAGAAAAATCACTATCTGTAGAATTTGAGAGTGAAGAAAGTGAAAATACAGTAGGTGTTTGCCCGAAATGCAACCAACCAATTATAGAGTTTCAAAAAGGCTTTGCTTGCAAAAGCAGTAATAGAGAACACGCTTGTTTCCGCGTATGGAAAGGTTTCTTAAATAAAAAAATATCAGCCAATCAATTAAAACAAATGCTTACAAAGGGAGAAACAAGTCAAATAAAGGGCTTTAAGACTAAAGCTGGCAAGATATTTGACGCGAAATTAAAGTTAAACGAGGAATATAGCGGGCTCGAATTTATTTTTGAACAAGCCGAGGTAAAAGAATTAGATATTACTTGTCCAACGTGCGGTGGGAAAATATTTGATCGTGGAAAGTTTGTTCATTGTGAAAACAATACAAAAGAGAATTCTTGTTTATCCCTACCAAAAGAATATGGTGGTAAGAAGCTGCCTCAAAAAGTTCTCAATGATCTAATTACTAAAGGTAAAACAGAATTACTCGATGGCTTTAAAAGCAAAACAACAAAAAATTCTTTTAAAGCACATTTGAAATATGTAAACGGAAAGTTAGAGTTTGAGTTTCCGGAAAGGAAACCAGTAGAGCGAACTGAGACTTCCGCTGTTTGTCCTTGTTGCGGTGGAACGATAGTAGAAATGGAAAAGTTATTTGGTTGTAGCAATTTCTCTTCTAAGAACTGTAAATTTACTGTGTGGAAAAACATCGGTGGTAAGCCAATGACAATTGACTTAATACAAGAAGTAATTAATAAGAAGGAAACTGAGAAACTTGATGGTTTTGTTAGCAAAGCAGGTAAATCATATCAAGCAAAATTAGTTTGGAACGAGAAAAAGAAAACAATTGAAATGTCCTTTAATTAATATTCAAGTAATAAAAACAGCATAGATGAAAACGGTAGCCAATCAATCGGCTACCGTTTTCTTATGTACCTTTTGCAATTATGCAATAAGTAGTTCATCTTTTTTCGCTAACATATTTTCTTTAGCCTCAACAATTAGCATATATAACTTACTACCAGGCTCAACTTCACAAATAGAGCGATTTTCTAGAGGTAGGTCTTCCCAACGAAGAGACTCATTTATTAATTTTTTTAGACAGTTCTTAGTTTTACGTTTATCGGCAAGTTTCGTACAAATTTCAAATTCACCTTCATAGTTCTCGTCAATGTGAAACTCTCTACCTTGAATAGTGATTGGATTCCAGCGTGTTAATAACATTATAATTCCTCCTGAATTTTGAATATTTCGAATTTTGTTTATATGTATGGGTTATCAGACAGCTTTTAAAATTCATTAAGAGATTAAAGCTGTCTTAGTGGTTTACTTATTTTTTCTGACTCTTGATGTATTCTTCTATAGCCCCAGGTGTACTTGAATCTAATGTACAGACATAGTAACTAGATGTCCAAGGAGAAGGCACTCGGCTTTTAACTTGAGCAAACTCGTTTTTTAAAATACTGGATGATTGGCGTTTTAAATGCCTAACAAGTCTATCAATTCCATATTGAGGATTTACCGCTACTTTTAAATGAACTTGTTCAGGCAATATATCTAACTTTATAATTTCTGCCGGATGTTCCGGAAGCTCATTTATCAGATTTTCTATAATCTGCTTTAACCTTACCTCTACTCCATCTTTTAAAATGTCTCTTTGTTTAGTAGAACACCAAGCAACTTGATACTTACAAGAGTGAACAACTTTTCTATAAAATTTTTTATCTGTATATTTTCTCATAACTGGATTATATAGCAGGTACAAAACTAACGCAAACCAAAGGCAGAATTTCTGCAAAAAAATAAAAATTAATTATGAGAACTATTGTTTTTTATTTTTTTTAGCAAATATAATGACTACGAAAATTAACAACAAGGACGAATTTAGTTGTTTTTCATCGTTAAGATATCAAGAAAAAATGTAAATGGAATTCTAGGAGGTAAGTTTTAAGATGGAAAAAGAAAAAGATCTCACTCTAAAAAAAGCAGAAAATGCAGTAATCAAAGTTATTGGTGTTGGTGGAGCAGGTTGTAATGCCGTAAACCGTATGGTGGAAGACCAAATTACAGGTGTTGAGTACATCGTTATTAATACAGATAATCAAGTGTTAGAAAATACTAAAGCTAAATCTGTATTAATTGGCTCTAAAACTACTCGTGGTTTAGGTGCAGGTGCAAACCCAGAGATCGGTAAGAAAGCAGCGGAAGAAACTAGAGAAGAAATTCGCCAAGCAGTAGAAGGTGCAGACTTAGTATTCATCACAGCCGGTATGGGCGGCGGAACTGGTACTGGAGCAGCTCCTGTTGTAGCAGCTATTTGTAAAGAATTAGATATCTTAACTATTGGTGTTGTAACTTTACCATTCTCTTTTGAAGGACGTAAACGTATGCGTTCAGGTCAAAAAGGCCGTAAAGAAACGTTTGAGAATACAGATACTTTAATCACAATTCCAAACGATAAAATTCTTGAATCGCTTGAAGAAGGCGAAGCTCAAAAAATTTCTGTAGAAGATGCGTTTAGATTAGCTGATTCAGTTCTTGCTAAATCTGCGATCGGTATCTCTAATTTAATTAATAAAAAAGGTCATATCAACCTTGACTATGCGGATATTCGCACTGCTGTACGCGTAGGTGGTTCAGCTCTAATGGGTATCGGTGAAGCTAAAGGTGAACAAGCGGCTATCAAAGCGGCTAAACAAGCTATGACAAACCCATTATTAACACACGGCATTACTGGAGCGAAAGGTATTGTAATGAACTTCACTGGTTCAAGCAAACTTTCATTTATGGAAATTAACCGTGCAGCATTAATGATTGAAGAGCACGCTGATGAGGATGCAGAAATCTTATTCGGACACGTTATTACTGACGATCCTAAATGGGAAGAAGATCGCGTAGAAGTTACAATCGTTGCTACAGGCTTTGAAGACGAATTATCAGAATCACAAACTCGTCAAAGTTGGTCTTCTCAAGGTATGGAAAAAGAACAACAACCTATGCAAACGATGATGAAGAACGATGACATAGAACTTTCAGTCCCTAGACGTGAAGAGAAGGAAGCAATGAGTACTTCTTCAAGATATGCTACTTTAGCAGAAATTGAAAAAGATATTGAAATTGAAATTCCTACTTTTCTTCGCCGTCGCCAGGGCTAATATTACATAGAACTTTTGCTCCCTTAATTGTAAGGGAGCAAAAAAACCATAAGGAGGGGAAAACCCTTATAGGGGCTATAAATGGCAAATAGACAAATAAGAAGAAATAATAAACCTATTAGTGAAGAAATTCTTAGCCAAGAATTTGAGGAAATCAAGGTTCCCTTCACTCAAAAGCGCTTGTATAATGCAGACGCAGTTGACCATTTTTTAACTCAAATCTCAGCTGATGTAGAACATTTAGAGAAAACATCTAAACAACTGCTTCAATTTTATGAGAATAATAAAAATGGCCGTGTAGCTGAAACGACTGCCAGTTCTACTCAACCTAAAACTGAAGAGAACGAGTTAGAAATGATGCAACGCCTCAAATCAAAAGATCAGCGTATGGAACGTATGCAAAAACAAATCTCTGAACTATTTGAAGGTGCAGTAACTAAAGCTGAGGGCATTGTAGACGAGGCTGAACTTGAAAAAGAGCAAATTCTTCACGAAGCTAAATTAGAAGCAGAGCGCATCATTAATGAAGCGCAGAAAAATGCTTATGAAATTAGCCGCTCTGCTGAAGAAAAAATTAGAGAAGCTAAACTCATTAAATATGAGATGGATAAACGCGCTCAAGAAATCCAAGGTGAAATTGTTGCTAAAGCAAATCAATTGGATGAAATGAAAGGTAGTCTTACTCTAATGAGCCAGAAACTACGTGGTCTTGTAGAAAACACTTCTGCTTAAGGGTGCTTTAGTTTTATCTTTTAAATTTCAACTTCAACTTCAGAATAAATCCCTCTACAAAGAGGGGTTTTTTTCTTTTTCTTTGAAAACATAGGTTAGATCAAGGAGGCACTATATTATGCAGAAAGTTAGATTTCATCCTTTATTTACTCTATTACTCTTAACCTTAATGGTATTTGGTTTGATGATGATATTTAGTGCAAGCTCTGTAAAATCACTAGCTGAAACTAATAATCACAGTATGTATTTGTATTTCCAGAAACAATTAGTAAATAACGTTGTGGGAATTGTTGCAGGAATCTGTGTGGCGATGTTCCCTTATACAAAATGGCGTGGTTGGATGCTATGGGCCAACGGCATTATGATTATATTGTTAATGTTGGTAGGATTTACTCCATTAGGCTTAACCGTCAACGGCGCGAAACGCTGGCTAGACTTAGGTGTATTCCAGTTCCAGCCTTCTGAATTAGCTAAGGTAGTAATGATTATTACAGTAGCCCACTGGATTGCTATTGCTAAAAAATATAATAACCTTAATACCTTACATACTTTAGGTAAAATAGGCATTTACATAATTGGTATGGGTGCTTTAATTGGTATTCCTGAAAACCACGCATCGGTAGTAATGATTATCATATTGGTAACAGGAACAATGCTTTATTTTGCTGGACTAAATAGACTGTTATTTTTTGGTGGAATCTTTAGTGGTATTGCTGTTGGAGCACTTATCATATTAACATCAGAGTTCCGAAGACAAAGGGTTTTAACATTTTTAGACCCGTTAGCTGACAAGCTAGGGGATGGATACCAAATTACTCAAAACTGGTATGCATTAGGTTCTGGAGAGCTTTTTGGAGTAGGTTTAGGGTTAGGAAGACAGAAATTTGGCTGGTTACCTGAGAATCATACCGATTTCATTTTAGGAGTAATTGGAGAAGAATTAGGGTTAATGGGCGTTCTATTTGTAATTGTATTAATAGTTGGACTTTACTTATTTGGGACTTCAATTGCTTTAAGTGCAAAAGACGATTTTGGTACCATACTTGTAATGGGTGTAATGTTATTGCTATTATTCCAAGCAGCAATTAATATGGCTGTAATTTCAGGTCTTTTCCCTGTAACAGGAATGCCGCTTCCATTTATAAGCTATGGAGGAACCTCCAATATCATTATGTGTATGATGATGGGATGCGTTTACAACGTTTATTCCCACACGAAAAACTCAGAATTAGCATAAGAAACAGAAGAAACCTATTTTTAGGTTTCTTTTTTTATAGTTTCTCTTAATAAAGGGTTAAATAAAGTGGTCTTTCAATGAAACGAGTGTATGAAAAACACTGAAAATTTTTTTTAGGTAAATTTCAAATAAGTCGTCTTTTAAGAAAAATAGGATTATAAACTTAATTTTCTTCGAAAATAAGGGTTAAAAGAGAGTTAATTAGTAAAAATGTCTAGATTTTTGTATGTTTTTTTGCTAATAATATTATTAGGTAAAAAAAAGGAGCTTGAAAATAATGAATGTGGATATAAAAACTGAAATTAAACAAGAGTTTTATAAACGCTTTTTTTTAAATCAACCGGTTACTGAATTAGAAGTTTATAATACAGATAAAGATTTCTTTGGAAAAATATTAAATACCTTTGGTTCTTGGTCAAAATTTGAAAAAGAAACAGGTTTTTTACAACGCCATTTAAAAGAACGAGAAAAATTCTTTTTATATATGAAAATGAAAATGAGATCACAGGATGTAGATAGATTTGGTCCAAACCCTGCTGTAGAGGGTCTTCGACACAAAAGTATTGAATCAGAAGTTAAGGATCGTATCTCTGAATGTTTCGGTACAGTAATTGCATTGACAAACTATATTGTTGATGAATGGAACGAAGACCGTGTGATTTTTGAAGCACATAGTCATTTTATAACAGGAGCTGAACCAGAAGATTTACCCGAATTGGATCCTGTTATGTACGAAAAATTAATTGAAATTTTTGCACCCAAAAAGGATAAAAGTAATGTCGCTAAAGCTGAAGAAAACTTTTATGCGGAATACTTAAAAAGATTTATGATTAATCCACGTGAAATGGTTAGTGCACAACAATCTCTTCGAGAAGGTATGGAAGAAATCAAAGAGAAAGAAGAGTTACCTACAGTTGGAGTTGTGGGAATTGATCTTAAGACTCTTATCGCTATTGGATACATCAAACAAGAAGATGCAGAACAAGTTTTGGCTTCTTCAAAAGTCGGAAAAGAAGAAGTGCTTGATTATGTAAATAGTCTAGATGAAGGTATTACTGATAGCCAATTAGCTAAACAAGATACTACAAGATGGTTAGCGGTTAAAAATAAATTCGGTAGTTTAAAGAAAGCAAGAGAAGTACTTAAAAAAGTAAAAGACCTTCACAAACAAGCATAACAAAAAGCAGTCGTTTACCACGGCTGCTTTTTTTGTTGTCTTATAGGTAAAGGAATGAAGTACAAAAAAATCAATTAGGTAAATAGCTATATGCCGGAAGGTGGTTTTTGGAATGATTGAGTTTATAGGCATAGAAAAGTTTTATCCTAATTCACGTATTCACGCTATTAAAGACGCTAGCTTTAAAATTGAGAAAGGTGAATTCGTCTTTTTTATGGGCAAAAGTGGAGCAGGGAAGACGACATTGTTAAAAATGTTATATAAGGCGGAAAAGCCAAGCGGCGGTATTATTATGAGTTTTGGTAAAGACATAAAAAAGATAAGTAAAACAACCTTAAGAAGAAACATAGGAGTTGTATTTCAGACATTTGAATTAGTTGAAAATAAAACTGCTCTTGAGAATGTTTCCTATGTTTTAGAATGTTATGGTTACAGTCCAAGAAAGTCTAAAAAGAAAGCGTTAGAAACACTTGAAATGTTAGGTCTTATGGGCAAAGAAAAGCAATATCCTCACGAAATGTCAGGTGGAGAAAGACAAAGGGTTGCCATTGCAAGAGCAATGGTTAACAGTCCCCAAATATTAATCTGCGATGAGCCAACGGGAAATTTAGATGATGAGAATGCGCAAAATGTTATGCACTATTTGAAAGAAATTAATGAAAAAGGAACCACTATTCTAATGGCTACTCATAATAAAGAAATTGTTAGAGAGATGAAAAAAAGAATTATATATGTCCAGGATGGATATATCGTTGATAAAACATATAAAAATAACGTAAGTCTATCACAGTATATTCACCGCCTAAGCGAAGGAGGAAATAAGTGATGTGGGCGATTTGGTTTTGGTTAAAAGAGGCAGGTAAAGGGCTGTTTCGCAACTTTTTAATGAATTCTTTCGCTCTTCTTCTCGCTATTGTATGTTTTGCTATTTTAGCAATATCAACAACTATAGGTATTAACGCAAAATACATATCAGCTAACCAAGAAGAAAAAATACAAATAATTCTTCACTTAAAAGATGAAGTAACGGATTACCAAGGAATAGAGGAAAGGTTAAGTCAGCTAAATGAAGTCAAATCTTTTGTCTTTGTTAGTAAAGATGAGGCGTATGAGTATATGAAGCAGTCATTAGGTAAAAGAAAAGATATGTTAACTGATCTAAACTTTAATCCTTTGCCAGCTTCATTCGAAATTAATCTTAAAAATCCAAGAGATGTAAAAAGAGTAGTGAAAATAATTGAATCTTGGGGAGTGGATGAAAATGTTAAGTACGGTGAAGAGTTTTTAGATAACTATTTCAAAGTAACGGATCGAATTAATAAAATGGCATTCTGGGTTATTGTTGTAATGGCATTTGCGACGGCATCTGTTATTTATTCCTCTATAAGAATGAACATTTTAAACCGGAACAAGGAAATAGAAATAAAAGACTTGGTGGGAGCGGGGATGTTTAATGTAAGAATCCCTTTTGTGTTCGAGGCGTTAATACTAACCTTAGTTTCAGCGTCAATTGTGCTAGCTGGTATCTATTTTTATTATGATAATATGATTAGTATGTTAATCAGTGATTTACCAATTGTTACTTTTATGAGTGTTAACCAAGTAATGAAGAGTTTAATTCCTCCTATGTACCTTGTAGCAGTGGTAATAGGGGTTGTAAGTAGTGTGTTATCTACCCAAAAATATCTCAAGCGTCACTAATAGTATAAATAACAGAACCTTTCCCTTGAGGAGGTTCTTTTTTTATTACTTTTGAAATTTCTTTTATCGAGGCTACTTCAATATTTCGTTCATTATGGCATTCTTTTATTTCTAGGTATCCACTTGTATATACCCATAAGACTATATATTTCCTTGTGTTAAAAAGTACCCAGTCTCCTTTTTGAATTTCCATCTTTATGCCTCCTAATTATTGAATAAGTAACTAAATTATAATTATAGGAATATGATTATGTCTATAGTTTTTTAAATATTTAGATAATTAATTATACCAATTTACAAAAAAAGTTGTAAAAAACTTATACTTTTTAAAATTTATGTGGTAGAACCTAGAAAATGTCTGATTTCAAACAGTGAGGTGATCAGATGGAGAAGGCTTATCTGTATTTAACAGCCGGTTACAGGGTTATTATAGCTCTGGCATCCATATCAGTTTTGTGGTCCATTGGCCCCTCTGGTATCACTGAGGGAAAAATGATCCTTGCCGCTATTTATGTCGGCTATGCTTTAGTTTTTTCAATTTTCGGGAGCAATAGAGTTGTTTCTTATTTAGAGTGGCTTGTTGTCCTCTGTCTATCATTTTATTACCCCGATGTATTGATAATTTATTTTCTTTTGCTGATGCCATTTTTACAAATTATTTCACTAAAAGCGAAACATTATGATTTTTTATATCTAGCATTAAGCATTGCGGTATTTGAGTATTTAATTAAAGTAACTCCGCTTGAAATTATTTCAGTTTCATCAGCGGTTTATGTCGCTGGATATATGTTGAATTTAAACTTCAGTAAAATTTCGGTTTTAGAAAAGCTGTTAAAAGAAGAAAGAAAGGAAAACGAAACCTTACATATAGAAAATTCGGTTAAAAATAACCAAATAGAAGTAGTTTCCAAACTTTTTATACATAAACAACACCTAGATGATATTAACGATGTAGACACGTTAGTTGAACAAATGCTAATTTCTTCAATGGATTACTTTAATGCTTACTATGTAACAATTTATTATTATAAGGATGGAATTTTCCATCAGCTATCAGATAAAGGGGACAAGAGGAAATACGATGTTCCTGTAAATTTAAATTTAGAAAAAGGAAAAGAAATTTACTATGATAGTAAGTTAATGAGAGTTCCTATTACATATGAAAAGAGACCTTGGGGTGCTATAGCTATATACGGCAAACGATCTAGATTGGGAGAAGATGGTCAAATTGTATTCTTTCCATTTGAAGAGTCTGATTTTGAAATCCTGTCTATTTACGTTGACTCTGTAATGTCTCGTTTAAAAGAAATTCGAAGAAATGATAAGTTAAAAAGGGCCGCTTTGTATGACCGATTAACGACTTTGCCTAACAGAGCTTATATCGAGGGTGATTTGTATAATGAAAAATTAATACAAATGAAATCCGAGAAAAGACCATTTGCAGTTCTGTTATTAGATATTGATCATTTTAAGAGTTTTAATGACACATTTGGTCATTCTGTTGGTGATGAAGTTTTGCGGGTAGTCGCAAGAGTGGCAAGTGAAACGCTACAAAGTTTTAATAGTAATGATGCAATAGGTAGATGGGGTGGCGAGGAGTTTATGGCATACTTAGTAGGCACTCCAGAAGAATGTTATAAAAAAGCAGAAGCTATAAGAAAAGCAGTTCAAGACTTCCCGTATAAATACAGAGAAGTAACAGTGTCCATTGGACTTGCTTTTATGGGACAGCACGGAAATAATCTAACAGAAGTTTCAAAGAAAGCCGATGACGCGTTGTACCAATCTAAGAAAAATGGAAGAAACCGTGTTACTGTATTTCAAAGGGGGATGGAATGATGAGAATCGGATTCCATTTCCCTTTTTCTGGAGGTCTTAAAAAACTTAAGGAAAGGTTATCTTCAAGTAGGGGTAATACTTTTCAAATATTTGCGAGGGGATTACGCGGAGGAACACTTCACGAATTAAACAAAAAAAATTTAGCTGTGTTACAAGAATACACTGATTATAAAAATATAAAGCCGGTCATTATACACGCTCCATATGTGTATAACCTTGCTAATCTAGAGAATTTAGATGAAGAAAAGGTATTAGAAGACCTCGAATATGCTAAACGATTTCAATCGCCTTATTATGTAGTTCATCCAGGCTATTATACCAAGCAACATCCATTAGTAGCGATGGAGAATGTTAAATATCAATTATGGGACATTTTAAATAATACTGATTGGATGGGACAAATATTAGTTAAAAATATGAGAGGTGCCGGAACTGAGATGGCAGCTGATTTAAGGGAGTGGAGAGAATTAATCACTTTTCACCCTCAAGTAAAAGGTGCCCTAGACTTATCAAGAGCATACGTAGCAGGTTACGACTTTATAGGAGAAGAAAAAGCGGAAAAATTTTATCAGGTAATAGATGACTATATCGGATGGGAAAACATAAAAGTGATTTATATTAATGATACCCATTATACGCTAGGCTCTAGAAGAGATGATAGATCACCACCTCCTTTAGGGGAAGGTACAATAGGGTTTATTGGTTATCAACACATTTTAAGAAAACCGAAAGTAAAAGAAAAAATTTGGATTGTTGAAAATTCACCAGATGCTTCATATTACCTCAGGACCATAGATTATCTTTTGCGTTTTTTTGATTAAAAAGGTGATAAATTATGTTACGAGAATTTCGCTCGATAATTATTGGTTCCGCTGCTCTTTATTTCACTCCGAAATTTGGAGCATTTCCAATAATTTTAATGATGATATTTATAGAGCTTTTTGCAACATCGGAAAAAAAGAGAACGTCAGGTTCTTCTTATCTAATAGGTATGCTTTTATGCGAAGCCTACTTCTTATACACTGAGACAGGTTTAATACAACTTGAATATTTTATTTATGTATCTTGTTATCTGTTCCTACGTTATAAAGGGAAAGAGTGGTTTAATGACAATAATGTAAATGAATATTTATATTTATTATTTACCTTAAGTGTTCCAATCTTTTTAGATTTCATCACAGACTTAATGGAGATAGATTTGGGTATCCTGCTGTTTGTGACTCTATACTTAGGATTTATGCGAATGAGTGATTGGATACTACATTCTAAATTTGCTGTATTGTTATTTTCCGTTATTCAAATTGCTTCTGCTTACTATCTGGATCATTTTATGATTCAAGGCAGTATGAAGGTTTATTTTGTAGCGGGAATTGTCCTATGGACACTGATGAAGTGGAAAACAGGGGGAGATTCAAGTGTTTCAAGAGTATTTAAGAAAAGAACATTCCGAGAAAGTAGCGAAGGGATACATTAAGGATTATCTGGATTTTATAGATTTTGTTAATGAGAAACAATTAATCCCACAACAAGCTACGGAAACTGATATTAGAGAATATATCCATTGGCTCCGTGAAAACAATTGTGCTAATTCAACTATTACTAAAAAAATTAGTCTCCTACGGAAGTACTTCAAATGGCTAAGAAAGAACGGGGAAATGATCCATAACCCGATGGATGACATTCAACAACCTAAGAGTATGGAACAGAAAAGAGAAGTTACAGATCAAGAAATTGAATTCATTTGGAATAGTGTAACTGAAAAAAGAATAATACGTGATCAAATTATCTTTGGTTTATTAATGAACGATGGAGTTAAGCCTAACGAAATGATTAGAATTACATATAAGGATTGCGATTTAGATAAAAGGATTGTATATGTAGAAAATAAGGCTATAACGATTAGTGAAGATACCGCTAAATGTATTTTAGAATTAAAAAATGAAAATAGTGAGGGTTTCTTACTTACAAATCAACACGGGCACCCATTAAAAGAGTCCGGTATTTACTTTGTTATTAATGAATATTTATCAACATTAAACGATGTAACAATTAAACCAAAGAATTTAATGAAAAAGCGAAAGGCAGCTAATTAAATGTTGCCTTTTTTCTTTTTGGAATTTAGAAAAAAAGACATTACAAAGGTGCTCATATCAGGTTCTATTTCTTGCTTTTAAGGAAAAAAAGACTACATAACAGGATAATATTTTCCTTAAATGGTAATTACGTATTCCCAAGGTTATACAACTGTTGTATAATAGAACAAATGTTCTAAACTGAAAAAATCCCATAATATGAGGTGGAAATTTAATGAAAACTTATTCAATTCGTGTCACAGAAGAAGAGTTAAAAACAATTTTAGGTAGTTTATTTTTTACAGGTCAATCACAACTAGACGACTTCTATCAGTTGTTTATGCAAGGCTACGCAGGCACGTATCCATCTGACGAGATTAGCGGCAAGGAAGCGTTATTTAAGCTACGAGAACACTTGCCTAACCCAATGGATCCATCTTTTTTAATTGTTGCTCTGATGCGTTGTTTTAGGGTAATAGAAGGCAAGGACAAGCACGATCACGCTATCTTTCCACCAGGTCTTGAGGATGCGACAGACGAGCTTCTTTTCAACTATCCAGAGTTAAGAAATATGAGTCTTGAGCAAATGGAACAGTTTATGGAAGAGAATCACGAAGTTATTTCAAAGATGCTCAATAAGGGCAGGCTTGATAAGTGATGGATACGCACACATTAAAGTATTCAGAAGATGATTTAAAGGACTTGCTGGGTTGCCTCTATTCAGTCGGTCAAGGTAGTATAAAGGACTTTGACAAACTATTTGTCGCAGCTTACACAGAAGCATATGAAGAGGACGGAGAGGAAATGTTGTCTGAAATTCAAGAACTTATTCCTTCAGTTATTCCGTCATCATCCGTGGCACTTGCAATTATGTCTATAGCAAGAACACTTCTAAACAAAGATGGAGGAAACGATAATGACTGAGAATGAAAACGTTTATGAACATTGTTATTGGATGGAGATGGAGACGCCCAATACCCCACTAGAAGTTAAAGTAATGAGATCATTCATTCAGGAATTTTATAATCGCCCAGCATATGAATACACATTTAGAAGCGCTGATATGGGTGAAGTTTACAGTATTGTAGATATGCTAGAGAAAATTCGTGCTAATGTTAGTGCTCAATTGTACCGCTCTGGTCTTGTAAAAGATATTTATCAACCACAAAAGACAGAAACCGATGATTATATCAAAATTACTAGATTGCTTTCATATTATTTGTACGGCCATAACCCAGAGGACTTCGAAAATGAGTTAGGAGGAAAAGAAAATGACTAAAAAAGAAGAAGCACCGCTAGACTTGGTAATTGTTCGTTCACTACTTATTGATATTTTCGGAAGGTACGGCATTGATAACTATTTTGATTCTACTAGCCGCCCTATAGCAGCAACAATGTATGAACAATGGCAACACCGTGTTTCAGTCGAACTTCATCATAAAGGTTTGATTCCAGAAGTATATGAAGCGAAAGATTGTCGTGAAATGAGCGAATATGACGCTACTGTTTATATTAATAACAAGTTCCTTCGTGATTACGATGATTACCGATAAGAGGTGACGGTCAATGAGTAAAGAAAAGAAAGAACACCGTGTAATATCTCATTTATCGAATGAAGAATTAGCGGAACGTGCTTCTACTCCTGAAACTGAATGGATTGTTAAGCCTGCGAATATGTCAACAGAGGATTTTCTTCAACAAATGGCAGATGAAGTTATAGAAGAAGGAAGAAGACGAAGAGAGAAGAAAGATAATGGATAACTTTATACTTGCGTTTTTCAAACCGCTATCGTTTTTAATAACTGCTTTTATATTGGGCATATTCTATTGGTTGGCTTGTGTAGCGATACGCCTACCTTATAAGTACAGAGAATACGCGTACGGTTTGTATTTAGCGCTTATAGTATCTTAATATGGTGTATCTATTTATATTTAATGGCGAGCCATTATGAAGCTCCTGTCATACTGGATATCGTACATACAATTTCTTTTGTGAATACTTATTATTAACAATAACTGTTAATGAAAACCTTGAAATTTCAACAAAACCTATTGATTAAATCAGTAGGTTTTTCATAATATATAGAACAATTATTAAAGATTAATAGTAAATAAAGTTAATATTAGTAAAGTTATTGAAGAGGTAGATTGGTGGCACTATTTACACCATTCGACGATGAAAAAGAGAAGGGAAATTAAACGTGAGCGGAAAAAGGGAGGTCGTCGACGTTATGATTTAGAAGAAACGGGAGGTATATACAATGAACAAAAAACAATTCACTGAAAAGGATATTGAAGCGGTAGCAAAACGAGCGCAAGAGCTGTTAAGGGAACGCACTCCAGAAGAAAGAGCGGAAGGAGATGCTCTCTTAAATACCGAATCTAAAGCATATATGGAGCGTTCACAACAACAAAGGGTTTCAGTTGGATATGCAACTAAAGCTCGTCCTAAACGATTCTTTGGTATTGGAGTGTGGTTTTAATGAAACGCAAAAGCCAATTTGACGATGCTATGCGTGAACAAGTGTTGAAAGAAGCGTGGGAATGGGTGAGACCTCGTACGGAAGAGGAGTTAGAAGAGGCTAAAAGGGCTATTCGTTATCCAGGTAGATACAGAAAGCCTACACCTCCCACTTGTCAGTGCGAAGAAGTTACCCTGTTTTTCTTCGGTATTCAAATTAAGTTTAGGCGGTGACGGTATTATGGACGAATCATTAAGTAAATTGTTTGATAAGCTCAAAACAAAGTTAGCAAACACAGAAGGTAATGACGTTGAATTGAACTGGTATGAAGTTCTTTATCTTTTAGAGCACGTAAGTAGAGTCGAAAATGTGCGAGAACCTGTGTATTATATCGCTTTAGATACCTTTCCCGGCTCACACGATATGTTTTGGCGCAGTGAAATTTACACGATTGTTGAAATTGAGTGCAACGGATTTACAATTGATGGTCTAATTAAAGAAGGTAAAATACAATTGTGGCAAGGTGTAGAAGAATGAGTACTGAAAAGCAATGCTATTACATTAAAAGAACGCTTCAAAAAGATGGAATGTGGTTCTGGTTAAACGAAGTATACTCAGGAAGTGCACTCAAGGAAGCTGGTTTTTCTATTGACAGTCTTCTTAATGACTTCAAGATTAAAGTAGCCAAGTCACCTAGTCTAGAAGAAGTCGCCTCACCTGATTATTATGTTTATCCCCAGGGTGAATATGAAGAAGATTTAAAAGCGGCAAAACGTTTATTAAATGAAGAAAATTCTATTGAAACGCCGTGGTTTGAGTTGGGATTCATAGGCGGTTATATTAAGCAGAGTGTCAAATCAAGAATATTAGAAAAACAAAAGGGTAAAACGCTTAATTTGGAGGATTTTGACTATACAGATAAGATGTACATAGAAGATTTGGAGATTGTTAAGACATTATTAAGCGAGGACCGTGTATTAGAGTGGAAAATAGACGCGGCTAGACGTATGTTTGACGACTACATTTCAGATGACAAGGTTGCATTTTATCTAAATATTTCTCAGGATGCTCTCACGAAAATAAAAAAGATTAATTCAAGAAGGTAATGGGAGTTTTAGTAACCTTGTTACTAAAAACCTAGCTAAATAAACAAACCCACTACATATGACAAAAAAGAAGATGAACTCTTTTTTATATTTCTCTTATTGCGAAGGAGCCCACAAAGGATTAGCAGCAAAGAGAAAAGTGTTTTTATTATTGAGCATAAAAATATTGATTTTAAAAAGATAGCCGGTCTAGCACTCTTGTATATAGATCAGCCATCTTTTTTGTTATATAAACTTAAAAACTGTCTTAAATCCTTTACAAACTTTCTAAAAAAAGTATGGTTCCGCTTGATATGAAACTTACTTTAGAAAGAAAGGGGTGACATATAATGAAAAAAGTTTTTAAGCTTTATCCTGAAAGCTTTTATAAGGAGAAAGCGGTAGAAGCATTTGAACAAGGTATGGATCATATAACAGATGGAGAGTATGGAAAGGCTTATTATTGTTTCTTAGACGCTATAGAATTTGGCAATAGTGAAGCAAAATACTACTTTTTCGCAGGACTAGCTTCATATTATTTTCAAGAAGAGAATGCAACAAGTTATTTCGAAAAAGCAGCTATAATGAGTATGGAAGAGGTAGATTATCAAATGTGGTATGGTATTTGTCTATATAGAGATGAAAACTATACAGAGGCTAAAAGAGTGCTGTTATATGGATACAGTCTTGATAACGGTAATGAAAAAATAATTCACTATTTAATTAAAGTGTTAAATCGCTTAGAAGAATACGATAAGGTTAAAGAAATCATTGAGAAGTGCGTAGGAGAGGATAATGCTACTCCTGATATGTTATATGAGTTAGGTTATTCATACGTTAAGGAACTTGAATATAAAAAAGCCGAGAAAGTTTTAACAAAAAGCATTGATAGCGATCCTAAAAATGTTATGTCTTATTATATATTATCAAGAGTTTACTGTAAGACTGGTGAATTTGATAATGCCATAAACATTTTAGAAAAACTGGTGCGAGAAGTACCTACAGAAAAAGAATTGGTAAAAAGCAATATTGAAGCTATTGGACTCCTAAAATCGTTTTGAAACTCAATCACTCTTTTGCTGATTGAGTTTTTTTGTGACAACCTTAAAAACTTTAGTTTGAAAAAAGGATTGGAAAGTTAAAAGAGCGAAAAAATGGAAGGAGGTGTTCAAATGAACATTACAGTCGCACTAATGGTAAAAAACGAAAAACAAAACCTTGTAGAAACAGTTCCCTTCTTTAAACAACACTTTGATGAAGTAGTAATTATTGATACTGGATCCACAGATGGAACAGTTGAATATTTAAATACACAAGATATTAAATTTACACAAGCGAAATGGAATTACAGCTTCTCTGAAATTAGAAATAAATTACTTAAAGAAGCAACAGGTGATTATATTCTGATGTTAGATGCTGATGAAAGAATCGATGAAGAATTTGTTAATGAAATGAGAAAAGTAGTAGAGACAAAGCAACTATCATATGAAGTGAAAATTATGAATATCACTGATGCTAATAGTCTTAACCTAACTCACATCAATATTCGTTTATTTAAAAATGATGACAATTTTTACTACGATGGAAATATCCACGAGCAGCTAAAACACGTACACGGTCACACTCCTCAAAAAACCTCTTTATTATTACGCCACTATGGTTACCGCTCTGAAGTAGTAAAATCAAAAGGAAAACGAAAAAGAAATATGAGAATCTTACAGATGGAGCTAAAAAGAGATCCAAATAATGCTTTCCATAATTTTAATATGTCTACTGAACTAATGAACCTAAAGAAATACAATGAAGCATTAATGCATCTGAAAAAAGCGGCTAAACACGGTAAAGGTAGAAGCTATGAGAGTGAAATTTATAGAAATATGATTTACTGCTTAATAAACACAAAGCGCTATGACGATGCAGAAGAGTTCGCTAGAGAATCTATTAAGCACTTTAAAGACGAAACAAGATTCTATTTTATTTTAGCTCAGATCTTACTTAAAACTGGTCGTGTAGAAGATGCAGAGTTTGAAATGCAAAAAGGATTAGGTGCATTCTTAAATGTTGGTAAAACAAAAGATGGTACTGAGAACGTGTACTTATTATTTGAAATGCTTAAAATCTCAAAGCGGAAAAGAGATTTCGATAGAATTATAAAAATTTCTAACATTTTAATTCAAATGACTAACAGCAACGTAAACGTAGTATCGGAAATTATTAACGTAATGCTGCAAAACTTTAAAGGTGAAGAGTTATACGAATTCATTAAAAATAACGTTAGCGGAGAAGAGAATCAAACGAGACTGTTTTTCGAGTATAGCGTTAGACAAGGGATTAAAGAAATTCCTATGAATAGAATAACAACAGCTCAAGACCGAATTATTAAGTTATGGGAAACGAGCAAATATGAACAAGTAATAAAAGAAACAAATGCTTTAAAAGATAGCAGTAAGATAAAAATGATGGCAAAAATATACGCACATAATTTAGATCGTCAAAAAGAAAACATTTCTAGCTGGTTACTTGAAAATAAAACAATACAAGCAATTGAAAGTTTTAAAAACGGTGAAGAAGTTCGTAAAGTTAATTTTGATGGGCAAGTATTTAGTGCTCTGCTTGAAGAGTTGATTAAACAGCAAAAAACAGAGGAATTTAGTAATGTCATTCAAATGTTTCACTATTTTCCTGCTAAGTTTTGGAAAGAAAGTGGCGATATCTTAGAAAGATATTATTTTGATGACGTTGCCATTTCAATGTATAGTCAATATTTACAGAGTGTTTCAGGTGACGCAGATGTATGGCTGAAAACTGCTGAATTATTATACACACAAGAAAAATGGGATGATTGTTTATTATTTGCTAATAAGGCTAGCCAATTAAATAGCAAAAGTTTTAGACCAGTTGAGTTAATTATTCTTTCTTTGGAAAAGAAAAATGAAATTCAATTAGTTAATCAGGTTATTGATGAAGTTAAGAATCAAATTAGCCACTCCCACTTTATAAATAGTAGACAGATGTAAGAAAGGAGTGTGAATAGCCGCTCTTCTTTAATAAGAGCGGCGTTTATTTTATGAAAGATAAAATTAGAATTATCCCGCTTGGTGGTTTAGGCGAAGTTGGGAAAAATATGACTGTTGTAGAATACAACGAACAAATGTTTATCATTGATGCCGGAATTATCTTTCCAGACGAAGATATGTATGGTGTAGATGTCATTACTCCGGATTTTGAGTATGTGAAACAAAATAGACATAGAGTTAAGGCTTTATTTGTAACCCACGGTCACGAAGATCATATTGGTGCCCTTCCGTATTTTATGAAAGAGTTTCCTCAAGTACCTATCTATGCAACAAAACTTACAGCGGGGATGATTACCAATAAGCTTAAGTATCATAAGGTAGATAGATCCGTTATTCGTATTATTAAGTCAGTTAACGAAGTTTTTACATACGGCAAAGTAAAAGTATCTTTCTTCGGTACCATCCACAGTATCCCCGACAGTGTAGGCATTGTTATAGAAACCCCGATTGGTAACATCGTTCATACAGGTGACTTCAAAATTGATTATCATCCAGTAGATAAAAAGTTCATAGATTTTCAACGCCTTGGAGAAATCGGAAAACAAGGTGTCAAAGTCTTATTATCAGACAGTACAAACGCCGAAAAAGAAGGCGTTTCCGTTCCTGAATCGACTGTAGCAGCAAACCTTGAAAAAGAAGTATTCCAAGCTACAGGGCGAACTGTTGTGGCTACGTTTGCCTCAAGCTTACACCGAGTAAGAAGTATCATCGAAATTTCGGAGAAGTTAGGTAAAAAAGTAGTTGTTGTCGGTAAAAGTATGGAAAAAAACATTAAATTAGCAATTCAATTAGGTCACATTGTTGCCAAAGAAGAAACACTTGTTTCTCAAAAAGAAGCGAATGACTATCCAAGAGAGCAACTTCTAATCTTAGCAACCGGTGCCCAAGGGGAAGTAATGGCAGCAGTTAGCAGATTGTCTCAAGATGAAAACAAATTCTTTAAACTAGAAAAGAACGATACAGTTATTTTTTCTTCTGGAGTAATACCAGGTAACGAGAAATCGGTTGGAATCTTAATTAATAACTTGTTGAAGAAACAGGTTAAGGTAGTTCAGAAGAAAGAGATACATACATCAGGACACGGATATCAAGAAGAGCAGAAACTTCTGTTAAGCATCCTACGACCAGAATATTTTATTCCTTGTCACGGTGAGTACCGTATGTTGGTTAAACATAAGGAACTAGCTACACAAGTAGGAATTAAGGAAGATAATATTTTTGTTTTTGAAAATGGAGACGTTCTCGAAATTACAAAAGAGGGAGCCTCTGTTGGAGAGAAAGTACAAGCTGGGCCGGTTCTAGTAGATAACTCAGGACTAGGTGATGTAAATATTAATATTATGCGTGATCGTAGACGTATGGCAGAGCAAGGCTTGGTTGTAGTCTTTGCGAAAGTTCATACTAAAGAGAAAAATGTCAGCGTTCGCTTTGAACTTAAAGGCATAGCTGCTAGATTAGATAAACCACAATTAAATAAAGAATTAGCCGAAGCGGTAAAAGAA
>Ga0268252_1000021_pt1 | contig 105366 bp, 100 predicted proteins | sample AgamicMgSfrz_FD_200244 | JGI IMG/M metagenome (GOLD analysis project Ga0268252, IMG submission 200244) | Agave microbial communities from Guanajuato, Mexico - Mg.Sf.rz (v2) (version 3) | ecosystem: Host-associated > Plants > Phyllosphere > Phylloplane/Leaf | place: Guanajuato, Mexico... | reverse complement strand
TATACGTATAATGGACAGTTAGAACCAGAAACAGTGTTAGGCAGTTATAAAGCTTATCGGAATAAAGATTTGAATAAACAATTACTGATATCATACGGGTATGGCGATGGTGGTGGAGGAGTCACGAGAGATATGTTAGAAAATCGCCGTCGAATGGATAAAATACCTGGTCTTCCTCACGTCAAAACAGGGCGTGCTGATGAATTTTTCAAGCAGCTTCATGAAACCGTGAATGCAGCAGAAAGTTATGTGCATAAATGGGATGGTGAATTGTATTTAGAATATCATCGAGGAACTTATACTTCTCAAGCGTTTGTAAAAAAAATGAACCGCAGATTAGAACTTGCATTAAGAGAGCTGGAAATTTTGTATGCAACAGTTCAAAATACGGGAGGAGACCTTTATCCGAAGGAAGAAATATATGATTTATGGGAAGTATTATTACGTAATCAATTTCATGATATTATTCCTGGTTCATCGATAAAAGAAGTCTATCAAGACCATAAGGTGGAGATAGGGGAAGCGATGAAAAGTTCAGCCCAACTTTTAACACGATTAGATGATGCTGTTGCGAATCAATGGAACATATATAACTCAGCAGGCTGGGAAAGAAGCGAATTGGTGACGATTGATCTAAATGAAAGCGGAAAATTCGTAACGGATTCTGGAGAAGAATTACAAGCTGTTCCTTGTGAGAAAGGATATATTGTTCAGACCCCTAACATTCCTGCTTTAGGGAATTGCATCATTCAGTTTGTACGAACTGAAGAGGATAGCATAGAAACCAATTTTGTTAAAGAAATAGAAAGTGGCATTGATACAGATAAATACGTGATAAGCTGGAATGAAAAGGGACAGCTAATTAGCATCTATGACAAAAAATATCAGCGGGAAGTATTAAAAGAAAATGGTCTTGGTAATAGACTTCAATTATTTGAAGATAAACCAATGAACTTTAATGCATGGGATATCGATATTTTTTACCAAGAAAAATGTATTGAGTTAACCGCAGAATCAATTACGATCAAGGAACGAAATAAATTATATGCCTCAGTTGAATTTGTTTATTCGTTTGGTACTTCGAGAATTATTCAAATCATGCAGGTTTATAAAAATTCACGTCGAATAGATTTTATTACTAAGGCTGTTTGGAAAGAAAGGGAACAATTGCTTAAAGCAGGATTTGATGTGGACATTCGCAATACAGAAGCAACTTATGATATTCAATACGGTAATGTTAAGCGACCAACACATTGGAATACGAGTTGGGACATGGCAAAATTTGAAACAGTGGCACACCAGTGGGTGGATTTTTCTCAACGGGACTATGGAGTTAGCTTATTAAATGACTGTAAGTACGGTCATGATATTAAGGATCAAACGATGAGAATTACCTTATTAAAAGGTGGAATTTATCCAGACCCAACAGCTGATATTGGTCAGCATGAATTTACGTATAGTCTTCTACCACATAAAGGAGATTTCATAGAGGGAAGAACAGTTGAGGAAGCTTGGGCTATAAACCAGCCATTATCCGTAGTGAAAGGCAATAAATTGATTAAGGGGCTATTTAAATTACACGCAGAAGAAAGCGTATTCATAGATGCTATTAAATTAGCGGAAAATGGTAAGGGTCTAATTTTACGAGTACATGATCATCTAGGTAGTAACAGAGTTTTAAGTCTCGAGCCATTATTTGATTGTAAAGAATGGAATGAAACGAATTTACTGGAAAAGGACATGACCCTTCCTGTAGAGATACAGGGGAATATCACATTTGAGTTAAATCCTTATGAGATTAAAACGATCCGTATTATATAAGGGTAATAATTAATTACAAGAGATTAATAGGTGGAAACAGTTTCTCCACCTATTAATCGTCTTTAACCGTGAGTTTAGCGACCTCTTCTAACATATTGTTTTTCATTATAATCGCAAAAATATAAGTTGAATAATAACAAAAAGAGGGGGATATAATGTTTCGGAAAACTATTTTCAAGAAAATTTTTCTGTCATTCTCCGTTGTTATCATTATTTATACTTCTATCATTCTATTTGTTACAATTTCCCAAGAGTATTCCCAGAATAGGCTAGAATTGGATAAATTAAATGAAATGTTTCTTGAAAGGGAAAGTAATATAATTGACTATCGTTTAGATGTTTCGTTAAATGTGGTCAAGCTGCTATCCCAACAAGATGTTATTGTGGAGTTCTTAGAAAAGAATCAGTTTGATTACAATACATATAGTAAATTGTTTAATGAGTTAACAGGCAATCATTTTTCGAATGATCAATTAGGGTTTAATCTTGCTGTTTTAAAAGATTTTGGGACAGATGTAACGAGCTCTGATGGTTATTTTTTGTTTAAAGACTACATGAAATTTATTCATATGGATAAGAATTTGGAAAAATTAAAAGGATTTATGGGTTCGGAAGGAAACAATGATTTACAATGCTATGATGCAAATGACAAATTAATCATTGTTAATAAAATCTATTATCATCAAGAAAAGCAAAACCTTTACTTTTTTATTATATGGGAGAAAAAAGACTTGTTAATGACGAATTTACCAGATGAGAATGGTATTTTTGGGATTGTCAATGAGTCTACCTTAGCCTCTACCACAAATAGGGGGGAAAACGTACTATCTAGTTTTTTACCAGTGGAAAATACGCATGAAAATCAAATTGTTTCTCGTTCATTAAATGATTATGATGGCTATCAAAAGGGTTCTAACGCGATACCAACAATTAATTATTTATATATAACGAATGTACATAAAGGAATAGGGTTACCGATTCATACCATTAAGAGTATAGCAATAATTTTGTTCGTATTACTCCTGCTCGGTTTCATTTTAACTACAATCTTAAGTAGAAAATCGTATTCACCGATTGAAGAAATTATCAAAAACATAAAAAGCGGTGAAAAAAAGAATAGTACAGAAGAGTATATAAAAAATGAACTAGATTATATTATCTCTAATATTCATGATATAAATAAAATCAATCAAAATTTAGTGCAATTGCAAGAAAGCTCATTAAGTGATTTACAAGAGAACTTTCTTAAGAATATCATTTATGAAAATTATGATAAGCAGTTTATAGAAAAAAGATTGAATCTTCTTCAGTTAGGTCCATTCCGTGACGGTGGAATTCTTGCAATTGTATCAATGGAGGGAATTTCAGAGTGGGAATCAAATTTAAGTGAAGGCAATATTTTGACATTAAGAAAAAAAGTATTAGCTTTATTTAATGACAAAGATACCAAGCAAAAATTCATATCGTTTCCAATTGATTATCAACATTTTTGCTTATTTTTTGCAGAAAAAAATCAGCATCTTATTTTAGAGATGTTAAATAGAATGATTCATAGAATAGAGCAAGAATTAGGAATAGAAATAACTTTTACCCTCTCGCAAGCTTTTTCTTCGTTAATAGATTTACCAGAAATATTTAAGTCTTCTTTTCAGCTTATGGAACAGAAATATTCTTTTATCGATACAAAATGTTTATGTACAAGCAATGTTCCTTTAACGTCTGAAAAAGAATACTTCTATAGTGTGGAGACGGAAAGTATTTTAATAAATTTTATGCAGAAAAGAGATTTGAAGCAAGCTGAAAAACTGATAAAGGAGATTGTCGAAACAAATTTTAGAGAAGAAACCATGGATATATTTAGTATTTATGATTTTAGAAATGCCCTTATCAACACATTAAAAAGAATCTTGAATAAATTTAATTTACCGTTTGGCGCTTTTTTTAAAGAGAATAAGGCTTTGTTTTTTCATCTGAACAGTACTGATATTGAGATTTTAAAGAGCACCTTTATCGATATTTTCAATGAGTTAATGCTTCTGCTAGGAGAAAAACATTCTCTTAAACTTTCAACTGTAGAAAGTGTTATCAGTTATATTCAAGACAATTACACAAACGATCTTTCCTTAGGGGAAGTTGCAGATCATTTTCAATTAAGTGAATCCTATGTAAGCAAGTTGATCAAAGATCATTTGAAGTCTTCTTTTAAAAATTATGTAAACCAGCTGAAGGTAGAAAAATCCAAGGATTTATTGAAATCAGGTAAATATATGGTATCAGAAGTTGGCGAAATGGTAGGGTGTAAAAATGTTAATACTTTCATAAGGATTTTTAAGCAGCATGAAGGAATAACGCCAGGAAAGTATGTTATCAATAAAATGGCTAAATAAATATAATGATATACAAGAGGTTGGGACAAAACAAAATATATAATAGCTAAAGACGAACAATCTTTCCTTTAGTAGCGAAACCAACTCGTTCCATTTCACTCCGTTTTTAAAGGTTGTTTCGTTCCATCATCTTTTTAAAAGAAAATATAATGAGTAGGAAATACAAAGCAGCCTGAATACTCGTAGACGCCTATGGGAGCTGCGAGAAAGTCCAAGACTCCGCAGGAACGAGGAGGCTTGGCGCTCGCCCCTGTATTCAGGCTGCAGGTGATCACCACAAACCTTCTTTCTTAAAATGAATAAAACCCCAAACAGTTATACGAACTTTTTTGGCATGTACGTATAATCGTTCGGGGTTATTTGGTTGGAAATACTTATGTCCTAGCTTCTTTATGTGTTTAGGCTGCGAGTAATAGCTACAAACTTTTTCTAAGATATTTCGACTTTTTAAATAAATTTACACACAAAATTCAAATAACTATTAAAATAGAAGAAAGAGATTAGATGAAAAGGGCGTGAAATGGTGCAAATCGATAAAATAGAAGTTCAGCATGTAAAAATGCCGTTGGTTAGTCCTTTTGAGACGAGCTTTGGCAAACTGTTAGAGAAGGATTTTCTTATAATTAAAATATATAGTGGAGAGCACATTGGCTATGGAGAGTCTGTCGCTTTACCTGATCCTACTTATAATGAGGAAACGACTGGAACGGTTATTTACATGTTAAATGAGTTTTTGATACCACTCTTGTTAAAAGAAGAAATAAATCATCCAGATGAAGTTTCAAAAAGATTTGCTCCTATTAGAAGAAATAATATGGCAAAAGCAGCTTTAGAAGGAGCGATATGGGATCTATATAGTAAGAAATTAGGTATTTCTCTTTCTAAAGCACTTGGTGGTGTACAAACTTCGATTGATGTAGGGGTTAGCATTGGAATTGAACCGACTACAGAGATGCTTTTATCAAAGGTGGATCGTTTTTTGTCAGAGGGCTATAAAAAAATCAAAGTAAAAATTAAACCAGGCTATGATTTGGAGCCTTTAACGAAAATAAGACAAACTTTTGGATATGAAATACCGTTAATGGCGGATGCTAACTCTGCGTATACGCTAGCAGACATTGAGAGAATCAAAGAATTAGATCCGCTTAAATTAATGATGATTGAACAGCCGTTAGCATATGATGATATTATTGACCATTCTATCCTACAGAGCGAGCTTGCTACACCAATATGTCTAGATGAAAGTATTCATTCCGTAGAAGATGCACGAAAAGCGATTGAATTAGGGAGCTGTAAAATTATTAATATTAAGATTGGCCGTGTTGGTGGATTGACCGAAGCGAAGAAAATTCATGATTTATGTGAAAAACATGGTATCCCTGTATGGTGTGGAGGAATGCTGGAAGGCGGTATTGGCAGAGCGCATAATATCGCGATTACAACACTCCCAGCCTTTACTATAGCAGGAGATACATCTGCGTCCAATCGATACTGGAAAAAGGATATCATCTGTCCAGAAGTCACATTGTCTACCCCAGGAAAAATAGATGTGCCTACAGGAGCTGGTATTGGATTCCACTTAAACGAAGAAGTGATTAATCAACATATGATTTCGAAGAAGGTATATCCTAATCTATCCATTTAAATAAGGGGAGAACAAATAAAGTGAATCCTTATATGATAAGAGAAGTGACCACAAAAGCAGAAATCCAAATGGTAGTTGCCTTTCAAGATTTAATTTGGGGAAAGAAGAATACCACCCCTTTTCCATTTTTGGTTGCCTCCCTTCATAATGGAGGGATCATTATAGGGGCTTTTCTCAAGGAAGAATTAGTCGGTTTTTGCTATGGTTTTCCTGGCTTTCATCAAAATGAAGGATATTTGGTGTCACATATGATGGGAGTGAAGGAAAAGGAAAGAAATGCTGGATTGGGATTTAAAATGAAAGTAAAGCAAAAAGAATTAGCTTTGGAGCGTGGCTATAAAAAAATTATCTGGACTTTTGATCCGCTAGAATCACGTAATGCCTATCTTAATATTGCAAAATTAGGAGGAGCAGTCAAAACGTATTATTCCGACCATTATGGAATAATGGACGATGAATTAAATAGTGGTCTTCCTTCAGACCGTTTTTTATTAGAGTGGAGTCTTAAGGGTAAATCTGTTAATAATATTCCGGCGGAGGAGCAAATTCAATCGATTGTTACTTGGGAAATGGCGGCTGATATTCCTGTGCCGTTATTCGTAGAATCAATTTCCAAAAAGGCAGAATTCTATAAGGTTCCTGTTCCAAATAACATACATACAATAAAAGAAAGAGACATTGTGATAGCAAAAAAATGGCGCATCATGCTACGAAATGCATGTAATCACTTGTTTGAAATGGGATATATCATTCATTCTTTTCAAAAGACAAATGAACAAGTGAATTATTATATTGTAAGCTCAGGCAAAGTCGCTTGTTTTGGCAAAACAATACAAGCTGAATAACGAGGTGCATAAACTAGGAGGGGAAAAATGCGCGAGCAAATAGACGGCTGGGTAGATAGGCAAAAGGAAAATATAATAGAAATGTACCAGTTTCTTCATAATAATGCAGAAATAAGTTGGGAGGAAGTTAAAACAACTCAATTTATAAAGAATGAACTAGAGAAATTATCAATCTCCTATGAATTATTTAATGATCAAACTGGTATTGTAGGTGTATGGGGAGAAGGTAATGCTCCTGTCGTTGGCCTTCGAGCAGATATGGATGCATTATGGCAACAAGTTAACGGGAAATGGAAAGCAAATCATTCATGCGGTCATGATGCACATACAACTATTTTACTTTTTACTTTAAGATGTCTGAAGGAATTGGGTTTTGAACCAAAAGGAAAGATTAAGTCTCTTTTTCAGCCGGCCGAAGAGACTGGTACTGGAGCAATTTCTTTTATTAATAAGGGGCTTTTAGATGATGTGGATTATTTATTAGGACTGCATGTAAGACCAATTCAAGAAATGAGATTTGGCGAATGCTCTCCTGCTATTTATCATGGTGCAGCAGCAAGCTTTAAAGGGAAAATATATGGAATGCAGGCACATGCAGCAAGACCTCACTTAGGTATAAATGTAATCGATAGTCTTACAGCAATCAATGTGGCGATCCGGTCTATTCCTTTAAATCCGATCATTCCAGCATCCGCAAAATTAACTTTTGCACAAGCAGGAGGGAAAAATTTTAACATTATCCCAGATTATGCCGAGTTTGGAATCGATGTTCGTGCCCAAACCAATGAAGCGATGGCTCAATTAATTTCCAGATTAGAGAGCCAAGTAAAACTAGCAGGAGAAGCAAATGGAGCAAGAATAGAATTAGAACTATTATCCGAAATGCCAGCAGCAAGTCCTAATAAATGGATGGAGGAAATAGTAGCAAGAAGCATTAAAGATATACTTGGGAAAGAAGGGCTTGTAAAACCACCAATAACACCTGGAGGCGAAGATTTTCATTATTATGCAAAAGCAAATGAACAACTTCAAACAACCATGATCGGATTAGGTACTGATTTGCAGCCAGGTTTACACCATCCTGACATGCATTTTCAGTTAAATAGCTTACTACATGGGATAAAAATCATGGCATTATCTACAACTAAATTAATGGAAAGAACCATTAAATAGAATGGGATGGGACATAAGTATTAAAACCAAATATAAACCTAAACAATTATACGTAGATGCTAATAAAATTTCGTATAATTGTTTGGGTTTTTTATTAATTTAACAAAGATGGTTTGTGGTTATCACCCACAGACTAAGTACATTTCGCTTTCCGGGGGGCGAGCGCCAAGCCTCCTTGTCCTATCATTCCTGTGGGAAGTAGAGCAAAACTTAAGACTTCACAGGCTAGCCGGTGGTTTTCGCTACTAAATTAGAGATTGTTCATCTTTATCCATTATTATATTCTTTTGTTCCAGCCTCTTGTTTTTCATCTAATTTACGAGATTTTCTAAAAGAAAAAATAATAGCTTCCTCATGTAAATGGATAAATCCACTAATTATTATGTGAAGTGAAAAAATATGATATCCTATTGAATAGATAGGATATAAAATAATTATACTGGATAAAGGATGAATATTAGGTCTTTATACCAACAATTCATAAGTAATTATGCTATAATGCTTAATGGCAATTATACAGAAAAACCGCATACTATAGGGAAATTAAAAGGGGCTACAAATGAAAGCATTAATAAGCCAAGATAAACCGGTTAAGCGACTAGCTATTTTTATTTTAGGGCTTTTGATTATGTCATTAGGTATTGTTTTAGTTATAACAGCAAATTTAGGTTCAGCCCCTTGGGATATTTTGAATATTGGATTGCATATTCAGTTTGGTCTAACCATCGGCAGTTGGGCAATAATAGTTGGATTTTTAATATTATTAATTGCTGCGATTCTTTCTAAGAAGCTTCCACAGTTTGGGGCTTTATTAAATATGGTGTTAGTAGGAGTCTTTATTGATCTCTTTTTACTCCTTCCGTTTATGAATACCCCTTCCTCCTTATATCAAAAATGGATCATGTTTTTAATTGGGGTGATCATAATGGGCTACGGAATGGGAATCTATATTTCTGCCAAACTTGGTGCCGGACCTCGTGATAGTCTAATGATCGTCTTATCCGAAAAATTTGGCGGGAGCATCGCAAGAACGAGGTTATTTATGGAGGCGATTGTTTTAGTAATAGGATGGATGCTCGGGGGACCTGTATCATGGGGGACGATTATCTATGCTGTTTTAATAGGAAGAATTGCCGGATGGAGTATCCCACAGTGTACAAAATGGACGAACTATATACTGAATCGAAATGAAAGAACAGTGAATAATATTCACCAACATAATATGGAGCAGGAGGCAAAATAATGAAGATATCGACTAAAGGAAGATATGGATTAACCATTATGATGGAGTTAGCAAAGAAGCATGGAGAAGGACCAATTTCCTTAAAATCTATTGCTCAAACAAATAATTTATCGGAGCATTACTTAGAACAATTAGTTGCACCATTGCGTAATGCTGGTTATGTACGTAGTATTCGCGGAGCATATGGTGGGTATGTTTTAGGGGATGAACCAAATAAAATTACTGCTGGAGACATTATTCGCATATTAGAAGGACCGATTAGTCCGGTCGAGGGAATCGAAGATGAAGAACCAGCTAAAAAAGCATTATGGATGAAAATTAGAGATGCTGTAAAAGATGTGTTGGATTCAACAACAATAGAAGACTTAGCTAACCATAAAGAAGACGGCAGTACAGACGGTTATATGTTTTATATATAAGAAGGTTTTCATAAAGTTTGTTGCTAGTAACCCGCAGCCTGAATACCCTTCGCTTTCTATGGGGCTACGCTTGAGCCTCCTCGGCTTTGCCTATTGGGGTCTCACCGTCTCGCTATCGAGACTACTGAAAAAGTCTTTTTTTCGTGTGAAATGAAGAGCAAGCATATTTGAAAGTGAAAATAAGGTTGGTTTGGAGAGGCGTCCGCTCGACTCCTATGGGAGCTGCGAGAAAGTCCGAGACCCTGCAGGAACGTAGTGGCTTGGCGCTCGCCCCATGGAAAGCGAGCGGGCACCTCCGAAAACAAATCCATCATCTTATGTTTAAAAAGTGGCTATTGTCAATCATCATTACTAGCCAGTTTTTCAGTGCCCTTCTCGCTACCCCATAGGAGTATATATATTCAGGCTGCTGCTCAGTTTTCCAATATATAAATTTTCCCTATTAAAAACAACAATCTTTTAGAAAACAGTAACATAAAAAGATACTAACTAAATGTAGGTGAATAACGTGGAACATATTTATGTGGATCATGCGGCAACTTCTCCCATGCATCCAAAGGTAATTGACAAAATGTATGAAATCATGAAAGATCAATTTGGAAATCCATCGAGTATTCATACTTATGGAAGACAGGCAAGAAATATTTTAGATAATGCAAGGGCGGTAATAGCTTCTAGTATTGGTGCATTCGAAAATGAAATTATTTTTACGAGTGGTGGAACAGAGGCTGATAATTACGCTATTTTTGGAATTGCTGAAGGCAAAGAAACAAAAGGAAAACATATTATCACAACAGAAATCGAACATCATGCCGTATTGCATGCTTGCCAAGAATTAGAGAAAAAAGGCTACGAGATTACTTATCTTCCCGTTAATGAATACGGAGTAATAGATTTAAATGAATTTAAAACGGCATTAAGAGAAGATACCATACTTGTTACCATAATGTATGGTAATAACGAAATAGGTTCGATTCAGCCAATTAAAGAAATTGGCTTATTGTTAAAAGAGCATCCTGCAGTATTTCACACAGATGCCGTACAAGCCTATGGTTTAGAGGCAATCGATGTAAAAGAACAGCATATTGATCTTTTATCTGTTTCTTCCCATAAGATTAATGGACCTAAAGGTATTGGTTTTTTATATGTTAGAAACGGCATTAAGTTAAATCCTCGATTTTTTGGTGGGGAACAAGAGAAAAAAAGAAGAGCAGGGACAGAAAATGTTCCTTCTGTAGCTGGTTTTCAGCTAGCAGTAGAGATTGCAGAGCAGGATAGATTCCATAAGAGAGAGCAATATAAAAAATATAAAGAAATCCTTATCGAAATCTTAAAAGAAAATAATATTTCATTTAAACAAAACGGATTAGTTGATAATACCTTACCACATGTTTTAAACTTAAGCTTTCCTGGTACAAATGTCGAAGCGATGTTAGTTAATCTCGATTTAGCAGGTATTGCAGCTTCAAGTGGTTCAGCTTGTACAGCAGGATCAATCGAACCTTCCCATGTGTTGGTAAGCATGTTTGGTAAAGAATCGGAAAGAACGAAAAATTCAATTCGATTTAGCTTTGGTTTAAATAATACGGAACAACAAATAGAAAAGGTCGGTCATGAATTGGTCAAAATCATTAACCGTCTGACAAAATGATAACCTTCCCTTCCATGTTAAGGGAAGGGCTAAGGGGGAAATGGAAATGGAAAAAGCACCGAAAGATACCCGTGTAGTAGTCGGAATGTCCGGTGGAGTAGATTCATCTGTTGCAGCACTTCTTTTAAAAGAGCAAGGATACGATGTTATTGGTATATTCATGAAAAACTGGGATGATACAGACGAATTTGGTGTCTGCACAGCAACAGAGGATTATGAAGATGTTATTCGTGTCTGCAATCAATTAGGGATTCCTTATTATGCGGTGAATTTTGAAAAACAATACTGGGATAAAGTATTTACTTATTTTCTTGATGAATATAAAGCAGGTAGAACACCTAATCCTGATGTAATGTGTAATAAAGAAATTAAATTTAAAGCTTTCTTAGAGCATGCGATGAGCCTTGGCGCTGATTATCTAGCAACAGGACATTACGCACAAGTTGTTAGAGAAGATGGACAAGTCAAAATGCTTAGAGGAAAAGATGATAATAAAGACCAAACTTACTTTTTAAATCAACTAACAGAGGAACAATTAAGCAAAGTAATGTTCCCTATTGGTGGCATGGAAAAATCAAAGGTTCGTGAACTGGCTGCTAAAGCAAATCTTGCAACTGCAACTAAAAAAGACAGCACAGGTATTTGTTTTATTGGAGAACGTAATTTTAAAGAATTCCTAAGTGGATTTCTTCCTGCTCAAAAAGGGAATATGGAAACAATGGATGGTGAAATAGTAGGCCGTCATGATGGGCTTATGTATTATACAATTGGACAAAGACATGGACTTGGCATTGGTGGAAGTGGAGAACCTTGGTTTGTTATCGGCAAGGATTTAAAGAGAAATGTTTTATACGTAGGACAAGGTTTCCATCATGAATTATTGTATTCTGACAGTATTATCGCAACTAATGTTAGCTGGGTGTCTAAAGATAGAATTGGTACATCATTTGAATGCACAGCTAAATTTCGTTACCGTCAACCAGATAATAAAGTGACAGTAGAGATTATCGATGAAAATACAGTGAAAGTTATTTTCCATGAGCCAATTCGTGCCGTTACACCAGGTCAAGCAGTGGTGTTCTACCAAGGGGAAGAATGCTTAGGCGGTGGAACGATTGATAAAGTATTTCGGGATAATGAAAGATTAACATATGTAGGTTAATGGTGAACTGTCGACTAACTATTAGTTGGTCGACAGTTTTTTACATAAAAAAAAGTAGCTAGCAATATTCCTGCATTAGGATGATTTGCTAGTTTCTTTTGTGTTATTGGTTTTCTCATTTTTGATTAGAAAATATGCTATACTACCAATTAGAAATGGAGTGTTTTAAGATGGATAATAGTCAATTAGGAATACAATATATGCAAGAAGGTAAATGGGAAGAAGCAGCAAAGTTTTTTATGGAAGAGATTGAGAAGAATCCGACTAATGCCGTTTCTTACGTTAATTTTGGAAATGTTTTATCTGCTTTAGGAGACGAGACAAGAGCGTTATCTTTTTACCAAAAAGCGATAGAAATAGATGATACTACTGCTGCAGCCTACTATAGTGCAGGAGCTGTTTATTATGAGAAAGAAAATTTAGAATCTGCAAAAACGATGTTTGAACAAGCACTAGCAAAAGGATTAGAAACAAGTGACAATTTCTTTATGTTAGGATTAACATATGTTGGTTTAGAAAAAGGAAAACTTGCTATTCCTTATTTTCAGAGAGCAGTTGAGTTAAATAATCAAGATGCTGAGGCATGTTTTCAATTAGGTCTCTGTTTGGCACAAAGCGATTATATTGAGGAAGCAATTGCGCAATTTCAATCCTGTATAACAATAGATGCTAATCACGCTGATGCTTATTATAATTTAGGCGTTGCGTATGGTTTTAAAGAAGAAACAGAGAAAGCAATAGAAATGTTCGATAAGGCACTAGAAATCCAGCCAGATCATCTCCTTGCCGGTTATGGGAAGCAAATTATCGAAGGAAAATAATATGAGATTAAAGCGTAGAAAGGAGGATTCCAGTTGAACGAGCAGAACTCCTTGGATCTTTTTGAACAAGAAAAAAAGTATGTTAAGGGACGTCATCTTGTTACTATTTTTCATAATGAACAGAACCTTTACTCTGTAATAAGAATAAGAGTAGATGAAACGAATCATGATTATGATGATAAAGAAGCGGTTATTACTGGCTATTTGCCGAAAATGAATGAAGAAGAGACATATACATACTATGGGGATTTTAAAGAGCATCCAAGATTCGGGCTACAGCTGCAGGCAACTTCCTTTCGAAAAGAAATGCCACAAACAAAGCAAGGGGTTGTGGCTTATTTATCCAGCAATCTGTTTAAAGGGATTGGGGAAAAAACAGCTGAAAATATAGTGGATACATTGGGAGACGAGGCAATATCTAAAATCATGAATCAGCCATCGGTTTTAGACACAGTGCCTAAACTTGCAGCTGATAAAGCGAAAATATTATATGATACCTTAATGAAAAACCAGGGCTTAGAACAAGCAATGGTTTCGCTAAATCAATACGGTTTTGGTCCACAATTATCGATGAAAATTTATCAAGTATACAAAGAAAATACTTTAGAAGTGGTTCAGACAAATCCGTATAAATTGGTGGAAGACATAGAAGGGATTGGTTTTGGAAAGGCAGATGACCTTGGTTCACAAATCGGAATTACAGGTAATCATCCAGATCGTTTAAAAGCTGGGTGCTTGTATATTTTAGAACTAAGCAGTAATCAAGAAGGTCATGTCTATCTCCAAGCTGAATATTTGCTTGAAAAAGTTAAAGTGCTACTTGAAGAAAATCAAAAAGAGGAAATAGAGTTTTCGCAAATAACAGAGCAGATTATTCAGCTAGAAGAAGAAGGGAAAATTATAGTTGAGGATAAAAAAATATATTTGCCTTCTTTGTTTTTTTCGGAAAAAGGACTTGTACGAAATATTAAGCGGGTAATGGAACAATCAGAATATAAGGATCAATTTCCAGAATCAGAATTTTTGCTTGCATTAGGAAATTTAGAGGACCGCATTGGCGTTCAGTATGCTCCATCGCAACGAGAAGCGATTCAAACGGCGCTTATGTCTCCAATGCTTATTTTGACAGGTGGTCCTGGTACAGGAAAAACGACAGTAATCAAAGGAATTGTTGAATTATATGGAGAATTGCATGGCTGTTCCTTAGATCCAAACGATTACAAAAATGATGAGCCCTATCCATTTATTCTTGCTGCACCGACTGGCAGAGCAGCAAAGCGAATGGCTGAATCGACTGGTTTACCTGCTGTTACGATTCATCGATTGTTAGGCTGGAATGGAACAGGGACATTTGAGCGAGATGAGGATCATCCTCTCGAAGGTAAAATTCTCATAGTGGATGAAACATCGATGGTAGATATTTGGTTAGCCCATCAATTATTTAAATCCTTGCCTGAGCATATTCAAGTCATTATTGTTGGGGACGAAGATCAATTACCCTCAGTGGGACCAGGTCAAGTTCTAAAGGATTTACTTGATTCAGCTTGTATTCCTACTGTTAAGCTGAAAGATATTTATCGTCAAGCAGAAGGGTCATCTATCATCGAATTAGCACATGAAATGAAAAAGGGACAGTTACCGGCTAATTTGCTTGTACCACAAGGAGATCGATCCTTTATAAAGTGCTCTTCTAGTCAAATTCCACAAGCAATTGAAAAAATTGTTCTAAATGCAAAAAATAAGGGATTTGCACCAATGGATATTCAAGTATTGGCACCGATGTATAGAGGACCTGCAGGTATTGATCGGTTAAATGCTATTTTACAGGAAATTTTAAATCCTAATCCTGACGGAACCAGAAAAGAGCTGAAATTTGGAGACGTTACATACCGAATAGGGGATAAAGTCCTTCAACTAGTCAATCAACCAGAAAGCAATGTTTTTAATGGCGATATGGGAGAGATTGTATCGATTTTTTATGCGAAGGAAAATACGGAAAAGCAAGACATGGTTATTGTTTCGTTCGATGGTATCGAAGCAACTTATACACGACAGGATTTAAATCAAATTACCCTTTCTTACTGTTGCTCTGTCCACAAATCGCAAGGAAGTGAGTTTCCAATCGTCATCATGCCTATCGTTAAAAGCTATTATCGGATGTTAAGACGGAATCTCATTTATACGGGCATCACAAGAAGCAAACAATTTTTAATTCTTTGCGGTGAGGTAGAAGCGATAGAATTGGGAGTTAGTCGAAATGACGAGCTAAATCGGCAAACTACCTTAAAAGAAAAAATCAAAGAGGCATTCGCTGATGTATACCAACCAGACGAAACGAAAGAAAGGACGACAGAGAATTCATTTGATTTATTGTACGAAGGCAAAATCAATCAAATTGATCCAATGATTGGTATGGAAAATATCACACCGTATGACTATATGGAAACGTCTGAAGCATAAGATGATAAATTTAAGATGTATATTGGTTTTCAAGGCATCTGCTCGCTTATCCCTATGAAAAGTTAGTACTCTTGAAGGGGAAAAGCTCCATTTTTAGGGGATTTTTTTGCCAATGTTTGCACTACATGTTTTTAATTCTTAGGCGAAAAATAATATTGTTATCTTCTTCGAATAATCCAGTAGGATTCCGAGATTTCGTAAAAAAAGCCAACTCCTAAGGTAATTCTGGTATATTTGGAAGCTGTTTAGAGCATAATGGGAATACTTAACTGGAAATTCCATGATGGAATATTTCATGAAACGAATGAAGATGAGGTGTTTCCTGTGCTCAAATGTCCAAATTGCCAGAGCAAAGATATTGGAAAAATTGGAATCAATCAATACTACTGCTGGAATTGTTTTATTGAATTATCGCTAACAAAAGGGATTATTCACACACATCAAGTAGAAGAAGATGGAAGCTTAAGTTCTCTAGACGACTTATTTGAAGAAGAAGAGCGTCGATTAAGCTAAGTTCTTCTCCACATTCATTGGCGCTCACTTCTATATAAAAGGAGTGCAAAGTAAAATGGGTAAAGTGATGAATACAGCAATAGCTATTGGTGCTGGTGTAGTAGCAATGAGCTATATGCAAAAAAATAATATGATAAGTCAAAAACAATTGAAAAAAATGCAAAAAAAAGTAATGAAGATGTTTTAATTAGTCTATTAGAAGATTGTAGATGCACAAAAAAGTGTATCTACAATCTTTTTTTGTTGAAAAGTTTCGTAAATGATGATATGCATAAAAATTCCTTTTATCTCTCACAATAGGTTATGAGGGAGGAAAGAAAATGGATATAAGAATGAAATGGTATTACCGATTAGGGTTTACCTTATTACTTTTTATTGTATTATTTGTTTTTATAAAATTATCACCGATTTGGTTGCCTATTTTAAGTCTTATAACAAAAGTTATTATTCCTTTTATAATTGGAGCATTTATTACGTATTTATTACATCCGATTGTAGAATTACTACATAAAAAAGGCTTACATAGAGGGTTATCTGTTGCACTTATTTATATCCTTTTTTTTGGCGGGATTGGCTATGCCTTATATAAAGGGATTCCTATTCTTATCCACCAGCTTGAAGAACTTACGGAAAGTGCTCCTGAGCTTGCGGCACGATATAAAGATCTGATTGACTCCATCCAAAATAAAATGGAGTCATGGCCATTTAATTTACAGGAAAAGGTTGACCGAGGGATTGATCTATTTGAAACGAAGATGGAATCTCTTTTAAATAAAGTAATTAATGGGGCAATGGGGATTATTAATTATTCCATTGTCATTATGCTGATACCATTCATCTCTTTTTATATGTTAAAAGATATTGATGCTGTAAGAAAAGCTTTTAACGGCCTAATTCCAAACAAATGGCGCAACAGTGCTCATTTATTTTTAGAAGACGTAAATGAATCATTAGGTAGCTATATACGAGGGCAATTATTGGTTTGTACAATTATTGGAGTAATTTCCATGATCCTATTTTGGGTTTTTCATATGAAATTTGCGCTTGTATTAGGAATCATCGTTGGGATAACGAATGTCATTCCCTATTTTGGTCCAATCATAGGTGCTATTCCTGCCTTAATCGTAGCAAGTACTGTTTCTGTTAAAATGCTAATCATTGTAGTCATCATCATTATTATTTTGCAATTTCTAGAAGGGAACATATTGTCGCCTTATATAGTTGGAAAAAGCACCCATATGCATCCGCTATTTATTATGTTTGCTCTTCTGCTTGGAGAAGAGGTTGGCGGAATGATTGGGATGATCGTAGCAGTTCCATTATTATCGATAGCGAAAGTGGCAATCGTTCATATGAGAACACACTTCGGGAAAAAAGACCCGGAAATCAAACGTATATAAATAGACCGATATTGACAATACTGCCTAATAATCAGTATAATTCGAATGAAGCATATATCGAAAAAATGGTGAAAGAAACAAGTAGATTATAGACCACTTTAAAGAGAGAAATTCCCTTAGGCTGAAAGGAGTTTCAAGTGAAGGATAATTGAAAGCTAATTCTTGAGTGCAGCTAATCACTGCCGTTTTCCGCGTTAAGGAGTATTGAGAGATGGATAGTAATTTTTAAGTATCTTTGTATACTTTTATCCATAATCAGGGTGGTACCGCGAGCAATACTTTCGTCCCTGTCCAGGGATGGGAGTTTTTTTTATGCAGAAAAAAGGTAAAACTCTAAATTCATAGCAATTACATATAGAAAAATAGGAGGAAATGTGATGAAGAATTTAACTGGCGCAGAAATAAGAAGCAAATTTTTAGAATTTTTTCAGGGAAAAGGACATGCAATTGAACCAAGTGCATCTCTAGTTCCTCATGATGATCCATCATTATTGTGGATAAATAGTGGAGTAGCAACCTTAAAAAAATATTTTGATGGTCGTGTTATACCAGAAAACCCAAGAATAACAAATGCACAAAAGTCTATTCGTACAAATGATATTGAAAACGTAGGGAAAACAGCTCGCCACCATACTTTTTTTGAAATGCTCGGTAATTTCTCCATTGGGGATTACTTTAAGGAAGAAGCAATTGAATGGGCTTGGGAGTTCTTGACTGATGAGAAGTGGATCGGATTTGATAAAGAAAAGCTGTCAGTAACGATCCATCCAGAAGATGAAGAGGCATATCTTCTATGGAGAGATAAAATTGGAGTGCCAGAGAATCGTATCATTCGATTAGAAGGGAATTTTTGGGATATTGGCGAAGGGCCAAGTGGTCCTAACACGGAAATTTTTTATGATCGTGGTCCAGAGTATGGGGACGATATAAATGATCCTGAATTATATCCAGGTGGAGAGAATGATCGTTATTTAGAAGTATGGAATCTAGTTTTCTCTGAATTTAACCATAATCCAGATGGAACATATACTCCACTCCCAAAGAAGAATATTGATACAGGAATGGGCTTGGAACGTATGGCATCCGTTGTTCAAAATGTTCCAACAAACTTCGATACAGACTTGTTTATGCCTATTATTCATGCTACGGAACAATTAGCAGATGTAAAATATGGTAAGGATTCTTCAAGTGATGAAGCATTTAAAGTGATCGCAGACCATATTCGTACAGTTGCTTTTGCAATTGGCGACGGAGCACTTCCATCGAATGAAGGAAGAGGTTATGTTTTAAGAAGATTATTACGTAGAGCAGTACGCTATGCAAAGAAAATCAACATTAATCGTCCGTTTATGTTTGAGCTAGTTCCAGTCGTTGCAGAAATAATGGTTGATTATTATCCAACGGTGAAAGAAAAGACGGAATTCATTCAAAAAGTAATGAAAAGTGAAGAAGAACGATTCCATGAAACCTTAAATGAAGGGCTTGCCATTCTTTCTGAAGTAATTGAGAAAGCAAAGGGAAATGGGGTTATCGCAGGAGAGGATATTTTCCGTTTGTATGATACGTATGGATTCCCAGTTGAACTTACAGAGGAATATGCGGAAGAACAGGGACTTCGCATTGATCATGAAGGCTTTGAGAAGGAAATGGAAAGTCAGCGTGACCGTGCTCGTAAAGCAAGACAAGAAGTAGACAGCATGCAAGTTCAAAGTGGTGTTTTAGGAAATATTAAAGTAGAAAGTGAGTTTATTGGCTATGATCACTGGGCAACTGAAGCAAAGATAGTTGCATTGTTGAAAGCTGGGGAAGAAGTGGACGCAGCTGAAGCAGGCGATGAAATTCAGTTTATATTAGATAAAACACCTTTTTATGCAGAGAGTGGCGGACAGATTGCTGATAAAGGAACATTAAAATCAGATCATGTCACAATCAAAGTCGAGGACGTTCAAAAAGCACCTAACGGACAAAACTTGCATAAAGGAACGATCGAAACGGGAGCAGTAAGAATTAACGATGTGTTAACAGCTAAAGTGGATAGCCAAAATCGTTCGAAAATAGTCAAAAATCATACAGCAACACATTTATTGCATCAGGCACTTAAAGATGTTTTAGGAACACATGTTAATCAGGCTGGTTCCCTTGTGCGATCAGATCGCTTACGTTTTGATTTTTCTCATTTCGGGCAAATTACTGCAGAAGAATTAGATGAAATTGAACGCATCGTAAACGAAAAAATTTGGGAAAGTATTGCAGTCCAAATTGACTACAAAGATATCAATGAAGCAAAAGCAATGGGTGCTATGGCGTTATTTGGTGAAAAATACGGCAAAATAGTTCGTGTTGTTCAAGTTGGTGAATACAGCTTAGAATTGTGTGGGGGCTGTCATGTTGACAACACTTCAGCAATTGGCTTATTTAAAATTGTATCGGAAGCTGGAATAGGTGCGGGAACTAGACGTATTGAAGCAGTAACTGGACAAGCTGCATATCAACAATTAACAGATCAAATTCACTTATTAAAAGAAGCTGCAAGTAAATTAAAGACAAATCCAAAAGATGTAACAACTCGAATTGATAGTCTTCTAACGGAAGTGAAGCAATTACAGCGTGAAAATGAGTCGCTTGCTGCAAAATTAAGCAATATTGAAGCTGGCAATCTTGTAGATCGAGTAAAAATGGTAAATGAAGTTCCTGTATTAGCAGCTTCTATACCAAATGTGGATATGAATAATCTACGTACAATGGCAGACGAATTAAAACAAAAAATGGGCTCTGTTGTGTTGGTTTTAGGAAGTGTTAATGAAGGAAAAGTAAATATAATTGCTGGTGTAACGAAAGATTTAATGGATAAAGGATACCACGCAGGAAAGATTGTAAAAGAAGTAGCTTCTATTTGTGGAGGCGGCGGAGGCGGTCGTCCAGATATGGCTCAAGCAGGCGGTAAGGATCCATCTAAATTAAATGATGCTTTAGATTTTGTAGAAGAATATGTGAAATCCGTTTGATATTAGGGACAAGTAGTGTAAAATGTAGATAACTCTTAACAGAAATTGTTCGAAAAGGAAATGGGGTGTTCAAAATGAGCTCATTCGATAAAACAATGAGATTCAATTTTCCAGAAGAACCATATGAACATGATGTAAAGGAAGTACTTTATCAAGTATACGATGCACTTCAAGAAAAAGGATATAATCCAATCAATCAAATTGTTGGTTATCTTCTTTCCGGGGACCCTGCTTATATTCCCCGTCACATGGATGCACGCAATATCATCCGTAAATTAGAGCGTGATGAAATTATTGAGGAACTTGTGAAGTTTTATTTAAAACGGCAACGAGAGGAATAGATGTATGCGATTAATGGGCTTAGATGTGGGCTCAAAAACAGTAGGAGTTGCTGTTAGTGATGCTTTAGGATGGACAGCACAAGGAATTGAAACGGTTCAAATTGATGAAGAGAAAGAACAATTTGGTCTAGACCGTATTGCGTCCTTGATTGTTGAGTATGATATAGGTAAAATAGTGGTTGGACTTCCAAAAAATATGAATGGTAGTATAGGTTTTCGAGGAGAAGCTAGTCAAATGTACGGGAAGCTTTTAGAAGAAAGATTTGAACTGCCAGTTGTTTTTTGGGATGAACGACTAACAACGATGGCTGCTGAAAGAATCCTATTGGAAGCAGATGTTAGTAGAAAAAAACGAAAAAAAGTTATCGATAAAATGGCTGCGTCTATTATTTTACAAGGGTATTTAGACAGCCAAAAATAATGAGGTGGAAATATGGAACACGGTGAAACAAATACAATTACGGTTGTAGACGAACAAGGAAATGAACAATTATGCGAGATTTTATTTACATTTGAATCTGATGAATTTGGAAAATCATATGTATTATACTACCCTCTTGGAGACGAAGGCGATGATGAAGAAATCGATATCCACGCATCTTCCTTCATACCAAATGAAGAAACAGGAGACGGTGAACTTTCTCCAATTGAAACAGAGGAAGAATGGGATCTAGTCGAAGAAATGTTAAATACATTCCTCGCAGAACAGGAAGAAGAGTAATAAATAAAAAAAGAGTCCTATAGGGCTCTTTTTTATTGTGGAAAGTCTTCTCACAAATTGCTCCTGTCCTTGGAGGAACATGTAAATTTCGCAAAAGCTACAACTTCTTTTGCAAAATATAGTATAATAGGTCGAGATATGTAAAAAATGTTTGATTGGTGTGCGTCAAGGAGGGAAAAGTTTGACTAAAAATAAAGACGAAAACAATACTCTAAATAGTAAGAAAGAGTTATTTTTAGCTAATTTACATCAGAGACAACAAGAAGCAAAATTAGTAAGAAGAATCGTATTAATTGTTGCCTTTGTTTTAATCATGATTATTGCAATTGTAGGAACTTCAGGATATTTCTACATAAAATCAGCATTACAACCAGTTAATCCCAAAAGTGATAAAGAAATTATTGTGGATATTCCAATAGGTTCAGGTGTTAACACTATTTCTCAATTGCTGGAGGACAATGGACTCGTAAAAAATGCAAAGGTATTTAAATATTATGTGAAATTTAAAAATGAATCGAATTTTATGGCAGGGGAATACCATATGAATCCGTCCATGTCGATTCAAGAAATTATTGATAGCTTAAAAACAGGTAAGATTATGCAAGAGCCGATTTTTACAATGACGATTCCTGAGGGAAAACAGTTAAGTGAAATTGCCACCATTATTGCTGAGAAAACAAAGCAAAATGAGGAAGATATTTGGAAGCAATTAAATGATGAAGCTTTTATTAAAGGTTTAATGGCTAAGTATCCTGATCTTCTTACAACGGAAATATGGGCAAAAAATATAAAGCATCCGCTTGAAGGGTATTTATTCCCGGCAACTTATTCTTATTATGAAGAAAAACCAACACTGGAAGCAATCGTTTCCGAAATGCTTGATAAAACAGAAAGTATAGTAAAAGCCTATGAAACGGAGCTTGCAAGAGATAATTTAACCGTTCATCAATTTTTAACGATGTCTTCGTTAATCGAAGAAGAGGCAACAAAGAATGTCGATCGTAAGAAAATTGCCAGTGTGTTTTATAATCGTATCGAAGAAGGGATGCCATTGCAAACAGACCCTACTGTCCTTTATGCGTTGGGTGAACATAAAGATAGAGTACTTTATAAAGATCTTGAAGTAGATTCACCTTACAATACTTATCAAAATGTAGGATTACCACCTGGCCCAATCGCGAATGCTGGAACAGTTTCTATGGAAGCAGCATTGCATCCAGAGGATACAGATTATCTCTATTTTTTAGCTTCGAAAGATGGGAAAGTTTATTTCTCTAAATCACTCAATGAGCATAATGAATTGAAGGCTAAGTATATTACCGAGAATAATTAGAGTAAATGAAATAATAGAAACAAGACTGCAGACAAACAGAAAGGTGAATGACTGCAGTCTTGTTTTATACTTGTATGCAATATTTGTTCAATAATTTGTCAATGATTATATATATGGCCATTGATAAATAAAGATTTATTAGCATTCTGTACTATTTTATGATAAAATAGTACAAGTGTTTTTGAGTATGTATTACGTAATTAGCTAAATTTTATACACTGTTTTTGATTTGTTAGGTTCTTTAGAAGAAGCTAACTATTTTTAGGTAGAAGACCAAAAGGATAGGGCTTTAAGGAAAATAGGAGGGACTCATCCTTGCAAAATAAACAACTCCTGGATTATATGGAAAATTTAATTCCAGCAAGAAGTAACCAGATAAGTGAAATAGAACAATATGCTAAAGAAAATGAAGTCCCGATTATGGAATTGATAGGGATTGAAGCATTGTTGCAATTACTACGTATTCAGCAGCCTAAAAAAATTTTGGAAGTTGGTACTGCTATTGGTTATTCTGCATTAAGAATGGCGGAAGTATTGCCATCATCGCAAATAATTACAATCGAAAGAGATGAACAAAGACACTTAGTTGCGAAAGAGAATGTGAAAAAGCTTAAACGAGAATCACAAATTGTTTTGTTGTATGGAGATGCACTAGAATTAGAGTCGATTGTCAAACAATATGGACCGTTTGATGCCATTTTCATTGATGCCGCTAAAGGACAGTATCAAAAGTTTTTCGATTTGTATAGCCAACTTTTAACAAATGACGGAATCGTGTACACAGATAATATTTTGTTTCATGGTTTAGTTGCTGAAGAAGAAATAGAGAGTAGAAATCTTCGCCAATTAGTACGTAAAATAAGAAATTATAATCAATGGCTTATGGAAAATCAGGATTATCACACAGCAATTTTGCCTGTGGGAGACGGTATTGCAATTAGTAAAAAGAGGGGATAATAATGAAAAAACCGGAATTACTAGTAACGCCAACCAGCATAAACGATATAGAGCCACTAATTGATAATGGAGCAGATGCTTTTGTTATTGGTGAACAAAAATTTGGTTTAAGATTAGCTGGTGAATTTAATCGACAAGAAGTAAAAAAGGCGATTGAAATAGCGCATCAAAGAGGGAAAAAGGTGTATGTGGCTGTAAATGCCATTTTTCATAATGATAAAATCGAGGATGTAACGGAATATCTTCGTTTTCTAGTGGATGTGAATGCAGATGCTATTTATTATGGTGATCCAGCTGTATTAATGATCGCTAGAGAAGTAGCGCCAAATATGAAATTACATTGGAATACAGAAACAACAGGGACGAACTGGTACACATGTAATTATTGGGGGCGCAAAGGTTCAAAAAGAGCTGTCCTTGCAAGAGAAATTAGCATGGATGCCATAATTGAAACAAAAGAACATGCAGAAGTGGAGATTGAAATTCAAGTTCACGGAATCACAACGATGTTTCAATCAAAACGTACCTTGCTAGAACATTACTTTCAATATCAAGGAAAAGAAGTTGAATTGGAAGCTAGCAAAACAGATAAAAACCTCTTCCTGCATGATAAAGAAAGAGAAAATAAATATCCAATTTTTCAGGATGAAAATGGGACACATATTTTGAGTCCAAATGATATTTGCATTATCGATGAGTTACAAGATCTAATTGATGCCGGAGTTGATTCTTTTAAAATTGATGGCCTTTTAAAAGATCCAGCATATATTATGGCAGTTACAGCTCTTTATCATCAAGCGATAACTTTATATTTAAAGGATCCAAATCAATATGAAGATGAAAAAGATCACTTACTAGCTGAGATAGAGAAGATTCAACCACCTAACAGACCATTGGATACAGGATTTTTCTTTAAAGAAACGGTTTACTAAACAAGTGGAGGAGAAGGGAAATGACATTAGTTAAAGATCCTATTTCTGAAATAAGAGAAGGGAAAAGAGTAATTGTAAAGAAACCGGAACTGTTAGCGCCAGCTGGTAATTTAGAAAAACTAAAAATTGCTGTTGCTTATGGTGCAGATGCTGTTTTTATTGGTGGACAAGAATATGGACTTCGCTCAAATGCTGGTAACTTCACTTTTGCAGAAATGAAAGAGGGAGTGGAGTTTGCTAAGAAATATCAAGCAAAAGTTTATGTGACTACAAATATCTTTGCACATAATGAAAATATAGACGGTTTAGAAGATTATTTATTAGGTTTAAAGACAGCGGGTGTTCATGGCATCATTGTTGCAGATCCATTAATCATTGAGACTTGTAGACGAGTTGCACCAGAAATAGAGGTTCATTTAAGTACACAGCAATCCCTTTCTAACTGGAAGGCAGTTCAATATTGGAAGGAAGAGGGATTAGAACGTGTCGTACTGGCTCGTGAAACGAGTGCTGAAGAGATTAAGGAAATGAAAGAAAAAGTGGATGTCGAAATTGAAACTTTTATTCATGGGGCAATGTGTATCGCTTATTCTGGTCGTTGTACATTAAGCAATCATATGACAGCAAGAGATTCAAACCGTGGAGGTTGCTGCCAATCTTGTCGCTGGGATTATGATTTGTACAAGCTAGATGGTACAGAAGAACAACCTTTATTCACCGATGGAGATGCGCCGTTTGCGATGAGCCCTAAAGACTTAAAGCTAATCGAATCCATTCCAAGGATGATTGAACTAGGCATAGATAGTTTGAAAATCGAAGGTAGAATGAAATCTATTCACTATATCGCTACTGTGGTTAGTGTGTATCGAAAAGTTATTGATGCTTATTGTCAAGACCCAGATAATTTTGTCATAAAAGAGGAATGGCTAAAAGAACTGGATAAATGCGCAAATCGAGATACGGCTCCGGCTTTCTTTGAAGGTCAGCCAGGGTATAAAGAGCAAATGTTTGGAAATCATAGCAAAAAGACCACTTTTGACTTTGCTGGTTTAGTGCTTGATTATAATAAAGAAACAAAAATAGTAACATTACAACAAAGAAACTTCTTTAAACAGGGGCAAGAAGTTGAGTTTTTTGGTCCGGAAATCGATAATTTTACAATGATAGTTGATAAAATTTGGGATGCAGACGGGAAGGAAATGGATGCTGCTAGACATCCATTACAAATTGTTAAATTTAAGGTGGACCACCCTGTTTATCCAAATAATATGATGCGAAAGGAGCTTTAAATAAGCATGCAGCCAAAACCAGTAGTTATTGGTGTCGCAGGTGGCTCCGGATCTGGAAAAACAAGTGTGACCAAAGCGATATTTGACCATTTTAAAGGACATTCGATTTTAATGATCGAACAAGATTATTACTATAAAGACCAATCTCATTTACCATTTGAGGAAAGGTTAAAAACAAATTATGACCATCCGCTAGCATTTGACACGGAATTACTAATAAGTCATATTCAAAAATTAATAAATTATGAGGCAATTGAAAAGCCTGTATATAACTATGCAATGCACACTCGTTCGGATGAAACAATATTAGTTGAGCCTAAGGATGTAATCATCGTTGAAGGAATCTTAATATTAGAGGATGAAAGTCTTCGCGATTTAATGGACATGAAGTTGTTTGTGGATACAGACGCTGATTTACGCATTATCAGAAGATTGATGAGAGACATCAAGGAAAGAGGCAGAACGATTGATTCTGTAATTGAACAATATGTTAATGTGGTTCGCCCAATGCATAACCAATTTATAGAACCAACGAAAAGATATGCCGACATTATCATTCCTGAAGGTGGGCATAATCATGTAGCGATCGATTTAATGGTTACAAAGATTCAGACCATTCTTGAACAAAAATCACTTTTGTGAAACAATAGATAGTGTTTATTAAATTATCAGGAAAAATAGGCTGTTTGTCTATAGACAGCCTATTTTTCCCAATATTGTTTATGTAAGAAAACAATAGGTTAAGATAACAGGAAGAATGAATGAAGAAATATTAGCGTAGTTTTATGAGGCTGTTCTTATCATATTGGTCGCTTTTAAACATTATTTTAAAACGAGAGTGAAATGCAGCAAAAGACACTCAACTCCTACAGAAAGAAGGGGAAAGAAAGTGTCTATAGCGCAATGGAATGAACATGGTTAACTTTATAAATACAATCATTCTTTAACAAATAAACACTAATTAGTGAAAAAATGTTAAAGTAGAACAGATAATCTAATAGAAAATGCTTTCTTTTTTCTTCAATCCGTATTAAACTCATTCTATTAGAAAAAAAAGCGCGTCTATCCAAAGTTGTCGTGCAATTATCTTTAAATACATAATTATTAGGGATTTTCTAAAATAGCCTTTGTGCTATTTTTTCTACAAATCCCATACTTGAAGGAGTGAAGATTTTGGCAATCGAAAAAGAATTTCCAATGACATTAGCAGGTAAAGAAAAATTAGAACAGGAACTAGAACAACTAAAAACAGTAAAACGTAAAGAAGTAGTGGAACGTATTAAAATCGCGCGTAGTTTCGGTGATTTATCCGAAAACTCTGAGTATGATTCAGCAAAAGAAGAACAGGCTTTTGTAGAAGGTCGTATTACTACAATTGAAAATATGATTCGGAATGCAAAAATTATCTCTGAGGATGAGTTTGACCGTGATACAGTTTCTCTAGGTAGTTCGGTTACTTTTATTGAACTTCCAGATGGTGAAGAGGAAACGTATACAATCGTTGGTAGTGCAGAGGCAGATCCATTTGAAGGGAAAATTTCTAATGATTCACCGATTGCGAAGAGCTTAATCGGGAAAAAAGTTGGAGATAAAGTAAATGTACAAACTCCAGGTGGAGAGATGAATGTACAAATCGTTTCAATTAAATAAGTAACATCTAAACAATCAGACCAAATAGACGTAGACTCATGGGGGAATTAGCGAGACAGGTAAGAGCAGCTTATGATACCTGAAGAGGTTAAAAGCTTGCCTTACGAAAAGCGAAGTGTATTCAATCTACGGTTTATAGCAATAATCAATACAAAAACACCTAGAATAAAAAGTTATCTTGTTTTTGTTTATAAATAAAGCACCTCGTCAACACTCTTGATGAGGTGTTTTTTATATGTGGAGAAAAAGAATAGTTGGCATTGGTATCGTTTTTTTACTTGCCTTATGTGTTTTGCTTGGCCGGTTAATACAAGTGCAATTAGTAGAGACAAATCATTTTACAAAGCACAATATTAATTTGGTGGAAGCAAGTGTAAAGCAAAGATCGCAGGAAATGCTGTTGGATAATGGCCGGGGAACTTTTCTTGATAAAAATGGAGATTCACTTACACATCAGACAAAATCTGTTTTAATATTATTTCCCTTTTTAAATAAAATGGAATGGGATAGCAAAAAAGTAGCGGATATTATTGGGACTAGTGAATACAATGTAAAGAAAAGTATTTTAGATGCCAAAGATCCAGTAGTCTTTGGAGGTAAGAACCCTTTAGAGTTAACAAGTAGCCAGATGTCTGCAATTAATCAGTTGAAAATTCCAGGTGTATTTGCTGCCGAAAAAAAATTTCACATTAATAACAATATCGCTGAACAACTACTCGGTATAACGGGACAAAATGAAGAACAATTACAAAAGCGATATCCAGATAGAAAGCTCGTAGGCACTACATTAATTGGCTTAACAGGATTGGAAAGAAGTTTTGATGAATTTCTTTTGCCAGATGGGGAATCAAAACTTGTTTATCATGTCGATGCGAAAGGTGGACCACTTTTTGGGTTAAATGTTAAATACGTGGAACCAGCAAACCCTTTTTATCCTGTTAATATTCGAACTACAATTGATACAGAATTACAGGAGATGGCTGAAAAATTAGTTGATGAACAAGGTATAAAGAAGGGTGGACTAGTACTGCTGAATCTTGAGGATAATACTGTTGCGGCAATGGTTTCTAGACCACAGATAAATAAAACAAACCCATACCAAACCGATGGAGTAAATAACTACATGCTAAAACAGCAGATAGTTGGATCTGTTTTTAAGACCGTCATCGCAGCGGCAGCGATTGATAATAAATTAGATGACGCCAATACGCAGTATGATTGTAGTAAGAAGATTAATGGAGAGCAAGACCCAAATTATCAGCATGGAATGCTGAATTTTACAGAAAGCTTTGCTGTTAGCTGTAACAACACATTTGGAACATTGGCGAAAGACTTAAAAGAGATAGATGAAAATTTACTGGAGAAATATGCCGAAAAATTATCTTTAACAAGCTTGGTTGGTTGGCAGGGAAGTATCTTTCATTCGGCAGAATTTCAGCAGTTTAGTGGAGAAGAAAAGGGAAGAGTATTTCTAAACGAGGAAGCAAAAAAGGATAAAAACTATGTTGCTTTAACTGGAATTGGGCAACATGAGGTTCGTGTTACACCGTTAGCTGTGGCGAATATGATGGCGACGATTGCAAGAGGAGGTACCAAAGAAAGTGTACGAGTTGTCTCAGATATTCAATATAAAAATGGCACAACCTTATACTCTTTTGATAGACAAGAACTGGACGGAGAGAAGATTTCCCCCTATACTGCTTCAAGATTACAAAAGCTGTTAAGAGAAGTTGTCACAAACGAAAAAGGGACTGGTAGATGGTTCCAGGATCTACCTTTTGAAGTTGCAGGTAAATCAGGGACTGCAGAAACAGGTGTTTTGAAAGAGGGAAAGCAGCTTCATAATAAATGGTTTGCAGGATACTTCCCATTCGATAATCCTAAATATGCATTAGTAACGGTGAATCTAGATGTTTACTCGGACGAAGGTGGAGTAAATCAGCTTTTTGCAGAAGTGGTAAAAGGGGTTTATGAAAAGGAGCAAAAGTCCGCTCAATAGTAGACATATATGGTTCTTGCTTTTCTAAAAGTACACTACCATGTTAAAATAGGTACAGTAAAAAAATAATCGTTTGTATTTAAGGATATGGAAAGTCAATAGGAGGAGAAACACCTTGAGTAAAGAGATAAATGATGAAGGTAGAACAAGATATCAACAACGTTCAAAAAGAAAGAAAACAAACTTTATTCTAAATGGATTAATTATTGTCGTTATTCTACTAATAGTTTTCGTATCTTATTCTATTTTTCATACAAATGATGAAAAAAATGCTGATAAAAATAAAGATAGTGATACAAAAACTGGGCAACAGGCATCTGGTGATAAAGAAACAGCTAGTTCAACAACTGGATCGGATAATACAGATGAAAATACTACTACTGAAGAGGAAGAGGAATCAGAAGATGGAGAAGTCGTCACAGAAGGCGGCAGTGACTCTAATGTCATTAAAACGATAGAAAATTCTTCTTGGCAGCCAGTTGGAACAACACAAACGGGTGAACATGTTGCCTCCTATTCAGAAGGTGTAGATTGGAATGAGCAGATAAAAGCATTGTCCTATGCGACTGGTTTAGATAGCGGGAATATGACTTTGTGGTTCCTCGGCAACAATAATCAAGATCCACATAAATCCATTGGAACCGTATCATCCAAGGACAAATCTGAAAAATATAGAGTGTATATTGAATGGGTTGATGGAAGTGGATGGAAACCGACAAAAGTAGAAGAAATAAAAGACTTGAATATTCGGTAAAAAAAGAGCTGGAGAAATATATCTCCAGTTTTTTTGTTTGTTTTTAATAACTTTTCTTCACTTTGAAATGAACCACCGCTGTATAATAAGGTCGACCATTATCTAATGTAGTGACTTGATGGGAGACGGAATGAACAGAAAGTAAAATGGCTTTATTCACTTCAATTTGTTCATTGATTTTTTTCTCTATTGTCTTCAGACTCTCCCCTTCAAAAAATTCCACTTTATCCTCTATCATTTCTAATTGGATATTCATGCTTCAAACTTCCTTTCTTTCTAACAGTAAAATTATCATACCATAAGCACATAATGGAATAATAACAAAATAGATAAACAGAGGGAATAATTATTGTAAAATAGGGAATAAACTTACTATTTAAAGATTCTTGATTAGAAAAAGGAAGATATGATAAATTAAGAACAAGTAATATTAAAAACCATAGTATACTTATAGGAATTATATATATTTAAACAACAGGGGTGCAAAGCTATGGGAAAAGAGTTCCTTGAGATATTTGAACAATGGGCTGATTCTTATGATGACAGTCTTACGAATGACAAAGAGTATGAAGCAGTTTTTCACCATTATGATCATATTTTAAATAATGTAGCAGAACGTTCCACTGGTCATGTTGTCGAATTCGGACCTGGTACAGGAAACCTCACACTAAAATTGATTGCAAAAGGTTTAAAGGTTACTGCAATTGAACCATCACCTGCTATGAGAAAGTTGGCGAAGGAAAAAATCGGTGCAAAGGCACAGTTAATAGAGGGTGACTTTCTTCAATTTAAGTTAGATAGTAAACCAGATACATTTGTAAGTACCTATGCATTTCACCATTTAACCGATCAAGAAAAAGAAGAAGCGATTAAACAGTATAGTAATCTTCTACCTATAGGTGGTAAAATAGTGTTTGCTGATACTATGTATGTCACAAAAGAAGCGTACAACCAAGCAATTCTAGACGCAAGTAAAAAAGGGCAGCATAATTTAGCAGAAGACTTACAGAGAGAATATTATACAACAATCCCCATTCTAACAGAACTCTTAGAACAGAACGGTTTTACTACACATTTCAAAAAGATGAATGACTTTGTCTGGATTATGGAAGGGGAAAAAATAAACGAAAGAGGTTAATGAATTGAAAATCGCAATAATCGGTGCAATGGAAGAAGAAGTAACTTTATTACGCGAAAAAATAGTAAATAAGAAAGAACACACAGTTGTAGGATTTCAATTTATTGAAGGTGAATTATTTGGAAAAGAAGTTGTCTTACTTCGCTCAGGTATAGGGAAAGTCAATGCTGCGATGAGTACCACAATTCTTCTTCAAACATTTAAGCCAGATTCTCTCATTAATACTGGTTCAGCAGGAGGGTTGAATCCTGAGCTAGAAGTAGGAGATGTTGTCATTTCGAATGAAGTGCGTCATCATGATGTAGATGCTACTATTTTCGGTTATGAATACGGGCAAGTCCCACAAATGCCAGCAAGTTTTAAGGCAAATGAAAAACTAATTGCTGTTGCAGAACAAAGTGCAAAAGAAATTGGTAATCATACAGTAGTAACAGGATTGATTACAACTGGTGACTCGTTTATTAATCAACCAGAAAAAGCAGCGTTTATAAAATCGAAATTTGAAAATCTGCAAGCTGTTGAAATGGAAGCAGCAGCGATCGCTCAGGTTGCCTATCAATACAATATACCATTTGTAATCATTCGCTCTTTATCAGATATTGCTGGGAAGGAATCCCATCTATCTTTTGACCAATACTTAGAAAAAGCTGCTGTACATTCAGCAAATTTAGTAATGGGAATCGTTGATAAAATTTAAGGCTGTTTTTCTTCTAAAGGATTGTTGTTTTTCAATCGAAAAAAAGAATTAGTTGGAAAAATGGAGCAGCCGGAATACACGAAGACGCCACGGGGATTAGCGAGACAGTCTGAGACCCCGGAGGCGAAGCTGAGGAGAATTAAGCTTAGCCCCCCACGGAAAGCGAAGTGTATTCCGGCTGCGGGTAATCGCAACAAACTTTACGAAAACAGCCAAATTTAAAAAGAGATAAAGAAGGGGAGTGTTTCGCCCTTCTTCATTTCTAAATACTAGTAAATCACTAAGAATAGTTGGAACGGAAGTATTTATGGATGAAACGAAATTTCTTGTAAATAAGGTAAGAATAAAAAGGGGGTGTAGAGTTTGAATGTTTATCAGAATGTACATCAATTAATTGGTCGTACACCTATGGTTGAACTTACTCATTTTTCATTACCTGAAAATGTTCGTATATTTGCCAAATTGGAATTTTATAATCCAGGTGGAAGTATAAAAGATAGACTAGGATATGAGTTAATTCAAGAAGCATTGCAGAGTGGAAAACTTGCTGAAGGCGGTACGATTATCGAACCTACTGCGGGGAATACGGGAATTGGGCTAGCACTTGCATCGTTAAATACTGGGATAAAGGTAATTGTTTGTGTACCTGAGAAGTTTAGCCTGGAAAAGCAAGAGATAATGAAAGCGTTGGGAGCAGAAATTATTCATACACCGACTTCTTTAGGAATGAAAGGTGCAATCGAAAAAGCGAAAGAACTGCAAGAACAAATTCCTAACTCTTATATCCCAGGACAATTTGAAAATGAGGCAAATCCAAATACGTATTATAAAACACTTGGTCCGGAAATATGGGAGCAATTAAATCATCAAATTGATATATTTATCGCTGGTGCTGGCACAGGCGGAACCTTTATGGGAACGGCTCGGTATTTAAAAGAACAAAATCCAAGTGTTAAAGCAGTAATAGTAGAACCAGAGGGCTCTATTTTAAATGGAGGAGAAAGTGGTCCGCATAAAACAGAAGGAATTGGGATGGAGTTTTTACCAGCATATATGGATAAAAGCTATTTTGATCAAATTTATACTGTTTCTGATGCAGATGCCTTCGATTATGTTAAGCTTGTAGCGAAAAAGGAAGGTTTGCTTGTAGGCAGTTCTTCAGGAGCAGCTTTATATGCCGCTATACAAGAAGCTAAGAAAGCAAAAAGTGGCAGTAATATTGTTATAATTTTCCCTGATTCTAGTGATCGTTATATAAGCAAGAAAATATTTGATGGAGGAATTTAAATGAAAAGAAAAACGAAATTAATACATGGTGGAGTTCCAGGAGATCCTCATACTGGAGCAGTTAATGTTCCTATTTATCAAGTAAGCACATATAAACAGGACGGAATTGGAAATCATAAAGGCTTTGAATATTCTAGAACTGGAAATCCTACGCGTCATGCTTTAGAAGAGCTCATCAAGGATTTAGAAGAAGGAAAAAGGGGGTTTGCTTTCAGTTCTGGTATGGCAGCTATTACTGCGGTTATGATGCTATTTAAAAAGGGAGACCATGTTCTATTAACAGACGATGTGTATGGTGGAACTTTCCGTGTTATGACGAAGGTGTTAAATAAGTTTGGCATAGAGGCCACCTTTATTGATACAAGTGATATTAGCAACATTAAAGAGGCTATAAAAGTAAATACAGTAGCGCTATATATAGAAACGCCGACGAATCCATTATTAAAAATAACAGACATTGAAGCAGCATCTCGTGTTGCAAAAGAAAATGGATTATTAACGATAGTAGACAATACTTTCTCTACACCTTATTGGCAAACTCCACTAACATTAGGGGCAGATATTGTTCTTCATAGCGCAACGAAGTATCTGGGAGGTCATAGTGATGTAGTATCAGGTTTAGTTGTTGTTAATGATGAAAAATTAGGTGAAGATCTTCATTTTGTGCAAAACTCAACAGGTGGAGTGTTAGGACCACATGATTCATGGCTCTTAATAAGAGGGATAAAAACACTAGGAATTCGCATGGAGGAGCATGAAAGCAATACAAAACAAATTGTTGCTTTTCTAGAAGAGCATTCTGCCATTTCAAAAGTATATTATCCAGGACTTCCTGCTCATCCGAATCATGAAATAAGCAAGAAGCAAGCACTTGGATTTGGTGGAATGGTAAGCTTTGATGTAGGAAGCGCAGAGAACGCTGATAAGCTTTTAGAGAAAGTTAAATATTTTACGCTTGCTGAAAGCTTGGGAGCTGTAGAAAGCTTAATTTCAGTGCCTGCGAGAATGACGCACGCGTCTATCCCTGCAGAAAGAAGAGCGGAGCTTGGTATCACAGATGGACTTGTAAGAATATCGGTTGGCTTAGAAGACGTAGAAGATTTAATCGAGGATCTAAAACAGGCATTACAATAATAATAGAAAAGAGATTTACAGATAGTACATCTATTTGTAAATCTCTTTTGTTTGATGAATACTTAGTTGCGGAGATCGCTGTATTTTCCATAATATCGCAATTTAGCTATTGATTTCATAAAGCTTATTCTTCTATTCCTATGTTATGGTAATTATATAGTTTACTAGGAAGTAGGGGAAGAAATGGAGAAAAAGATAAAAATTTTAACAGACAAAATATCTGATTATCAGCAATTCGGCACCGTTTTATTAGCAGTTGGAGTGTTTTTTTATATAGGAATAATCATTCCGAAAATGGACAAGGTAGCTGGTTATAACATTGGAATGCTCATTACTTCGATTCTTTTCTTAAGTGCTTCGATTTTATTTTTGGGAAAAGCTAAAAAATTAAAAAAACTTTTGGATGAATGGAAAGAATCATAAGTTAGATTTATAGGGGATTTTAGCCAAGATCTTTCTGGATGTAGAGAATAAGGGGCTACGGGCAATAGCAACAAACTTCATGGAACCAGATAAAGTAAAAAAAGCTTGAAAAATAGTGTAAAATGTCCATTTTTTCAAAAAGAGGTTTACAAAAATGGCATTGAAGGATATAATTACCAATGTGAGAATAAAAAAATTCTAAGGAGGTTGAATAAAATGATCAGAAATTTACCAGAATTAAACAGTGTAGCAGTAATTAAATATATAACATACACGAATTCAACCACTTCGGAATGGGATTTGTTATCTTAGTTTTATTTTAACTAAAATATTCCAACCGCTGGGTAGTCGTGTCCTGCGGTTTTATTATGCCCTTTTTTAAACCGCAGATCAGTCTATTTGCGGTTTTTTTGTGCGCTCACGAGAAAAATATTCCATTTATGGAAAAATGTTAGGAGTGGGAAAGATGACGTTAAATCTAATTTTTTTAACGGTAACGATAAAGAAAAAGCAGTATACAAATGAAGAGTGGTTACAAGAGATGGAAATGGAGAAGAAAATCGAGGAGAATCGCAGAAAACTGCATGAAATTGGCTATTTAAACCACAGGTTGTAAAAAAATTCACTCTTGGGAGGTGAAGACATGACCTTAAATATTTTCTTTATTACAATAACTATTAACTTGAAAAAAATGAGTGAAGAAGAGCATGCTCATTTACAGGAAATCGAGCAAATTTTCGAAGAAACGAAAAACAAGCAAATTCGATCCGGATATTTTTCTCGAATCAATTACTAACATCATAGGTGGTGATAATTATGACGATAAATATGCTATTTTTTACAATTACTGTACATCAAAAACAAATGACTGAAGAAGAAATCATTCATCAGCAAAATATTGATGAAATCATGGAAGAAAATAGAAGGAAACAGTTTTCTATGATGCGTTTTTAATAAAAATATAAATAAAAAAGGAGAGGTGGATTAAAATGTTTTTGATCATCTTGCAATGTCGACAATCAATCTTATGGGCGGAGAAAGATACTGACTAACTTAGGGGTTTGAATGAACAACCTGCACGAATGAAGCGCTTATGAGGAAGCAATCTTCTATCGATAAAAAAGAATTGCAGAAAAAAACAAGCAGCGGGCTAAAACAAAAAACCGCTGCTTGTTTTTTCTCTTATTTTTTAATATAGCGGTATTCCAACAATCGATTTAAATCATTCATTTGCTCCAGTAATTTTTGACCTACATTTGTTTCTAATACCTTTTTGCGTTGTAACTCTCTATCGACTACTCTTTTTACAGACAAGACATCTGTACCATTTTCTAAAACATCTTCCTTTGAAGTAAAGCGCTTATGTGCAACCAATTGCATGCCATAAGAGTTATATAATAAAGTGTAGCCTGCGATTCCGGTTTTTGATTGATAGGCTTTGGAGAAACCGCCATCAATAACAATCATTTTCCCATTGGCTTTAATTGGGTTTTCTCCATTAATCTCAGCTACGGGTGTATGCCCGTTAATAATATGCCCCTGATCAGGATTTAGCCCAAATTCTTCTAAAATGTGACGACATACCTCTTCGTTTTCTCGCAAGGAATAATAAGGATTCTTTTTCTCTTTATGGGTTTCCTTTTCTTTTATAAAATACCGCTCGAATGTAGTCATGTCTTTTTTACCAAATAACGAGGAATTTTCGCCAGTCCATAAATACCAAACTAAATCTGTTGCAAAGTCATCCGATATTTCAGGATGATTAAAGCTATAGCGTAAATAGTATTCAAATAGATCAAATAATTCCTTTCCACAATAATCCTTTCCATCAATGCGCATCGTTTTCATCGTTCCATCTTCATTTAAAGGAATACAACCATGGATTAATAAATTGCTGTTATATCTTAAGTATAGATTCCCCTTATTCATAAGAAAGTGAATGTGCCTTGCAAGTTTCTCTGAATGCTGGATCGAAAAAAGCAGCTTATCCATGACTTGTTCTTCTTCTTTTAATAGCTTTGAAGGGTTTCTTGGATCAATTGTATTAAAACAAGTATTTTCTAGTGAATAATTTTTTTCGTTTAAATCAATGGTATTATTTTCGTAATTAATTTTTTCTAAAAGTAGACGGTGGTGCATTTGGAAATCAGGACGCCTTTTGATAATAGGCATTTCTAGTTTAAATTGAATGATGGAAATAGCTTGATGGATTTTTGTTATTTGTAAAATATTTTCTTCTGAGTTTTCTTCTTTTTTGGCATTCATTTTTGGACGAAAAGCTTTATTATCGTTATAATATTTATTCGCTAAATTTAAGAGTGGCCGTAAGTTTATGCCATATGCATCCTCGATAATATCTAAATTATCATATCTTGCACAAATACGAATGATATTAGCAAGACAGACTTTTGACCCTGCAAATGCACCAATCCATAGAACATCATGATTTCCCCACTGTATATCCACGGAGTGATAATCCATTAATGTTTCGATGATTTTATCGGGATAGGGTCCTCGGTCATATATATCTCCAACGACGTGCAAATGATCAACAACTAGTCTTTGTATTGTATAGGATAGGCCGATAATTAATTTATTAGCTTGTCCTAAAGAAATAATTCTGTTAATGATGCTTGAATAATAATCGGTTTTATTATTTAATTCATTTTTCTCATACAATAATTCTTCAATTATGTAAACAAACTGCTGTGGCAATGCTTTTCTCACTTTGGAATTTGTATACTTGGAAGATGCATAGGATACTAGGCGAATCATCCTTTCGATCGTATCAGCATACCAAGTATCCAGTTCTGTTGTATGTATAAATGAATTTACTACTCTTTTTAGCTTTTCTTCTGGATAATATACCAATGTTGCAAATTCATCGATTTGTGTTTTGGAAAGCTCGTCTTTAAATAAATCGCGAATTTTTTCCTTAACATTTCCAGAACCATTTCTTAAAACATGTTGAAATGCGTGATACTCTCCATGCAGGTCACTGACAAAATGCTCGGTCCCCTTTGGAAGATTGAGTATGGCATCTAAATTTATTATTTCAGTAACCACTTTTTCTTCAGAATCATACTTTTCTGTTAGTAAATCCAAATATTTAGTATCCATTTTGTTTGTCCACCCCCATGTAATAGAAAAAAGCTATCAATATATGTATTATACAAGGAAATAATGAGAATTTTGTATTCATTTTAAAATAATTGGAAAATTATTCATTGTTTTTGTATCATAGAAAATAATTAAATAGAAGTTTATCGATTTTGTGCTTCTTGATATTACCCAAAGCAGATAGTGAATAAACCAAAATAAAATAGATTTTCTAAAGTTTATTGTCACTTGGACATGCAAAACCACCTCCCTTTTCACATAGTAATGAAGTATAGGCAATTGTCCTTGAATGTGGAGGTGGAAAGATGACGGGAATCTTATTGTCGCTTGGAGCTTTACTCAAAGAATTGGTTTTTCTTGTGTCCTATGTTAAGAACAATGCATTTCCCCAACCATTATCAGCGAGTGATGAAAAGAAATATTTACGGTTGATGGCTGAAGGTGATTCGCATGCGAGAAATATGCTAATAGAGCATAATTTGCGTTTAGTTGCCCATATTGTGAAAAAATTTGAAAATACAGGGGAAGATTCAGAAGATCTAATTTCGATTGGAACAATCGGTCTCATAAAAGGGATAGAGAGTTTTTCAGAGGGAAAAGGAACAAAATTAGCTACTTATGCCGCTCGCTGTATTGAAAACGAAATACTTATGCATCTTCGAGCTTTGAAGAAAACAAAAAAAGATGTTTCTCTTCATGATCCAATTGGTCAAGATAAGGAAGGAAATGAAATCAGTCTTATAGATGTACTAAAATCAGAATCGGAAGATGTTGTAAATACGATACAGTTAAATATGGAGCTCGAAAAAGTAAAAGAATATATTGATGTATTAGATGAAAGAGAAAAAGAAGTGATTATCGGAAGATTTGGTCTTGATTTAAAGAAGGAAAAAACACAAAGAGAAATTGCAAAAGAACTGGGGATATCTAGGAGTTATGTTTCGCGAATAGAAAAGAGAGCCTTGATGAAAATGTTTCATGAATTCTACCGGGCCGAAAAGGAAAAAAAGCGAAAAAATGAATAACAACTTTACATAAGGATGTTAACAATATGCATTCTTATGAGGATCGTTTTGCATAAAAAACATCATAAACTGACAGAAAATCTAGTTGAAAAGGCGAGAAGGATAGAAGTGCAGCTTAGTCGATTGGTTCATATCTTTGACTAAGCTGCTTATTTTATCTTTTATACTTTGCGTAATGTATGTATTCTGTGTTGTCGGTAGCTACGGTTTTTACTACTTCTCCTTGCCGATTTTTGTAAATTTCATATTCTCGGTAAACTTCCACTATAAACCCATCCACTTCTTTTGTCTCATCTAATTTATATTCAAGATCAGGAGCACCAAATATTTCACTTGCATTACTGGAAACCTCTTGCTCTTCATTTGTAGATCCATAAAAGAGAACTTGATTTTTATTAATTTTAGCTGTTGGAGTTTCTATGTAAGCGATAAAACCCAATAAGATGATAATGGATATTAAAGAGATTTTTTTCACCTTTTCTCTCCTCCTTCCTTACATTGTATGCATGTCCTTTTGAAGTATGCGAATAAGTACAGGGTGGTGAACGAAAGAATTGGAAAATTTAATCATTTTTAGATTGCGAAAATCATATGGTTAAAAAGGTACAGGCCCTCCAAATATTTTTATAAGAAAAATGTCTAAAAAAAATTTTTACATCTCGTAAATATTTTAAAATATTTGTAATATAAATGAAATATAAAATGAAACTTCCATCAGTGTGGGGGTTCCTTTCTCCCCCACTGATGGTTAGTTGAAGCAATCGGACTTTTACGGACAGTTGATCTCCCACCTATCTTCCTCGTATTCTCCTAAGTTTGAGGGGGGAGTCTTACTGTCCGTTAAGAGTGGGATAACGTTGTTGCAAAACGGAAGGATTAGAGCTTATTGAAGGGGTTGAAGACCAGTGTTTATAAGACACATACTATTCTTAACATTATTGTTATCTTTGCTTACCACCACTTGGCCAATGCATGGTATGGAGGATTTTAAAGCAAGCACACATCATGATGAACTAAATTATTCCATGTCTGAGCTAAAAGATACAATAAGAAATATACAAAGCAAAGCTGACATCAACTCCTATCTAGGCATGAAGCATGAAGTAGTTAGAGGCGATATGTACAACAATGTTGTTTGGAGATTTGATTTGGGTTCGCAACCAACGTATCAATTTGTTTCAGAAAATGACAGCATCGATATGGAAGGTTTGCAAGAAAGAACGCTTAAGTATATCGTATTTTTGAGTTTTGGGGGAGACGAGGAAACAATTATTAGTAAATCCATTTATTATTGTGATGAGAATGGTGCTATTCATGAAGTGAAATATATTGAGAATATAGAAAGAGAGAATATTATTTTGCCGCCAAGCAAGTAATTAGAAAATCGGCGTAAACCTTGCCTTTACTAACGTAGGTTTATGCTTAAAAAGAGAACCATTTTTTTTGCAACTTAATAGTATAAGAATAATAATGTGTGATACATGGGCTTTAAAACAAGCGATTTTTCACCACCTTTCTATACTATTAGAAAGGTGGTGAAAAGCATGGTGAAAATTTTTATCGATCCTGGCCATGGTGGCTCTGATTCTGGAGCAGTAGGAAATGGATTACAAGAAAAAAATATTACATTAATGATTGCTCAACAGATTAGGAATATTCTTCAGAATGAATATGAAGGAGTAGAAATTCGAATGAGTCGTAATGGCGATTCAACGGTAAGCCTGGCAGCAAGAACGAATGCCGCCAATAACTGGAATGCTGATTTTTTTCTTTCAATTCATGTTAATGCAGGTGGTGGTACTGGCTTTGAAAGTTATATATTTCCAGGAGTTGGTGCACCAACATCAACTTATCAGAATGAGATTCATGAAGAAATAATTGCAGAGACCAGATTTAACAATAGAGGAAAGAAAAGTGCGAATTTCCATGTGTTGAGAGAAACAATCATGCCTGCACTGTTAACAGAAAATGGATTTATTGATACAGCAATAGATGCTAATCAGTTAAAAGATAGCAATTTCATTACAAAGATTGCGAAAGGGCATGTCAACGGATTAGAAAGCGCTTTTTCCCTTCAGAAAAAACAAACTCAGTCTCCGATATACCGTGTTCAAATCGGAGCTTTTAAAGTAAAAGAAAATGCCGAAAAAACAGCATCTCAAGCAAGTGAAAAAGGGTTTGACACTGCTGTTTTGTTTAGAGACAACCTATTTAAAGTACAAATTGGAGCATTTAGTAATAGAAATAATGCGGAGCGATTAGCACAAAGAGCAAGGGAAGCAGGATTTAATGCGTTCATTACTAGTTAGAAGAAAGAAGAAGTAATCGGTGAAAATAGGACAATTGCCTAAAACATTAGGAACAAAATAAGAATATTTTATAGAAAGAGAGGAGGAATTTTAATGGTTGGTTATGGATATTCGAATCAAGTGCCACCCGCTGTTCCACTTGGAGGAATAGGACCTGCGCCAGTTGGATATGGTGCCCCTTATCCAGCATATGGAGGAGTATATGGTGGAGCTGGTGGTTTCTGGTACGCATTCTTAATCATTCTATTTATTGTTATTATTCTATTTTGGGGTTTTTGGGCATTTGGCAGTTATTATCGGTAAGTAAAAAAGAAAGAAGAATAGGCAAGCATATATTTTTTGATAAAAGTTATTAGTGCTACTAAAATAATGGACAATACATGCAAGTTTTCCGTCATTTTTAGTTGTTAATGAGCATCTTGATTAAAATCGGGGTGCTTGTTTCTTTTAGTCTGAAAAATTTTACTATTTTCATAGAAATAATGGAAATAGTTCGATAATCAAACTATAATGGCATAGTAGTATTAAAGGAAGGAGCTTGAGAATATTGAATATTAAAAAATATCAAGAAACATGGGATTTAGAAGGATTATTTCCTGGAGGTAGCGATTCCTCAAAGTTTAGAGAGCATATTGCCATTTCTATAGATGAAATTGATAAATTGTCAACGTATGTACATAAGTTTGAACCATTAAAAGAAGAAGCAGAGGAAGAGGCTTTACAGGAAATTGTAGGACAGTTTGAAATCGTGGTAAAAAAAGTAAGACAAGCAGGTGCCTTTGTCAGTTGTTTAGAGGCACAGAATATCGAGGATAAAGAAGCGAGTACACTAAGAGGTAGAGTAACAGAACTAAGTGCTTCGTTTCAAAATGTATTAACTGTCTTGGACGGGAAATTATCTTTATATAGTGATATAGAATGGGATTCTTTATTTAAAGGTAATGATCTGGAAGAACTATATTTTGTACTGTCGGAAAGAAGAACAGCTGCAAAAGAAAAATTATCAGAAGTAGAAGAAACACTCATAAATAAATTAAGTGTTGATGGATATTATGGCTGGGGCCAAATGTATGATACTATTGTTGGGAAAATCCAGATTTCTTTTGAGGACGAAAATTTATCTGTTGGACAAGCAGCAAATAAATTTTCAAGTCCTGAGCGCACGGTTAGGAAAAAAGTGTTTTCAGAATGGGAAAAAGCATGGGATGCAAATGGTGAAGTGCTTGCAAAAACATTAAACCATTTAGCTGGCTTTCGATTGAATGTTTATGGTATGAGAGGCTGGAGTAGTTTTTTGAAAGAACCGTTAGCCATTAATCGTATGCAAGAAGAAACATTACAAGCGATGTGGAATGCTATTGCAAAAAATAAACAGCCGTTTGTACAATTTTTAGATAGAAAAGCCAAACTGTTAGGGGTAGAGAAATTAAGCTGGTATGACTTAGATGCACCGCTTGGAAAGGTAGAAACAAAAATGTCGTACCAAGAAGGTGCTGAATTTATTATTAAGCACTTCGAACAATTTGGCGCTGAGATGGCCGCTTTTGCAAAAAAAGCGTTTGAAGAGAGCTGGATTGAAGCAGAAGATAGAAAAGGAAAAAGACCAGGAGGCTTTCACACCTATTTTCCAGAAAGTGCTCAGTCACGGATTTTTATGACGTATTCTGGTACTCCTTCCAATGTCTCGACATTAGCCCATGAATTAGGCCATGGCTTTCATACTTACGTAATGAGGGATATGCATACATTAAATAGGAATTATGCGATGAATGTGGCTGAAACAGCGTCTACATTTGCAGAGATGATTGTGTCAGATGCGGCAGTAAAAGCTGCTTCAACAGAAGAAGAAAAGGTAGTATTATTAGAAGACAAAATACAGCGCTCCATAGCATTATTGATGAATATTCATGCACGTTTTCTTTTTGAAACAAGCTTTTATGAAAAACGCCAAAATGGTCTAGTTTCTAAAGAACAACTAAATTCGTTAATGCTGGATGCACAAAAAGAAGCATATGGAGACTCCTTAGAGGAATATCATCCATCTTTCTGGGGTTCAAAATTACATTTTTATATTACAGGTGTACCTTTTTATAATTTCCCTTATACATTTGGTTTCCTATTTTCGCTTGGAATTTATGCAAAAGCAATTGAGGAAGGTAAGGGGTATGAAGAGAAGTATATTGCTTTATTAAAGGATACAGCAAGTATGACGGTGGAAGAGTTGGCATATAAACACCTTCAAATTGATTTAACGAAAGAAGATTTTTGGAATAGTGCGATTGAGCTTTGTATAAAGGATGTAGAAGAGTTCATGGCATTAACCAATGCATAGATATCAAATGGTGTGTTCGGACCAAAATAAGGGCAATGGACGCCTTTAAAAAGTTATCAAAAGTAAAGAGACCACATAACAGCTTCTTTAAGCAGTTATGTGGTCCTCAGAATTAATCTATCGCCTTATAAGAAGGATAAATTGTTTGTTAAATTTTTCTCCACTTAAAACTCCCAATCATTAATACTGAAAGAATGAGCATCAGAAATAAATAAATGTGTGGAGGGATGAAAGCAAACCATAGACAGCTAAACGTTAAGATACAACCAGCAGCCGTAATTGGTAAGCCTGTAAAAAAGCCATGACTTTCAGTAATATTAAATCGAGCTAATCGAAAAGCTCCACACACAATATAAAGCACTGTAAAAAAAGAGCCTGGTGCCCCCAAATCAAATAGTACCCCTTGATATACTAATAATGCTGGTGCTACCCCAAATGAAATGATATCGCTCATAGAGTCCAGCTGTTTGCCAAGTTCTGATTCAATATTAAATTTTCTGGCAGTCATTCCATCAAGTCTATCTGCTAAGGCGGCGATAAAAATAAGTAATAGACTTAATTGAAGATGTCCCTTTAAACTATAGATAATTGCAAAAGCACCTAAAGAAATATTCGTTAAGGTTAAAACATTAGCCAGTTGAGTTTTAATTTTCTTGATAGTTTGTTCTAAAACTCCATGTAGAAACATTAGATTCACTCCCAGTATGAAATGAATTTCATACAACTATTTTATATAATCATATATAATTTTAATGTAGTATATGAATATCCGTAAAGAAAAATTTTATTTATTGGAGGATTGCTTCATTGAAAGAAACAATGTATCGACTTTGTATTGAACTAACAAACGGAAGATGGAGTTCCTATTTAATTAAGAAATTTGCTTATTCTAGATGGAGCCGTTATATTATTCCTTCCTTTGCAAAAGTTTATAAAATAAATATAGATGAAATGGAAAAACAGCTACATGAATATCGGTCATTACACGAATTTTTTATTAGAAAATTAAAAGTCAATTGTAGAAAGGTAGATGCGGAGACACGAGAAATCATAAGTCCTGTTGATGCGGTAATTGAAGATATTGGGCAAGTAAGGACGGATCGTTCTATTTTAGTGAAAGGAAAATCGTATTCGATTCATGAAATGCTTGGTGATGAAAAAACGGTTGATAAATACGTAGGTGGGACGTATCTCATATTTTATTTAAGTCCTAGTCATTATCATCGAATTCACTGTCCTGCAACAGGTTTAGTAAAAAACCGTTGGACGCTTGGCAGTAAATCGTATCCTGTTAATAAATATGGTTTAAAGTGGGGGGATTCGACCCTTTCTAAAAATTATCGCTCTATAACTGAAATCCAAACAGAAGAAGGAAGTAGTATTTGTATGGTAAAGGTTGGTGCGATGTTTATTAATTCTATCGTACTAAGCCATAAAAAAGACCGCTTAGTACAAGGCGAGGAAATGGCTTATTTTTCCTTCGGCTCAACTGTTGTGTTACTATTTGAAAAAAATACATTTATAGAGAAGGACTTTATTTCTACACCGTATCCGGTTAAAATAGGGGAGGTTATCGGAGAAATTAGGGAATTGGATGCTTCAAAGGCTCAATGAGAACTTCTATTTCGTGTGGGCTAAAATGGAAAAAGATAAGCACACATTGTTTGTTTTGGCGGATGGCAGGCTTGCCTTGTTTTGAAAGTGAATTTATTATGTACAAGGAAGAGACAATCAAATATCGTTAAAAAGAAAAACAGCCTGCAATTAAGGCTGTTTTCAAATGTATAGATGGTTCATATTATTCTTTCATTTAAGAGGAGACTTTTATCTTGTTGCTTAGAGAACGTCGGTGAATCTCTGTTTCGATGAGACGAATAAATTCAGGGCTTAAGTTTAGTTCCCGAGCTTTATGGTATGACTCGATCAATAATTCATCTGACAGTTTCCGCATGCCAGAAACACCTCCATTCGAATATAGTAAGAACATTTTCTAAAAAACATATATAAATGTAATTATCTTCAATGCTGAAAAAGGTTTTCATGCTTTCATGATGAAATAGCTTTTAAAAAAGTGCGTAGTATACATACTAGATGTACAATTTCGACATTATTTTTTGAGAAACTTGCTTGTCCAACATGATTATTCATGGAGGAAGCACTTTTTGATTTAGTTCCTTTTTCTGCGTGTTAATCTTGGAAGTTTTTTGGATATTATAATGTATCCTTACTTTAACAAAAATAAACATAGAGAACAACTGTTCGTTTATCCACAATAGTTAGTGGATAACCTGTGATTATTTTGTTGAGAAGTATGTGGATTGTATATAAATCAATGGGTATTATGTGTATAATGTTATCCACAAATGTTGAAAAATGCGTATTTTGTCGAAAATTATTTTATTTTTATTAAAAAAAGAATGGATATGGTATCTTCTTTAAGAGGAAAAACGGTATAATATTACTTTCTTCTATCGTAAAAAATGGTTACCATAATAATAGTAGGACATTCTGGTTAAACAATAGAAATGAGAGAGTTAAGAGGTGTTTTTTTAGTGTTCAATCAATTTTTGCCAAATCAATTTGTTAAAAATATATTTGAGATTTCACCAGAAAGCTTAAAAGAAAAAGGGATTAAGGGGATTATCACGGATTTAGATAATACGTTAGTAGAATGGGATCGCCCGCTTGCGACGCCGCAAATTATTGAATGGTTTGCAGAAATGCAGAGAAATGACATTAAAGTAACAATTGTTTCCAATAATAAAGAAACAAGAGTTAAGTCGTTTTCTGATCCATTGCAAATTCCTTTTATCTTTGCTGCCCGGAAACCACTTGGCCGAGCTTTCAAAAAAGCTATCATGCAAATGAATATTAAAAAAGAAGAAACAGTTGTTATAGGTGATCAATTATTAACAGATGTTCTTGGTGGAAACAGAAGTGGATTTCACACCATTTTAGTAGTTCCTGTTGCTCAAACAGATGGGTTTATGACAAGGATCAATCGGAAAATTGAAAGAAGAATTTTAAATTGGTTTCGTAGAAACGGAAAATTGACTTGGGAGGATTAATACGTGACAGAAAGAATACATTGTATAGGCTGTGGAGTTGCCATTCAAACGGAAAATAAGGATGAATTAGGGTATGCACCTCCTTCTTCTCTGGAAAAGGAAGAAGTAATTTGTCAAAGATGTTTCCGTTTAAAGCATTATAATGAAGTACAGGATGTTTCTTTAACAGACGATGATTTTTTAAAGATTTTAAATGAGATTGGAAAAAGTGATAGTCTAATTGTAAAAATAGTCGATATTTTTGATTTTAACGGCAGCTGGCTCCCTGGTCTCCACCGTTTTACAGGAAAAAATAAAGTTTTACTAATTGGAAACAAAGTCGATCTTTTACCAAAATCAGTGAAACAGCAAAAAGTTATTAATTGGATGAAAAAAGAAGCGAAGGATTTAGGGCTAAGACCGGAAGATGTCTATCTTGTTAGTGCGGAAAGAGGCAAGAACATCAAAGAAGTATTAGAAGCCATTGAATATCATCGTCATGGAAAAAATGTGTATGTAGTTGGTTGTACGAATGTAGGGAAATCGACATTTATTAATCGAATCCTTAAAGAGGTTTCTGGGGAAGAAAACGTGATTACTACTTCCCATTTTCCTGGTACGACATTAGATATTATTGAAATACCATTATCCGACAGTAAGTATTTAGTGGATACACCAGGAATTATTAATCATCACCAAATGGCTCATTTTGTAGATAAAAAGGATTTAAAAGTTATTACTCCGAAGAAAGAAATTAAATCGAGAATTTTTCAATTAAATGATAAACAGACACTATTCTTTGGTGGACTAGCTAGATTTGATTTTGTAAAAGGAGAACGCAGTAGTTTTGTATGCTATTTTTCTAATGAAATAACGATACATCGTACGAAATTGGAAAATGCAGATGAATTATATAAAAAGCATGCAGGAGAGCTATTAACGCCGCCAAATAGAGAACATTTGGATGATTTCCCAGAGCTAGTTAGACATGACTTTTCTATAAAAGAGCCAAAGACGGATATTGTTTTTTCAGGACTGGGGTGGATAACGGTTAATGAACCGAATATACAAGTATCGGTTTATGTACCAAAGGGAGTTCACGCTATGCTGCGTAAATCACTGATATAAGTGAGCACAAGTTTTTTATAAAAGGGGAAAGGGAGAGAGCTGCTTAAATGAAGAACTATGCAGTAATTGGCGATCCAATTCAACATTCCATGTCACCGGTCATGCACAATGATCTTTTTCAATTTTATGGATTGGATGCTGAAATGAAAAAAGTGCATATAAAACCGGAAATGCTTGAAGTGGGATTGAAAAGTTTAAGGGACATGAATATAGATGGCTTCAATGTTACTGTACCGCATAAGCAAGCAATCATTCCCTATTTGGATGAGCTAGACCCACTAAGTGAAGCAATTGGTGCTGTTAATACGGTAGTTTGTGAAAATGGAAAGTGGATGGGGTATAATACGGATGGAGAAGGATATCTAAAAGGGCTTTTAGAACAACTACCTGATTTGAAACAGAGAAGAACATTGATTGTTGGGAGTGGCGGTGCTGCAAGAGGCATTTATTTTACATTGGCTCACTATGGGGTACAAAAAATAGATATTTGTAATCGTACCCTATTAAAAGCAGTTACCTTAAAAGAGGCATGTCCTTTTCCTGTAAAAACCAATATAATGGAAGTTGTCTTAGCGGAAAAAATGCTTGGCGAATATGAACTTATTATACAAACCACTTCTATTGGAATGTCTCCGAAAATAGGTGTTTCGCCCATTAAAATGACTAATTTGAAGAGGGAAGCATTTGTAAGTGACATTATCTATAATCCATTGGAAACAAAAATATTAAGTGAAGCGAAAGCCAAAGGGGCAAAAACTCAAAATGGCATTGATATGTTTGTATACCAAGGAGCTTTAGCATTTGAGAGATGGCAAGGTTTTTTTCCAGATACAGACAGAATGAGATACAGTGTTTTAACACAACTAGGAGGATAAACATGTTAAGAGGTAAGCAAAAAAGATTTTTACGAGCAAAGGCACACCATTTAAGTCCTATTTTTCAAGTGGGAAAAGGTGGCGTTAATGACAATATGATTAAGCAAATCAGTGAAGCTTTAGAAGTAAGAGAATTATTAAAAATAAGTATTTTGCAAAATTGTGATGAAGATAAAGATACGGTTGCAAGTGAATTAGTAAACGGAACGAAGAGTGAACTAGTTCAAATTATTGGAAATACAATTGTTTTATATAAAGAGTCTAAAGAAAACAAAACGATAAATTTACCATCTTAAATTGGTAGAAGAGGCGATTTTTGTGAAAAAAGTAGGGATATTAGGAGGAACATTCGATCCTCCTCATATAGGCCATCTAATCATAGCAAATGAAGTACTGCATGCCAAAAATTTAGATGAGATTTGGTTTATGCCAAATCAAGAACCCCCACATAAAATAAAATCAGGGGATGTAACGAATATTCAGCGAGTGGAAATGTTACAATTATCCATAGAGGCTCATTCTGCCTTTCGAATCGAGACGATGGAGTTAGACAGAGAAGGTAAATCTTATACGTATGATACGATGACGCTTTTAAATGAGGCTCACCCAAATATTGACTTTTATTTTATAATTGGAGCCGATATGGTAGAATATTTGCCTGAATGGTATAAAATTGAAAAACTTATGCAAATAGTAAAATTCATTAGTGTAAACCGTCCTAAATATCACTTGGAAACAGATTACCCTGTTCAGTATGTAAAGGTTCCTGATATTAATATTTCTTCTAGTTTAATTCGCGAAAGAGTCAAGGACGGGGAAACGATTTCGTTTTTAGTAAGAGATGAAGTAAAGCGATATATTGAGGAGAACCGACTATATGAATCGTGAAGAAGCCTTACAAATAGTGAAAGAACAGATTACCGAAAAGCGTTATATTCACACAATTGGTGTAATGGAAACTGCCATTAAACTAGCGATTAAATATGGTGGAGATGTTGAAAAGGCGGAAACGGCAGCAATATTTCATGATTATGCCAAATTCCGTCAGAAGGATGAAATGAAAAAGATTATGGTAGAGCAAAATATGGATCCAAATCTTTTATTATTTCATTCTGAACTTTGGCATGCTCCAGTAGGGGCTTTTCTAGTAGAAAAGGAAGTTGGAATAAAAGATAAGGAAATACTGGATGCTATTCGATATCATACTTCTGGAAGACCAGAGATGAGTATGCTAGAAAAAATAGTTTATTTAGCAGACTATATTGAACCTGGAAGAGCTTTTCCTGGTGTCGATGAGGTAAGGGAATTAGCAGAAATAGATTTTGAACGTGCTTTTTTACAAGCTGTAAAAAATACCATTATTTTTCTAATCCGAAATAATCGGGCAGTATTTCCTTTAAGTTTTGAAACATATAATAGTTATTGTATAAATACGGAGGTTGATTGAATGGATGAACGTACTTTATTATGGACTGCTGTAAAAGCAGCTGATGCAAAAAGAGCAGAAAATATTGTCGCACTTAATATGAAAGGTATTTCGCTTGTAGCAGATTATTTCGTGATTTGCCACGGTAATTCTGACAAACAAGTACAAGCTATTGCAAATGAAATCAAGGATAAATCTGGGGAACTTGGAATTTCCGTAAAAAGATTTGAAGGCTTTAATGAAGCAAAATGGATTTTAGTTGATTTAGGCGATATTATTGTTCATGTTTTCCATCGCGACGAAAGAACTTATTACAATTTAGAACGTCTATGGGGAGATGCGCCAGTTGAGAACATTGAAAGTGTGATTAGTCAATGAGTTATCAGCAGTTTGCCTATCTTTATGATCGTTTAATGAATGATGTGCCGTATGATAAGTGGGTAGAGCTTGTAAAGAAGGCGGTAAGCGATTATAAAGTGGATGGAGCAAACCTTTTAGATTTAGCTTGTGGAACCGGTGAGTTGTCAATTCGGTTTTCACAAGCTGGGTTTCGTGTGACTGGGGTTGATTTATCAGAGGATATGCTAAGTGTAGCACAAGCAAAAACGATCGAAGCAGGTGAAGGAGTTTTTTACTTGGAGCAGGATATGTCTCGCTTAGAAGGCTTACCTGTTTTCGATCTAGTTTGCATATGTTGTGACTCCATTAATTATTTAAGAACAGAAGAAGATGTTATCAATACTTTTAAGGGTGTTTATGAGCATTTAGATGAAAATGGCCTTTTTATATTTGATGTACATTCTTTGTATAAAATGAACCAACTATTTATTAATCAAACATACGCTGTCAATGACGAGGATTTGAGCCTTATTTGGCAATGTTATGAAGGAGAAAATCCTAATAGCGTGGAGCATGATTTAAGCTTTTTTGAATTGGACGAAGAATCAGGTATGTATCATCGTTATGATGAACTCCATTTTCAACGAACCTATTCCGTTGAACAATATAGCGAATGGCTGGATCTAACTGGATTTAGTGTGGTGAAAGTTGAAGCGGATTTTTCCGAAGGGATAGAGGATCTCGCAGAACGGATTTTCTTTTACTGTAAGAAAAAGGAAATGATTAAATAAAATACTTTAGATTTAGTGCAATAAGCCATTCTAAAATCGTTATAATAATAAAAAGGGAAGTGCTCCACAGATGGACCATCTCCCTTTTTATGTTCTCGACTATTTTAAAATTTACTTGATAATAATTTGAAAGGAAAGAAGGAATTCGAATAGGTATAATAGAAAATATTATTAGCATCAGCTATTTTTATGTCCTGAAACAAGATTTCTAAGGGATCGCTGATCATCTTCATACTTAGCCTGTGTTGCCTGAAATAATTGATTAAAAATATCTCCTAACTGACTCTCCAGTACGTTTATTCCTTCACCCGTTATTCCGCCTTTTACACACACCTTCTCCTGTAAAGTAGGTAATGTATAATAACCTTTTTTTAATAATTCTCCTAACCCAATAAGCATTTCACTAGCTAATTTTGTTGCGGTTTCTGAATCAATTTCCGTCTCGTCGACTGCCCCTTCTATAAATCTGCGAGTAAGATAACTAAAAAATGCTGGTCCACAGCTTACAATATCAGAGGCAACTCTTGTAATATTATCTTCAATTTCTAATGGAGTTGAAAAATTTTCATAGAAACTCTCTAATTGTTTTTTCCACGCATCCGTACAATTGCTTCCATAAGAAAATAAAGAGACCCCTGCTAATGCTCTATTTGTGATGCTTGGAATAATCCGTGCAACAGAGCAGCTAAAGAAAGAATCTAGTTGGTCAGGGCTTATTGGACTAGTAATAGATACAACACATTTATCCTTTGTTAAAAATGGAGATATGTTCTTGGCAACTTCATACATATCATGTGGTTTTACACATAAAAAGGTAAGATCTGTTTGTTTAGCTATGTCGATATCGCTATAGCATACATTTATGTTTGGATAATCTTCCTTAATTTCTAATGCTTTGTTAATTGTTCGATTAAAGATAAATAAGTCTTCGGGGGAAATAGCATTTCCATCAATCATCGCTTCTACTAAGATTTTCCCCATATTTCCAGTACCAATCATTCCAATTTTCACTTTTCCTTCCCCCCCTATAATGAGCGGTTTCTCATATAACGATATGAAGCAACAATACAAAATATACCTGAAAGGATGATTAGTTATCATGGACTGGCTTCGAAAAAATAAAAAATTTATTCTATTTGTTTTAGGTGGGATATGTCTACTTTTGCTGTATCGTTTTTATCCTATCCTTATGCCAAAGAATGAAGAAGAATACTTCCCGCAAGATGACTTATTAACTGAAAGGGGGGAGGAAATAACAGAGAGCGAGTTAGCTGAGGAAGAACCACAAGCTACATTTATACTCGTAGATGTAAAAGGAGCAGTCAAAAATCCAGGCGTTTATGAGGCGAATGAGGGAGATCGCGTGAATGACATTATTCAAAAGGCAGGAGGGATTTTGACTAACGGTGAAAAAAATGCAGTGAACCTTGCGATGAAAGTGTCGGATGAGATGATTATTTATGTACCTTATATAGGAGAAGAGGGAGGAGTAGTTAATGGGAAAGAAGTTAGTGACCAAACAAGTCTCCCTGCAAATGAAGACCTAGTAAATATCAATAAAGCGAGCGAAACGGAATTGCTTCAATTACCAGGAGTGGGTCCGTCTAAAGCGGCAGCTATTATCGAATACCGTGAACAAAATGGAGGGTTTTCTACAAAGGAGGATTTAAAAAAAATAAGTGGAATTGGAGAGAAAACATATGAAAAATTAGAACCCTTTCTTACGATAAATTAAACCTCTTTCCAATTTTAAATGGTCAACAGAAAAGCGATATAGGGTAAAAGTCATCTTTCCATCTTTTTTGTAATTGACTGAAAACATACTTCCCGATAAACTTAATGAAGAATTGAATTATTGTATTTATCCCACTCTTAATAGGAAGTAAGACCCAATCTGCGGAAAATCAAGGAAGCTAGGGGGGCTAACTGCCTTAAAGGTCCGATAAGTGCAACTAACCATCAGTAAGGGGGAGGAAAAGCTCCTATTGATGGAAGTTTCTTTATTAATTTTGTTAACTTATGGGAGTGAATATAAATTGGAAAGAATCTCATGGAATGAGTATTTTATGGCTCAAAGCGAATTGTTGGCTTTAAGAAGCACATGTACAAGATTGGCAGTAGGAGCAACTATTGTCCGAGACAAGCGGATAATCGCTGGAGGATATAATGGTAGTATAGCAGGTGGTGTTCATTGTATTGATGAAGGCTGCTATGTAATTGATAACCATTGTGTTCGAACCATTCATGCGGAAATGAATGCAATTTTACAATGCGCTAAATTTGGCGTTCCGACTGACGGGGCGGATATCTATGTAACACATTTTCCTTGTCTTCAATGCTGTAAAGCGATTGTACAAGCAGGTATAAAAACGGTTTATTATGAGATGGATTATAAAAATCACCCCTACGCTCTTGAGCTTTTTGAACAGGCAAATATCGAAACAGTGCAAGTGGAAAGAAAAGAGCTTGAGAAAATAGAAGAGAAAAAGGCGTTTGTAGAATCACTTGTAAAACAATTAAAAGAAAATAATGCAGATACTGTAGAGGTAGAGGTTTTGGAAAAAAGAGCAGAAGAATTATTCTCCATAATACCTACAGCAAAGACGTCTATTTAATCTGATTTCTCCATTCTCGGTCTACAGCGGTCTCGTGAGGAGCGATTTATGATTCAATCAAGATTATTGTATTTCGCGGTGTCAGCCCTATTTGGCTTATTATGTTCATTAACACAACATATAATAGTCTATTTAATCTATTTCCTATTCTTAGGCTGGTTGTTTCTAGTAAAAAAAGCAGCAGTAAAATCAGGTGTTTTTCTGCTTTGTATTTTTCTTTTATTCCTTGTTCGGGGAAGTTATAGCTATCAGTGGAGCGGCTCGAAAATGAAGGAGGATGCTTCATCTTTTTTAATCACCTTCCTAGAGCCAGCAGACATAGACGGTGATAGATGGAGAGTAGTCGGAAAGGAAAAACAAACTGAAGAAAAATTGCTGCTTTTCTACAAAATGAAAACAGAAGAAGAAAAAATTTTGCTAGAAGCTGAGCAGGTGATAGGGAAGACTTGCCGGATTAAAGGCTCATTGTCTCTTCCCTCTTCCAAGAGAAATGAAAATGGCTTTAACTATAAACAGTACCTTGAAAACAATTCGATTTATTGGCTATTATCAATTGAAGATTTGGATCTAACAAGTTGTGTCACAGAAAGAAATGGTATGTTATTATTAAAGCAACTAAGAGAAAAAGGAACCGTTTGGATTACAGAGCATTTTACCGATACAACTATTCCAATCGCAGAAGCGCTAATTTTTGGAGAACGTAGCATGATGGACGAAAATCTTCAAAATGCATTTCAACGCCTAGGGATTATTCATCTATTAGCTATTTCTGGTTCACATGTTGTCGTTTTAGTAGGTATACTTTATTTTTTACTGATTCGTTTTGGATTAACGAAAGAAAGGACTAGCACTATTTTATTACTACTTTTGCCGATTTATGCTGTATTAACAGGATTAAGCCCATCGGTTGTTAGAGCTGTCTCCACTTCTTTCATTCTCTTAGCCATAAATAAATTTCGTCCCCCCTCTAGATTTCCGATGATTGATATAATTAGTATCGTTTTTTGTTTTTGTTTATTTATTCAGCCTCGAATGTTGTTTAGTATTGGATTTTTACTATCGTTTATCGTATGTTTTTTTCTTATTCTCTCTTCCTCTCTTATTAAGGAGTACCATACCTCAACCATTAAAATGTATTTCTTCATTACGTTTATCTCCGAATATGCTGTACTTCCCATTATTTTATACTACTTTTATGAAATTCCTACATTATCATTACTAGCAAATCTTATTTTCATCCCTTTTTATACGACCATTGTTTTGCCTTATTTACTAATTCTCTTTGTTGTTTCCTTTTTATTTCCGCAATTGTTTTCCGTCTTTTCTTTCCCTTTAGATCTTATGATAATGCTTTCTGATAGGCTGGTGTTGAAATTAGCGAGTTATCCTTTTAGCACGATCATTTTGGGAAGGCCATCCTTCTTTTTTGTTTGCGTCTATAGTGTCAGTCTGCCAATGTTCTTTTATCTATACGAAAATATTTCGAAGAACTCAAGGAAATGGTTATATTGTCTTCCACTCTTGCTCATTAGTCTTCAATTTATTAACAATGTCTATCCCGCTAAAGGGGAAATCACTTTTATTGATGTTGGGCAAGGGGATAGTATTCTTATTCAGTTGGCAAATAATAAGGGAACATACTTAATTGACACAGGTGGAACGGTTACATTTCCTCAGGAGGACTGGCAAAAGAGAAAAGAGCCCTTTGAAGTTGGTGCAAAGACAGTTGTTCCTTTTTTAAAAAGTAAAGGAATTCATACGATTGATAAATTGATCTTAACACATGGCGATTTAGATCACATTGGGGGTGCCACAGCAATTATCGAACAATTAAAGGTAAAAGAAATCATGTATCCAAATGTAACAGAAGAACGTACTATGGAGGAAGAAAAGTTATTAAATGTTGCACAGAAGAAGCAAATCCCTATTCGTCTTATTCAAGCTGGCCATAAATGGAACGCGGGGGAAGATTTCTTTTCTGTCTTGGCCCCTTTACAAAAAAAGGAACTGACGAAGAATAATGGTTCGATTGTAATTTATGCGAATATCGCTGATATTACATGGCTATTTACAGGTGATTTAGAGAAAGAAGGGGAACAAGAGGTTCTGAATAATTATCCGAATTTAAAAGATGTAGACGTTTTAAAGGTAGGACATCATGGCAGCAAAACGTCTTCTAGTAACGAATTTATTGAGCGGCTTAAGCCGAAAATTGCTGTGATTTCTGTAGGTGAAAATAATAGATATCATCATCCTAGTAAGGAAGTGCTTTCTACTTTAAATGAGAATAAAGTAAAAGTATTTAGAACAGATGAAAATGGGGGGATTTCTTTTTATTTTTCCGAAAAAGGTGGCACATTTCATTTGCAAATTCCATAGAATATAACATAAGTGAATGGCGATAAATAATGGGAAAATGTCATCTAAATACCTATCCAATTGGACTAAAAAATACTTATCTATATTGACATGATTCGCACAGATTTCCTTTGCTGTCAGGACTTGACACAAATAGATTTAAAGCCATTCGAGCACACTAGTAATACAAAAGTGTACCGTTACATATTAAGTATCCTAGGCCTTAGTGTGTAACGTTCATTATAGATTGAAGGAAGGTTCTTGACTTATCATTTCTTGCTACTAGTAAATCTTGCTAAAGCGATAAAACAAGCTTTATGGAAGAATTCTTTAACAAGAGAAATGAGAGAAAGAGGACCTTCTTTCTGTTGACATAAGCTGATTTTTGATAAAAAAGGACAATTCATAGGAATTTCGTATATAATAATTGTTTAGTGATGAACTAAATCACAAAGGAAAAATGTTTTAGGGGATGGGGAGAAGAAATGATCGAAGAATTATGGAAGAAAATAAAAAATAAAGATTTTTCTTTTGTCTATTTATTATATGGACTTGAGACTTTTCTAATAAATGAAACGAAATATTTATTATTGCAATCTTTATTAAACGAAGAGGACGAGGATTTTAATTTATCTACATATGATTTGGAGGAAACTCCGATAGAATTAGCAATAGAGGATGCAGAGACAATTCCTTTTTTTGGGGAAAGAAAAGTAATTGTATTAAATAACCCTTTTTTCTTAACAGCTGAGAAATCTAAGTCAAAGGTAGAACATAATGTAAAGAAACTAGAAGAATATTTGAAAGAACCTTCCCCGTTCACTACTATGATTTTTGTAGCTAATTATGAAAAATTAGATGAAAGAAAAAAAATAACGAAGCAGTTAAAAATGATTGCCTCTGTTTTAGAAGCGAAAAAATTAAATGAACAAGAACTGAAAAAATGGTTAAGACAACGGGCGGCATATAATCATGTAGAGATAAATGAAGACGGTTTAGATACTATTCTAAGTCTTGCTGGAACAAATTTATCCCTTTTAACAACAGAAATAGATAAAATGGCCTTATATGTGCAGGATTCAAAACTAATTACGAAAGACATTGTGGAAGAATTAGTGGCGAAATCGCTTGAGCAAAATATTTTTACGCTTGTTGATAAGGTAATCTCTAAAAAAATTGATGAAGCATTGCGCATTTACTATGATTTATTAAAGCAAAATGAAGAACCATTAAAGATTCTTTCAATCATAACAAATCAATTCCGCTTAATCTATCAAGTGAAAGGTCTATCACAAAAAGGTTACGGGCAGCAGCAAATTGCTTCTGTGTTAAAGGTACATCCATTTCGAGTCAAATTAGCAGCAGGACAAGCTCAGCGCTTTACAGAAGAGGAATTAACAAAATGTATCCGCCTATTTGCAGAAGGTGATTTTCAGCTAAAAACTGGAACCATGCCAAAAAATATGGTGATAGAAATGATATTGTTTCAGTTAGGACATGGGTTGTAGAAGATTAGGATTTATAGACTTTATAGTGAAATTTTACAAGGGAATAAAATAAAAGGCATAAAAAAGACTATCGTTTCGATAGTCTTTTTTCAGACTGTAGACAAACTCCTGAATTTTCGAAATAAAAGTTTGTATACAGTATATTTATTAATCCCTTTGAATAGGGATGTTACTTTCCGTTTCAGGGGTTCGCTTTCCGTGGGGCTCGCGCTGAGCCGTTTCGGCCTATGGCCTGCAGGGACTCAGCTGTCTCGCTAATCCCCACTGGAGTCTCACCCCTTCCACTCCAAGCAACGCATAAAAATTCCATTTAACTTTTCAAAAAGCCTTTTGTCGACAAACTAAAAAAAGACTATCGTTTTCGATAGTCTTTTTTTACTCATTATGCGTTTAAAGCATTTTTTCTTTTAGCTAAACGAGATTTTTTACGAGCAGCAGCATTTTTATGAATAAGACCTTTTGCAGCAGCTTTGTCTAACTTACTAGCAGCTTCTACAAAACTTTCATTTGCAGCAGTTGTATCATTAAGAGCAATAGCAGCTTCAGTCTTTTTAACAGCAGTACGCATTGCAGATTTAACTGTAGTGTTTTGAGCGTTACGAGCTTCACTAGTTTTCACACGTTTAATAGCAGATTTAATATTTGGCATTTACGTTCACCTCCTAAAAAGAAGCATCAAGTTCATTATTTAAACTCGATATATACATTCCTAAAAAACTTAAAGAACAAGAGATATTTTATCAAACGAGGACTAATAATGCAATACCTCATCCCAATTTGCACGATATGAATTTTTTTCGGGAGAAAGGCAATGCTAGTAATACTCTTATAATTAAATCGATTGGAAGGGGATAATGATGGAGGAAAAACTAGATTTAAGCATGTATTCTATCCGTACAGACTTAGCAATTGAAGCAAAAGATTTAGCTTTACATAAACAAGGACTTGTTCAAAATGAACAGGATCAATCAAACCTTGATGGCGTAATTATCAAGGAAAAAGAAGAAAATGGAATTAAAATGTCCTATGTGGAAGTTACAGAAAAGGGCGAGGAGATTATAGGGAAAAAACAAGGGAAATATTTGACGATCGAAGTATTAGGAATAAGACAGCAAGATACAAAATTGCAGGAAAAAGTAGAACAAGTATTTGCGAAAGAGTTTTCGCAATTTTTAAAGCTGAGCAATATAAAAGAGGATGCTTCCTGTCTAGTAGTGGGATTGGGAAACTGGAACGTTACTCCCGATGCACTAGGGCCACAGGTTTGTGAAAATATACTAGTAACAAGACATTTATATGAATTACAGCCAGAAAGTGTAGAAGAGGGCTATCGTCCGGTATCAAGCCTAGCTCCAGGTGTGATGGGCTTAACAGGAATAGAAACGAGTGACATTATAAAAGGCGTTGTCGAAAAAACAAATCCTGATTTTGTGATTGTCATTGATGCTCTTGCATCACGTTCTATTGATCGTGTGAATTCCACTATTCAAGTTTCTGATACAGGTATTCATCCTGGGTCTGGAGTCGGAAATAAACGAAAAGAGCTTAGTGAAGAAACTCTCGGAAGACCTGTTATCGCGATTGGTGTTCCAACTGTTGTTGATGCTGTGTCGATTACAAGTGACACAATTGATTATATATTAAAGCATTTTGGAAAAGAGCTCAGAGAAGGGAATAAACCATCGAGAGCGCTGGCTCCTGCGGGCTTAAATTTTGGTGAAAGAAGAACATTGACAGATGAAGATTTACCAGAGGAACAGCATCGTAAGACATTTCTCGGCATTATTGGTACTTTGCCTGAGGAAGAAAAACGAAAGTTAATCTATGAAGTACTATCCCCAATTGGTCATAACTTAATGGTAACACCGAAAGAAGTGGATGTTTTTATTGAAGACATGGCAAACCTACTTGCAAATGGATTAAATGCCGCCCTCCATTCAGCCATTAATCAAGACAATGTTGGTTACAATACACACTAAATAAACGAAAAGGGTTCTACCTTTCCTAGTAACTTCATACATTTTTAATAGAGTTACTAGGAAAGGTAGTTTTTGGGAATTGCAAACTTGATACTTATAATAAAGGGGATTGATCAAGTTGAAACTATATACATTAGGTGCGGTAGGTATCGTTTTGTTAATGTTTATATGTGTATTATTCGGAATGCAGCAAGCAAATAGTGGAATACACAAAATGAAAGGCTATGAAGATCAAGGATTTCAAAGTGCTGTATCCATTAAAAATGAGGATGGTAATATGGAGGCATCAGTTCTTGGCCAAAATATCACAAGCCATGATTTGGATCAAAAAAAACAGCAATTAGAAGAAATAAAAGCTTTTAACTTACTGTCCAGTATTGGTAAAGGAGTAGCAGATACGATATCTTCTTTAGCGGAAAAAGGAGTTAGTCTTGTTGGAGATATAATAGAGGAAAAAGAAAAATAGAAAACTGTTTAGTAATTCATTTTACTTTTCGTTGAATCTTATTCTTCACACTGCTATAATCAAAAATAGTGTACATGCGCGATTATTGTAGGAGTGAACTAAATGAACAGAGAAGAGATGCTTAAAAGACAATCAAAAATTAGAAATTTTTCTATTATTGCACATATAGATCATGGGAAATCAACCCTAGCTGATAGAATATTAGAAAAAACAAATGCACTCACTGCACGTGAGATGAAAGATCAGCTTCTAGATTCAATGGATTTGGAAAGAGAACGCGGAATTACGATTAAACTAAACTCAGTCCAATTAAAATATCAAGCAAAGGATGGAGAAATATATACCCTTCATCTCATAGACACACCAGGACACGTGGATTTTACATATGAAGTATCACGTAGTTTGGCTGCGTGTGAAGGAGCTGTATTAGTAGTTGACGCAGCACAAGGAATTGAAGCACAGACATTAGCTAATGTCTATTTAGCAATTGATAATGATTTGGAAATAGTTCCTGTTATTAATAAAATCGACCTTCCAAGTGCTGATCCTGAGAGAGTTAGAAACGAAATTGAGGAAGTTATTGGATTAGATGCTTCAGAGGCTGTGCTTGCTTCTGCAAAATCTGGTATTGGGATAGAAGATATACTTGAACAAGTAGTAGAAAAAGTTCCTGCGCCAGAAGGAGATCCAGAGGCACCGTTAAAAGCACTTATTTTTGATAGTTTATATGACGCTTACCGGGGTGTAGTCACTTATATTCGTGTGGTTGATGGAACAGTTAAACCAGGTGACAAAATTAAAATGATGGCAACAGGTAAAGAATTTGAAGTTATTGAAGTAGGGGTATTTACACCGAAAGCTGTTAATACCGATGAATTATCTGTTGGAGATGTAGGTTTTTTAACAGCTGCAATTAAAAATGTTGGTGATACCCGAGTAGGGGATACGATTACAAGCGCGAAGAATGGCGCAACAAAAGCATTACCAGGATATAGAAAGCTTAATCCAATGGTTTATTGTGGTTTATATCCAATAGACAGTGCAAAATTTAATGATTTACGTGAAGCATTGGAAAAATTAGAGCTGAATGATTCAGCATTGCAATTTGAACCGGAAACATCACAAGCATTAGGATTTGGCTTTCGTTGTGGTTTCTTGGGCTTACTTCATATGGAGATTATTCAAGAGCGAATTGAGCGTGAATTCAAAATTGACTTAATTACAACTGCTCCAAGTGTTATCTATGATGTTATTTTGACAGATGGAACAGAAATCAAGGTAGATAATCCATCAGCGATGCCAGATCCTCAAAAAATCGAACGAATTGAAGAACCGTACGTGAAGGCAACGATGATGGCTCCAAATGAATATGTCGGTGCCATTATGGAATTATGTCAACAAAAAAGAGGCGTATTCATCGATATGCAATATATGGATGAGACTCGCGTCAAGATTATGTATGAAATTCCGTTATCCGAAATTGTTTATGATTTCTTTGACCAATTGAAATCAAACACGAGAGGATATGCTTCATTTGATTATGAACTCATTGGATATAAAACATCAACTTTGGTGAAGATGGATATTTTACTGAATTCAGAACAAGTAGATGCGCTTAGCTTTATTGTTCATAAGGATTTTGCTTACGAAAGAGGAAAAGTTATTGTGGAGAAGTTAAAGGAACTGATTCCGCGTCAGCAATTTGAGGTGCCAATCCAAGCAGCAATTGGTCAAAAGATTGTCGCTCGTTCTACCATTAAAGCAATGCGTAAAAACGTATTGGCAAAATGTTATGGTGGGGATATTTCCCGTAAGCGTAAATTGCTAGAAAAGCAAAAAGAAGGAAAAAAACGGATGAAGCAAGTTGGATCTGTTGAAGTTCCGCAAGAGGCGTTCATGGCAGTATTGCGTATGGATGATAATAATACGAAAAAGTAAAAAGGCAGAATGACATAAAAGTAGTCAATCAAAATGATGCAAGAAACTTGCTAATCACATCATTGACTGCTATAAGTAAGGGAGGTAGGTGCCAATAAGCATCAACCTCTTTTCTTATTTATTCATTCATTGAAACAAGTTGTTCTTAAAACTTGTTTCATCACATAGTTAACTAATTTAAAGGTTGTGAAAAATTGATACAAGCAGCATATATCCATATTCCATTTTGTGAGCATATTTGTCACTATTGTGATTTTAATAAAGTGTTTTTAAAAGGACAGCCAGTAGATGAATACCTCGATTCTCTAGAGAAAGAAATGAAGTTAACCATTGAAAAATATGGGGAACAAAAGCTTTCTACGATTTTTGTGGGCGGAGGAACACCAACAAGTTTAACTGCACCTCAATTGGAACGACTTTGTGGAATTATTAATAGAGAACTTAAAGTACATCCAGAAATAGAATATACCTTTGAAGCAAATCCTGGGGATTTAACAGAAGATAAATTAAAGGCTCTTTACGAGGGAGGCGTCAACCGTTTAAGTTTCGGTGTTCAATCTTTTAATAACGAGCTATTACAGAGGATTGGTAGAACTCATAAGGCTGAAGATGTGTTTTCATCCATCGAATCTGCAAAAAAGATTGGGTTTGATAATATAAGTGTAGACTTAATTTATAGTTTGCCTGGACAAACATTGGAAGATTTTCAAGAAACCTTAAAGACAGCATTTACACTAGATATCCAGCACTATTCAGGATACTCCCTGATTATAGAGCCAAAAACTGTTTTTTATAATTTGATGCGGAAGGGGAAACTACCTACACCTGGTGAAGATGTGGAAGCAAGCATGTATGGCGTATTAATGGAGGAGATGGCAAATCACGGTTTTCAACAATATGAGATTAGTAATTTTGCGAAACCTGGTTTTGAAAGTCGTCATAATCTCACATACTGGAATAATGCAGAGTATTTTGGGTTTGGAGCAGGCTCACATGGTTATGTAGGTAAGAACCGATACTCTAATTATGGGCCATTAAAAAAATATATGCAGCCATTAGAACAAGGCGAGTTTCCGCTTATGCACGAACACAAAGTAACAGTCGTAGAACAAATGGAAGAAGAATTATTCCTTGGATTAAGAAAAAACAAAGGGGTAAGTTTACTATCTTTTGAAGAAAAATATAATCAAAATCTATTACAGCTTTTTGATAAAGAAATAAAGGGGCTAATTAGTCGAGAGCTTATTGAAATCGAGGATGGATATTTGAGATTAACCGATAAGGGCAGATTTTTGGGGAATGAAGTTTTTCAATCCTTTATTGGAGTGCTTAAGTAATGAAGTCTCTTTATTTAGAAAGGCTGTTTTCTAAAGGATTGTTGTTTTTTCAATAGGAAAAAACAATTAGTTGGAAAAATGGAGCAGCCGGAATATACGTAGACGCCACGAGGATTAGCGAGACAGTCTGAGACCCCGGAGGCGAAGCTGAGGAGGCTTAAGCTTAGCCCCACGGAAAGCGAAGTGTATTCCGGCTGCGGGTAATCGCAACAAACTTTACTAAAACAGCCTTTAGAAAAGAAACCTAACTTATTTTTGGGTTTTAAAAATGTGTTGGTTGTAAAAGAAGAAATACAGAGTGGGCTGCATAAAGGTAGTTAACGAAGTGTTTAACATTCTTCTTACTTGAACGGAGTGTATTTTTAGTAACTAGTAAAGAGATAAAAAGCAATTCAATGTCTAGGTTGACTAGAAGGTAAAAATTTCTTGCAGAAAAAAGGACCAAATTATTGACACAGACCCTTTGTTTTTGCTACTTTATATATAGATTTAGCACTCGTTAATAAAGAGTGCTAACAGAGGTGATTAATGTGTTAACTGATCGTCAATTATTAATATTACAAGTGATTATTGATGATTTTATTTCAACAGCACAACCCGTAGGCTCAAGGAGCTTATCGAAAAAAGAAAACATCACGTTTAGCTCCGCTACCATCCGTAATGAAATGGCTGATTTAGAGGAGTCTGGATTTATAGAAAAAACGCACTCTTCTTCAGGTCGTGTACCTTCAGAAAAGGGATATCGTTTTTATGTTGATCATCTATTATCACCACAGAAATTAAAGCGTTCAGATCTTATGAGGATTAACTCATTATTTGCAGAGAAAATTTATGAATTAGAAAATATTGTGCAAAAATCTGCTAAAATATTGTCTGATTTAACAAACTATACTACTATTGTCCTTGGACCTGCCGTTAAGGAAAACAAGTTGAAGAAAATTCAAATTGTCCCTTTGAACAACCATACGGCAATCGCCATTATTGTGACAGATTCAGGCCATGTAGAGAACAGAATGTTTCATTTACCTGATTCTATCCATGCAGGGGAAATAGAGAAATTGGTTAATATTTTGAATGAACGGCTAATGGGAGTTCCAATTGACAAGCTTCATAACAAGATTTATAAGGAAGTAGCTTTCTTATTAAAACAACATATTAGTAATTATGAGTATTTTATCAACTCACTTTCAGAAACCGTAAAAATTGATACCCATGAAAAATTATTTTTTGGTGGGAAAACAAATATTTTAAGTCAACCTGAATTTCATGATATTACGAAAATAAGAAATTTATTGAATATGATTGAAAAAGAGGATGGGATTCCAGAGCTCATTCGCAATAACTCATCTGATATTAGCATTAAAATTGGAAGAGAGAATAATAACACTGCAATGGAAAATTGCAGTATTATCTCCGCTTCCTATAGTATCGGGGATGAACAAATTGGTTCAATCGCTATTCTTGGTCCAACAAGAATGGAATATTCAAGGGTGATAAGCTTATTAAATATTTTATCAAATGACCTAACAAAAGTACTTACTAATTTGTATCAAAAGTAACTTATGTGGAATATTTAAAAGGGTAGAAAATCGATTTATATAAAGACCATAAAAGATTGATGAATTTCTATCAATCTGTATGGTTTTCATTGGAATGATTCCTTTAAGGGAGGTGAAACAAGTTGGCAGAAGAAAAAACAACGAATAGTGCAGAGATGGAACAACAAGCAGCACAAGAAGACATCCAAGTAGAAGAAACAATCGAAGAAGTATTCGAAGAGGCAGAAGCGACTCCTTCCAATGAGGAAAACACAGCTGAAGAATTAAAGGCAGCTAATGAAAAAATTGCTGTACTAGAAGCAAAATTAGAAGAAGAATCTAATCGCTATCTTCGCTTGCAAGCTGATTTTGATAATTCACGTCGCAGAGCAAGGCTTGATATGGAAACGGCTCAAACATATAGAGCACAAAGTCTTGTAATGGACTTATTACCAAACATAGATAATTTGGAAAGAGCTTTGAAAATCGAGGCTGTTGATGAACAAACACAAAGTTTATATACAGGTGTGGAAATGGTTTATCGTGGAATCCTTGAGGCTCTTAAAAAAGAAGGTGTAGAAGCTATCGAAGCGGTTGGAAATGAATTTGATCCACATCTTCATCAAGCAGTAATGCAAGAAGAAGTAGAAGGAACGGAATCTAATATCGTGGTAGAAGAGTTTCAAAAAGGGTATAAGTTAAAAGACAGAGTGATTCGACCTGCAATGGTTAAAGTAAGTCAATAAGCTTTACATATCTAAAAAATAGGAGGGAAATTTCCATGAGTAAAATTATTGGAATTGATTTAGGTACAACAAACTCTTGTGTTGCTGTACTTGAAGGTGGAGAACCAAAAGTTATCCCAAATCCAGAAGGTAATAGAACATCTCCATCTGTAGTAGCATTCAAAAATGGAGAACGTCAAGTAGGGGAAGTTGCAAAACGTCAATCTATTACAAACCCAAACACTATTATGTCTATTAAACGTCATATGGGTACAGACTATAAAGTGGAGGTAGAAGGTAAAAACTATTCTCCTCAAGAAGTCTCTGCTATTATTCTTCAATACTTAAAAGGGTATGCAGAAGAATATCTAGGCGAAAAAGTAACAAAAGCTGTTATTACAGTGCCTGCTTACTTTAATGATGCAGAACGTCAAGCAACGAAAGACGCTGGTAAAATTGCTGGTTTAGAAGTGGAACGTATCATTAACGAACCTACAGCTGCTGCATTAGCTTATGGACTTGATAAAACAGATGAAGATCAAACAATCTTAGTTTATGACCTTGGTGGAGGTACTTTTGACGTATCTATCCTTGAGCTTGGTGACGGTGTATTTGAAGTTAAATCTACAGCTGGTGATAACCGTCTAGGTGGAGATGACTTTGACCAAGTTATCATTGATTATTTAGTAGAACAATTCAAAAAAGAGAATGGTATTGATTTAAGCAAAGATAAAATGGCTTTACAACGTCTTAAAGATGCTGCAGAGAAAGCGAAAAAAGACCTTTCAGGTGTAGCTTCTACACAAATTTCTTTACCATTTATTACAGCTGGAGATGCTGGCCCACTTCACTTAGAAGTAACTTTAACTCGTGCTAAATTCGAAGAGATTTCAGCTTCACTAGTAGAACGTACAATGGGACCAACTCGTCAAGCACTTAAAGATGCTGGTCTTAGCGCTTCTGAAATTGATAAAGTTATCTTAGTAGGTGGATCAACACGTATCCCAGCAGTACAAGAAGCAATCAAAAAAGAAATCGGTAAAGAGCCTCATAGAGGGGTAAACCCTGATGAAGTAGTTGCAATGGGTGCAGCTATTCAAGGTGGCGTAATTACTGGTGATGTAAAAGATGTTGTTCTTTTAGACGTAACACCACTTTCATTAGGTATTGAAACAATGGGTGGAGTATTTACAAAGTTAATCGAGCGTAATACTACAATCCCTACATCTAAATCTCAAGTATTCTCAACTGCTGCTGATAACCAAACAGCTGTTGATATCCATGTGCTTCAAGGGGAGCGTCCAATGGCTGCAGATAATAAAACATTAGGCCGTTTCCAATTAGCTGATATTCCACCAGCACCACGTGGAATTCCACAAATCGAAGTATCATTTGATATCGATAAAAATGGTATCGTAAATGTTCGTGCGAAGGATCTTGGCACAAATAAAGAGCAAACCATTACAATTAAATCTTCTACAGGCTTATCAGATGAAGAAATTGACAAAATGGTAAGAGAAGCAGAAGAAAATGCAGAAGCTGATAAAAAGCGTAAAGAAGAAGTAGAACTACGCAATGAAGCGGATCAATTAGTTTTCACTACTGAAAAAACGTTAAAAGATTTAGAAGGTAAAGTGGACGAAGGCGAAGTAGCGAAGGCAAACGAAGCAAAAGATGCTTTAAAAGCAGCTATCGAGAAAAACGAATTAGAAGAAATTCGTGCGAAGAAAGATGCTCTTCAAGAAATCGTTCAAGCCCTTTCTATGAAATTATATGAAGAAGCTGCTCAAGCAGCACAAGCTGCACAAGGAGCAGAAGGCGGAGCATCTGGTAAAGATGATAACGTAGTGGATGCAGAGTTTGAAGAAGTAAAAGACGATAAGTAATTGAAATAAACAATATATGTCTAGTAAAAAGTCAAAGTCAGGTTATCTTGACTTTGACTTTTCTTTTAGAGAATAAGTTTTTAATCGATATTTAAGAAAGATAGCAATAAACTATTGTACTTTGGAAAGGCAAAATGATACAATAGCATCTATGTGAAAAGAATCGGGGAGTGGTAATCAATTATGGATAAACGAGATTACTATGAAGTCCTGGGAGTCAGCAAAGGCGCTTCTAAGGATGAAATAAAAAAAGCATATCGTAAGCTTTCGAAAAAGTATCATCCAGATATTAATAAAGATGCAGATGCAGATGAAAAGTTTAAAGAAGTTAAAGAGGCATACGAAGTTTTAAGTGATGATCAAAAAAGAGCTCATTATGATCAATTTGGTCACACAGATCCTAATCAAGGATTCGGTGGCGGGGGAGACTTCGGTGGTTTCGGTGGCTTTGAAGATATTTTTAGCACATTTTTTGGTGGTGGAGGTTCAAGAAGACGAGATCCTAATGCTCCACGCCAAGGGGCTGATTTACAATATACAATGACCCTTTCATTTGAAGAAGCGGCATTTGGCAAAGAGACAGAAATTGAAATACCAAGAGAAGAAAACTGTGAAACATGTAGTGGAACAGGTGCAAAACCTGGAACCAAACCAGTTACATGTAAGCATTGTAGCGGTACAGGGCAATTGAATGTAGAGCAAAATACGCCGTTCGGTCGTATTGTGAATAGAAGAACATGTAATTATTGCCATGGTACTGGTAAAGAGATTAAGCATAAATGTTCTACTTGTGGCGGAACTGGTAAAGTGAAAAAACGCCGTAAAATCAGTGTTAAAATTCCGGCAGGTATCGATGATGGCCAACAATTAAGAGTATCTGGTCAAGGTGAGCCTGGAGTGAATGGAGGACCAGCAGGTGATTTATATGTTGTATTCCACATAAGAAGACATGATTTCTTCGAGCGTGATGGGGAAGATGTATATTGTGAAATGCCGATTACTTTTGTTCAAGCTGCACTTGGGGATGAAATTGAAGTCCCTACGATTCATGGAAAAGTGAAGCTGAAAGTACCTGCAGGAACACAAACAGGAACGAAATTCAGACTTAAAGGTAAAGGTATTCCAAATGTGCGTGGATACGGTCAAGGTGACCAACACGTGATTGTACGTCTGATAACGCCAACAAAGTTATCCGAAAAACAAAAGCAAATTTTACAAGAGTTTGCTGATGTAACAGGGGCTTCCCCTCAAGGAGAAGAAGATGATAGCTTTTTCTCTAAAGTGAAAAAAGCATTTAAAGGTGAATAATCAGAGTTGTATTTGCTCAAATTGTTTTTTGAAAAATTGTTCTTTTTTCTATAGAAAAAAGAATTAGTTGGAAAATGGAGCAGCCGGAATACACATAGAATTCTGTGGGATTAGCGCGAGCCCCACGGAAAGCGAAGTGTATTTCGGCTGCGGGTAATAGCAACAAACGTTACGAAAACAGCCATAATCAAAAAGGAGTTGGTAGAAATGAAATGGTCAGAAATCACAATTCATACTACAAATGAAGCGATTGAACCTATTTCAAATATTTTGCATGAAGCAGGTGCTAGTGGGGTAGTTATTGAAGATCCCTTTGAATTAATTAAGGAAAGAGAAGACCAATTCGGCGAAATCTACCAACTAAATCCTGATGATTATCCTGAAGAAGGCGTTCTAGTTAAAGCATACTTACCGATCAATAGTTTTCTTGGAGAAACAGTGGAAGCAATTAAAGAAAATATTAATAATTTAGTACTATTTAATATTGATATTGGATTAAATAAAGTGTCTATTATGGAAGTTAATGAAGAAGAATGGGCGACCGCTTGGAAAAAATATTATCATCCTGTAAAGATATCGGAGAAATTTACAATTGTGCCAACTTGGGAGAATTATACTCCAGTTCATACAGATGAATTGATTATTGAATTAGACCCAGGTATGGCATTCGGTACAGGAACTCACCCAACAACTGTATTATGCATCCAGGCTTTGGAAAGAATAGTAAAAAAAGACGATGTGGTTATTGATGTAGGGACTGGATCTGGTGTATTAAGCATTGCGGCTGCGATGTTAGGAGCTAGTTCTGTACTGGCTTTAGATTTGGATGAAGTTGCAGTACGTTCTGCAAAGCTAAATATTAAGTTGAACAAGGTTCACGAAAAAACAACTGTCCGCCAAAATAATTTATTAAGTGGTATAGACGAACAGGCAGATGTAATTGTTGCAAATATTTTGGCAGAGGTTATCGTACGATTTACAGATGATGTTTACCGTTTACTTCAGAAAGACGGTTACTTTATTGCTTCTGGTATTATTCTTCAGAAAAAAGAAGAAGTGAAAGATGCTATTATAGCATCAGGACTAGAAATAATAGAAACAGTACAAATGGAAGATTGGGTAAGCATTACCGCTCAAAAAAAGAACTAAGGTATAACAAATGTCTTTTTGACGGCGCTAAGCTGTAAGAGTAAGCGTATATTCTAAAGGAAAAGGGAAGTTTCGTTTTGCGATTCTTCCTTATCTATTGCTTAAAGGAAAGTAGGTATTCGATTGCAGCGTTATTTTGCTATACAGGAAGAAGATACATTTATTATCCAAGAAGATGATTATCATCATATAGTTCGCGTGATGCGCATGAATGTTGGAGATGAAATATACTGTGTCAATAATGATCAACAGGTAGCACAGTGTTCAATAGAAAATATTTCCGAAAACGAAGTCACTGCAAAAGTGGTACAATGGTTAGAAGGAGAAATAGAACTTCCTGTTTCTGTTTCCATCGTGAGCGGACTGCCAAAAGGGGATAAGCTAGAATGGATTATTCAAAAGGGGACGGAATTAGGCGCTTATGAGTTTATCCCTTTTATAGCAGCTCGCTCTGTCGTTAAATGGGATGAAAAAAAAGGGGCAAAAAAGCTCAATCGCTGGAATAAAATTGCCAAAGAAGCGGCTGAACAATCTCATCGAACGATGATACCAGAAGTAAGTACCCCAATTAGTATGAAAGAATTAATCCAACGCTCAAAAAGCTATGACGTAAAGATAATTGCTTATGAGGAAGAGGCTAAAGAAGGCGAATCGGCTATGTTAACGAAGAAATTACAGTCGATAACAAAGGGGCAGACCATCCTTGCTTTGTTTGGACCAGAAGGTGGTCTAAGTGAGTCAGAGGTAAATTTATTAAAAGAGCATGATTTTGTGACATGTGGACTTGGTCCAAGAATATTAAGAACAGAGACTGCACCGTTATATCTATTGTCTGCTGTATCTTACCATTTTGAATTGATGGAGTGATAAAAATGCCAACAGTTGCTTTTCACACATTAGGATGTAAAGTAAACCATTATGAAACGGAAGCGATCTGGCAGTTGTTTAAACAACAAGGCTATGAACGTGTAGAATATGAAAATATTTCAGATGTATATGTTATAAATACATGTACTGTTACCAATACAGGGGATAAGAAGAGCCGTCAAGTTATTCGTCGTGCAGTCCGCAAAAACCCTGATGCAGTTATTTGTGTTACAGGTTGTTATGCACAAACATCACCAGCAGAAATTATGGCTATCCCTGGTGTCGATATTGTAGTAGGGACACAGGATCGTGTGAAAATGCTAGAGTATATTGCGCAATTCAAACAAGAAAGACAACCAATTAATGCAGTTGGAAACATCATGAAAAATCGTGTTTATGAAGAAATGGATGTACCTGCATTTACAGATAGAACAAGAGCATCTTTAAAAATTCAAGAAGGCTGCAATAACTTTTGTACTTTTTGTATAATTCCGTGGGCAAGAGGGTTGATGCGTTCTAGAGACCCACAAGATGTTATTAAACAAGCGCAGCAATTAGTGGATGCTGGCTATAAAGAAATCGTGTTAACAGGTATTCACACAGGCGGGTATGGCTCTGATATGAAGGACTATAACTTAGCTAACCTACTTCGTGATCTAGAATCGCAAGTGAAGGGGCTGAAGCGCCTTCGTATTTCTTCTATTGAGGCTAGTCAAATAACAGATGAAGTAATCGAAGTATTGGATAAATCCAAAATAATTGTAAATCATCTTCATATTCCTATTCAATCAGGATCAGACACTGTTTTAAAAAGAATGAGAAGAAAATATACAATGGAATTCTTTGCGGAAAGAATTACGAGATTAAAAGAGGCTTTACCAGGGTTAGCAATTACATCCGATGTTATTGTCGGTTTCCCAGGAGAAACAGAAGAAGAGTTTATGGAAACATATAATTTTATAAAAGACCATAAATTTTCCGAATTACATGTATTCCCCTATTCAAAGAGAACAGGAACTCCTGCTGCACGTATGGACAACCAGATTGATGAAGATGTGAAGAATGAGCGAGTTCATCGCTTGATTTCGCTTTCTGATCAGCTGGCAAAAGAATATGCGTCTAACTATGAAGCAGAAGTAGTAGAAGTTATTCCAGAAGAAGTTTACAAAGAGGATGGAAATGGCAAGCTTTATGTAGGATATACAGACAATTATCTAAAGGTAGTTTTCCCTGCTACAGAGGAAATGGTTGGGAAAATTGTTAAGGTTAAAATCATCAAAGCTGGCTATCCTGTGAATGAAGGACAATTTGTCCGCGTTCTGGAAGAAATAGAAGATCAAGCAGCGATTGTTTCTTAAGAAAAAATTAATTGTTCACTTTTTGTCTTACGGAAAGTAATATTAATTTAGAATATGTTGTTGAAGCTCTTTGTTTCAATTGCTGCAAAGAGCTTCGCCATCATTTTTATTAGTACATAAATCAAAGGAGAATCATAATGAATATTGCTAAAATGATTGATCACACTTTATTGAAAGCAGATGCAACAAAAGAACAGGTTGTTACTCTATGTGAAGAAGCAAAACAATATGTATTCGCTTCGGTCTGCGTTAACCCAACATGGGTGAAAGTTGCAAGTGAATTGCTAAGTGGAACAGAAGTAAAAGTGTGTACAGTGATCGGTTTCCCTTTAGGCGCAACTACTTCCGCAACAAAAGCATTTGAAACAGAGGATGCAATCAAAAATGGTGCGACAGAAGTAGATATGGTTATTAATATTGGTGCGCTAAAGGATAAAAATTATGATTTAGTTAAAGAAGACATAAAAGCAGTTGTTGATGCTGCTAAAGGCAAAGCTTTATCAAAAGTAATAATTGAAACTAGCCTGCTAACAAATGAGGAAAAAGAAATCGCTTGTAAATTAGCTGTAGAAGCAGGAGCTGACTTTGTAAAAACGTCAACAGGCTTCTCTACAGGTGGAGCGACGATTGAGGATATTGCATTAATGAGAAAAACGGTTGGACCAGATGTAGGTGTAAAAGCTTCTGGAGGTGTGCGCAGCAGCGAAGATACAGAGAAAATGATTGCTGCAGGAGCAACTAGAATTGGAGCAAGCTCTGGGGTAGCAATCGTTAATGGCTTAACGAGCACTAGTGATTATTAATAGTTGTAATAGAAAATCCTTAGAATAAACGATACTTTCGTTTTTCTAAGGATTTTTTGGTATGTAATTATTAATAGTATTAATATGTTTCTGTATATGCTTTTCGGTAATTACTTGGGGTAGTATGCATAATTTTTTCGAAGTTTCGATTAAAGCTGCGAATGTTTTTATATCCAACCATATCAGCAATTTCTGTGATTTTACTATCCGTTGTTTTTAATAATTGGGATGCCAATGTAACCCGATGCCCGTTTAAAAAATCAACGAATGGTACTTTCAGTATTTTTGTAAAAAATCTTGATAGGTAAGAATAATCATAACCAAACCTTTGTGATAACTCTTTTAATGAAAGTTCCTCTGTAAAGTGATTTTGGATATAGTTCAGTAAATCATGTAATAAATAATCATCTCTTCGTGTTTCCTCTTTAAATGATGTTTGGTTTAATAATTCCGCACAAATCAAATATAATACTCCTTTTTTAGCAAGCATCGAGCTTTTACTTTTAATGAACAATTCCTTTATCATCTCACAAGTGTTAGGTTGTAACCTGAATACTGGATGGATTAAGTCTTTATTTTTACTTAGTTGATAAAACTGATTAACTAATTCTGGTGAAAAGACATAAATCCAAGAGTGATTTTTCTGTGTGCTATGCAAACTATGTATCTGATTTGAAAGAATGAGAGCGTTTTCTCCAGCTTGCAGTGTATAGGTTTTATTCTGTATATTAAGCTCCAGTGTTCCTTCATCGACCATTATCAATTCCATGCTGCGGTGGAAGTGTGGAAGGTTAGTAGGAGTGAATGCTGATATACGATCAAAATCGCCATTTTGTCCAAAATAATTTGATTGATAGTATAACATTCAATGTACTCCTTTCAAGTCAAATTTTGTCCATAATTATACAATTTAAGTACTAGTTACGTCAAACGGTCATGACTAAAATTAATCTGTGATAAGAAATGAGTTCTTTCTTATCTTTTTAAACTTACAAGTAGTGTCTGCGCTAAAGCAGTGATACTATTTGTAGCATTTTAAAATAAAATAATTTAATGGCATTGTTAACGAATAGTTATTACCTGCAAAAAGGCAGATAAGGAGGATCAAAGTGTGTGATAGGCAGCAGAACATAACAATGATTTAACAACGCCTAAAAGATGGGAGAGAGGCAGAAAGTATGAAAGCGAATATAAACTTTTTATACACCCCTTTATTTGTATTAAGAGATATTATTGATTTCACTTAGTGAATTTTGTTTTACAAGTATATTTATCTATCTTTAGAAATATCATTTTTGAAGTAAACAAATAACAAAAGAAAGAGTGTAGATTCCTATTGAATAATTACCAATGGATTTGGAGTTATGTAAAGAAGAATAAGAAAAAAGTAATTAGTGCAACGTTGATTTTATTGGCAAATTCCTTCTTTGTAGTGATTATTCCTATTTTAAGTGGAAAATTGATTGATGAAGTCATTGCGAATAATCGAGTCCAACTCTTAGTTCCAATTCTTTTAGCGATGATAGGAGCAACACTTATTAGAACGGTTACTCGTTACATATACCAAATGTTCTATGAACATGTTGGTCAAGATGCACAGTTTGAAATCAGGCAAGATATGTACAAAAAACTACAAGAGCTTGATTTTGACTTTTTCAATCATAATCGAGTAGGAGATATTATGGCGAGGATGACAGGGGATATGGATGCGATACGCCATTTTGTTTCATGGGTTTGCTACAATATCGCTGAATGTGTCATCTGGTTTGCCGTTGCTATTCTAGTAATGATGAATATCGATTGGAAACTAACATTAGCACTTGTTGCCGTTACACCCATTATTTTTATTTTTACGCAAAAAATGTCCAAAGCAGCACATCCTGTATTTTTAGAAATTCGGGAAAGTTTTTCAAGACTGAACTCCATGGTAGAAGAAAATATTAGTGGAAACCGAGTAGTTAAAGCGTTTTCTCGTGAAGAATATGAAATTGAGAAGTTTAATCATTTTAACAATGATTATCGGAAGCGTAATCTTGATTCTGCCAATGTTTCGAAAAAGTATTTACCATGGTTGGATGGATTTGCAGGACTACTCGCTGTTATTACATTATTATTAGGTGGGTTATTTGTTATCCAAGGAAGTATGTCCATTGGTGATTTGGTTGCTTTTAACGGCTTTATGTGGCTTCTAAATATGCCAATGCGTATGAGTGGATGGCTGATAAATGATGTGCAGCGTTTTAATGCATCGTGTGTAAAAATTAGAAATTTATTAAATACCGAGCCGCAAATTATGGTGGAAGACAGAAAGAAAGGCAAGAAAATTTCTGGATATGTAACATTTGAAAATGTCTCTTTTGCGTTTTCCGATGATCCAGAAACACCAATCTTAAAAAATGTTTCCTTTAGTGTTCGACCAGGGCAAACAGTAGGGATTTTAGGTGAAACAGGATCAGGTAAATCTACGCTTGTTAACTTAATTGCAAGATTCTATGACCCGACAGATGGGGAAGTGTTAATTGATCAAGTCAATGCCAAAGAATGGCCAGTACGGAAGCTCCGTGATCAAATTTCGATGGTAATGCAAGACATCTTTTTGTTTTCCAATACGATTGAGGAAAATATCTCCTTTGGAAATCCATATTTGAATATGGAACAGATTCAGCGTGTTGCAGCGATTGCAGATGCTCATAGTTTCATTGCTAAAATGCCTGAAGGATACGATACAATCGTAGGTGAGCGTGGGGTAGGATTATCTGGCGGTCAAAAGCAAAGAATCTCTTTAGCGAGGGCGTTAGCAAAGGATCCGTCTATTTTAATATTAGATGATACGACATCGGCAGTAGATATGGAAACAGAAAGTAAGATTCAAAAAGAACTAACTCAGCTAACGAAAACTAAAACAACGTTTATTATTGCGCATCGGATTTCTTCTGTGAGAGAAGCAGACTTTATTTTAGTTCTTGATAAAGGCGAAGTAAAGGAACGAGGAACACATGTAGAGCTCGTTGCCAAAAAAGGAATGTATTACGATGTATACAAAAGACAGCTAGGATTAGTAGAGCAGGAAGAAGGGGGAGCAACCATTGGCCCGTAATAAATTTAATGTCGATGAAGAATTAGAAACCGAATTTAACTGGAGTCACTATAAACGAATCGGTGCTTATATTAAACCTTATAAAAAGGCATTGTTTATTACATTGCTAATCATATTAACTGCCAATGTGGCAGGGATGCTCGGTCCGTTTTTTACGAAAATAGCAATCGATGAAATCATACCAAATAAAGATATATCATTACTGATAGGAATTAGTATTCTGTTTATTCTTTCTCTAGTTGTAATCGGAATATGTATGCGCTACCGTATTCAATGGATTACACAAATTGGTCAGAATATCTTAAAGGATATGCGTTTAGATATTTTTCAGCACCTACAGAAGCTTCCCTTTTCTTATTTTGATAATCGCCCCCATGGGAAAATTTTGATAAGAGTCGTTAACTATATTAATACATTAAGTGATTTATTGAGTAACGGTTTAATCAATCTCATTTCTGATATCATCAGCGTAATTATTACGTTAATTTTCATGTTTGCAATTGATGCAAAATTAACGTTGTATAGTTTAGCACTCTTGCCGATTTTAGGATTATTAGTATGGGTAATCAAAAATATGCAGAGAAAAGCATATCAAGTGTTAAGTAATAAACAATCTAATATGAATGCCTATATCCATGAAAGTATTGCTGGGATAAAAATTACCCAATCATTTGCTAGGGAAGAGGAAAACTTTGAAATTTTCGATGAAGTAAGTAATGAGACACGTACATCTTGGCTCAAAGCAGTATCCATTCAGTTTTTATTATGGCCAGGGGTGCAAAACATCTCTGTTTTAACGACAAGTTTAATTTATTTCGTAGGAATACGTCAGATTGGGGTAGATGTTAGTACAGGAACACTTGTGGCGTTTATTGGATATGTCAATAATTTCTGGAACCCTGTTATAAATATGGGGAACTTCTACAATGCGCTTATTACTGCTTCTGCGTATTTAGAGCGCATATTTGAAACATTGGATGTAGAACCAGATATTAAGGATGATCCAAAAGCGATCCAAATGCCAACAATAAAGGGAAATGTCACATTTGACCATGTTTCTTTCCGCTACGAAGAAGGGAAAAACATCCTTAACGATGTTAGCTTTCATATAAATACGGGCGAAAGCATTGCCTTAGTAGGACCAACAGGTGCCGGAAAATCAACCATTATCAATTTGTTAAGCAGGTTTTATGATGTAAATGAAGGAAGCGTAAAAATTGATGGGATAGATGTCAGGGATGTTACGCTGAAATCTCTCCGCTCGCAAATGGGTGTGATGCTTCAAGACACTTTTGTATTTTCAGGAACCATTCTAGAAAATATTCGTTATGGAAAGCTGGATGCAACTGAAGAAGAAATTATTGCAGCAGCTAAAATTGTAAGAGCTCATGATTTCATTAAAGATTTAAAGGACGGTTATCATACTGTTGTAGAGGAACGAGGCAGTACATTATCAGCGGGACAAAGGCAGCTGATCTCTTTTGCACGAGCCCTCTTAGCAAACCCTAAAATACTGATTTTAGATGAAGCTACGAGCAGCATTGATACAAAAACAGAGGAACTCTTGCAAGAAGGAATTACCGAATTGTTAAAAGGTCGGACTTCTTTCATCATCGCCCATCGCCTATCGACAATTAAAAATAGCAGTCAAATATTTTATGTAGATGGTGGTAGAATTGCGGAAAAAGGTACCCATGAAGAGTTAATGACTAAAAAAGGATTGTATTATCATTTATATCAATCCCAATATGATTTATTAAAAGTAATGTAAATAAAGAGACTGAAACATAAGTATTTTTAACCAAATAACCCTGAACAATTATACGCACTTATAAGAAATATTCGTATAATTGTTTGGGGTTTTATTCATTTTAAGAAAGAAGGCTTGTAGTGATCAGCCGCAGCCTGAATACACTTCGCTTTCCATGGGGCGAGCGCCAAGCCTCCTCTGCGGGGTCTCGGACTTTCTCGCAGCTCCCATAGGGAATCGAGCGGACGCCTCTCCAAACCAACCTTATTTTTACTTTCAAACATGCTTGCTCTTAATTTCGCACGAAAAAAAGACTTTTTCAGTGGTCTCCATAGAGTGTCTGTAGCGTAATGGAACGAGTTGGTTTCGCTACTAAAGGGGAGATTGTTCGTCTTTATCTATTATATATTTTGTTTTGTCCCAGTCTTCGTTTAATCTAATATAGAGAAAAACATCTTTAACTGTGTATACGCATGATTAATTTGCCAAAACGTTCAGCAAAGGGAAGAACTAAAAGTGAAGACAAAACATTAAATAGTAGACTTGCATGGGCCAGTTGGACATCAATATCGGACGTCATATTTTTAACAATAGCAGCTAATTCATGGATAAATGGATAAAACAAAATAACCCCACCGATATTTAACCAAATATGGGCATATGCACAGAGTTTCGCACTTTTTTCTGTTCCGAGTGAAGCCAAAAAAGAAGTAACGCATGTTCCGATATTAGAACCTAACATAATTGCAATAGCAATCTCGATAGGAAGCAGTCCTGCTGTCAAAAAAACCATAATAATTCCAATTGTAGCAGTACTTGATTGAATCAATGCGGTAATAACAATGCCAACTAGAAGAGCGAGGAAAGGACGATCTGCCAATTGGAGAAAAAAAGTATTTAATGTTGTTTGGTTTTCAATCATTCCAGCAAAATATTTAAAGCCTCTCATCGTTGTAAAGACGATGGAAATACCAAATAAAATGAAACCAATACTTCTTAACTGATATTTATTTATAATCATAAACAGTACACCAATAATGGCAAGTGGCAGTAAATAATTATTAATATCAAAAGTAATAAATTCGGTTGTGAATGTTGTCCCTATATTTGTTCCTAAAATAATTCCAATGGATTGAGGAAAAGTTAAAACTCTTGCAGAAATTAACCCGATTGTGAGTACCATAACTGCAGCACTGCTTTGGAGAAGTGCTGTAATAATGATGGACACGATTAAGCCCTTCCAAGGTTTATCTGTTAATTTTTCGAGTAAGCCTTTCAATGAATGAGAAGATAAATTAAATAAGCCTGTTCGTAAAAGCGTCATTCCATAAATAAATAAAAGGATAAGTCCGATAAAAAGTAAAAGATAAATCATTGTATGCTTCCTCCTTATCAGAACTATATGAAGAGAAGAAGAAGGACATGCCATTTAAATGATAGAAGAATAAACTTCTTTATAGTAGCTTATATGGCAGGGTGTTTAAAATGATTTATAGAGGGAAAAATAGAGGACGAGAAAGGAATGGAGGGAGAAAAAGGGCTGATTTCTTGTGTAAAACACCTTTTTTTTACGTTTTTTTAAAACAATTTGTCTAACTAGGTCAAATACGGTTGACCTTGTAACTTTGATATATTATAATGTCAAGGTACATGGAAACCATGTTGATGTTAGTGTGTTGTGTTCGGAGGGAGGGAAAGAGAATGTCTAAAACCGTCGTTCGTAAAAACGAATCGCTTGAAGATGCTCTTCGTCGCTTCAAACGTTCAGTATCAAAAACTGGTACTTTGCAGGAAGCTAGAAAGCGCGAATTCTACGAGAAACCAAGTGTGAAACGTAAGAAAAAATCAGAAGCAGCAAGAAAACGTAAGTTCTAAGAGAGGGTGTAGCTAAATTGAGTCTTCTCGAACGCTTAAACAATGATATGAAGCAAGCGATGAAAAACAAAGAAAAAGATAAACTAGTTGTAATTCGAATGATTAAGGCTGCCATTCAGAATGAAAGAATTAAGCTTGGTAGAGATCTTTCTGAAGAAGACGAGTTATCTGTCCTTTCTCGCGAAGTAAAACAACGCAAAGACTCCCTCCATGAGTTTGAGAAAGCAGGTCGTGAAGATCTTGTTGACAAAATACGTGCGGAGTTAAAACATGTTGAAATATATATGCCTGAACAGCTTTCGGAAGAGGAGCTAGCAGAGATTGTGAAACAAACAATCGCCGATACTGGTGCTTCTTCGAAGAAAGAGATGGGAAAAGTGATGGCTGCTTTAATGCCTAAAGTAAAAGGAAAAGCAGACGGTTCACTAGTAAATAAACTTGTACAACAACACCTTTCATAAATAAGTTTATGTTTTAAAGGCTGCAGATTAAGTCTGCAGCCTTTTTACATAAAGAGATTGAAAAGGTTTTCTTTTTTGAGAGTACGAGGTCCTTTGCCTAATTTTTGTTTTATCTATTTACAAAAAAACATATAAAAAACATTAAAAAAAGTGAAACTTTTCATCAAGTTAACCGTATACATAGTCATAAGCTTTTCCTATTATATTTTAGAAAGGAGGGAGAATTTGAAAAGGCAAAAAAAAATATTGTTTATTCCTCTTCTTTTTATGCTTTTACTATCTATCATTCCAAGCATCATTTATGCAAATAATGACAAGATAGTATATGTGGTTCCGATTAAGAATACTGTTGAAAAAGGTTTGAGTGAGTTTATCGATCGAGCAATAACAGAAGCAGAAGAAAATCGGGCTAGTGCCATTATTTTTGATATGAATACTCCTGGTGGAGACGTTTCGGCTGCTATTGAAATAGGAAAAAGAATATCTGAAACAGATATTAAAACCGTAACTTACATTAATCAAGATGCTATTTCAGCAGGTTCTTATATTGCGTTAAATACCGATGAAATCTATATGGTGGAAGGAGGCAGGATAGGCTCTTCTGGAGTGATTGACCAACAAGGAAACGCAGCGGATGAAAAAGCTCAATCTTACTGGCTTTCTGCGATGAAAGGTGCAGCAGAGAAGACAGGGAGAGATCCAATTTATGCGATGGCGATGGCAGATAAATCTATTGCTATACCGGGAATAAAGAAATCTGGAACTTTTTTAACCTTAACTTCATCTGAAGCACAAGAAATAGAATATTCAAACGGCACTGTTAAAAGTTTAGATGATGTATTGAATCAGTTAGACTTGCAGGATGCAAAGTTAGAAAGGCTAGATGAAAGTTTCGCAGAGAAAATAGCAAGGTTTGTGACAAATCCTATTATCGTTCCTATTTTATTGTCGATTGGAAGTCTAGGGTTGATTATTGAGTTATATTCACCTGGATTTGGACTTCCGGGAATAGCGGGAATATCTGCACTGCTGCTCTTTTTCTATGGTCACCTAGTCGCAGGACTTGCAGGATATGAAAGTCTAATTCTCTTTGTGATAGGTATCCTTTTAATTATATTGGAATTCTTTGTCGTCGGAGGAATAGCGGGAGCAATAGGGATTGTTTCAGTCATAGCAAGTATGTTTCTTGCAAGTGGGGATATTGCGGTCATAGGGATAAGCCTTGTAATCGCAATAGGGGTTTCGATTATCGCATCTATCTTATTAGTAAAGGTGTTTGGTAGAAAAATGAAATTCTTTAGAAAAATAATATTAACAGACTCAACTAGTACAGAAAATGGGTATGTCTCTAATCAAAATCGCGAGGATTTGATTGGAAAAACAGGAATTGCCTTGACTGCATTACGTCCTGCTGGCGTAGTCCTCGTGAACGAGGAAAGAGTTGATGTAGTGAGTGAAGGTAGTTTTATTGATAAAGAGAAAAATGTAAAAGTAGTAAAAGTTGAAGGTTCTAGAATTGTTGTAAGGGAAATACTAACGAAAGATATACAAAAGGAGGATGAGTAATGTTAGTTGGAGGATTTGAAATTTTTTGGATTATTGTAGTAGTACTGGCAGTTATTTTATTAGGGGTACTATTAACTTTTGTGCCAGTCATGCTATGGATCTCTGCTTTAGCAGCAGGAGTAAAAATTAGTATTTTCACATTGGTGGGGATGCGTTTAAGAAGGGTAATACCAAGTCGTGTCGTAAATCCATTAATTAAAGCACATAAAGCTGGGATAAATGCAACGATTAACCAATTAGAAAGTCATTATCTTGCTGGAGGTAATGTAGATAGAGTTGTAAATGCTTTAATTGCTGCCCATCGTGCAAATATTGAGTTATCATTTGAAAGATGTGCTGCTATTGACTTAGCAGGACGTGATGTATTAGAAGCGGTTCAAATGAGTGTTAATCCGAAAGTAATTGAAACACCTTTTATTGCTGGTGTAGCGATGGATGGTATTGAAGTTAAAGCGAAAGCAAGAATTACAGTGCGTGCAAATATTGAGAGACTAGTAGGGGGAGCTGGCGAAGAAACAGTTGTAGCCAGAGTTGGGGAAGGCATTGTTTCGACAATCGGTTCGTCTGATAACCATAAAAAGGTATTAGAAAATCCAGATATGATTTCTCAAACTGTTTTATCCAAAGGTTTAGATGCTGGTACTGCCTTTGAAATTCTATCGATTGATATTGCGGATGTTGATATCGGCAAAAACATCGGAGCGGAATTACAAACAGAGCAAGCAGAAGCAGATAAGAAAATCGCTCAAGCGAAAGCAGAAGAACGTAGAGCAATGGCTGTAGCCCAAGAACAAGAGATGAAGGCAAAAGTACAAGAAATGCGTGCTAAAGTTGTGGAAGCAGAAGCAGAGGTTCCTATGGCTATGTCTGATGCATTGCGTTCTGGCAATATGGGTGTAATGGATTATATGAACTTACAAAATATAACTGCTGATACAGAAATGCGAGGCTCCATTGGCAAATTGACAGATGATCAGAAAAATAAAGATGATAATGAGTAAACTTTAAGAAAGGGAGGGAAAAGATTTGGAAATCCTTCCAATAATAATTGCTGTCGTAGCTTTTCTCTTCTCTTCTATATTTGACAAGAGCAAAAAACAACAGGCTCCTAAACAAACAAGACCACAGGTGCCAAAGCCTGTTAACCGAGAAGTGGAAAGAAAACAACCAGTCATGGCAGTTCCTGAAAAGCCAAAAAAAGTGTTGGAAAAGAAAAAACCACTTTCTGAGTTGGAAAGACTTCAAAGAGAAAATGCAAGCTTACAAAAGAAAATTAAAATGATGGAACAGCAACGAAATCGAGGGGCTCAAGTGCCAGTTTTAAATAAGGTGGTTAAAGAAGCAGATTCGGAAGGCTTCTTTACAAAGGAAAATATTGTTCAAGCAGTTGTATTTTCTGAAGTGTTAGCTTCCCCTCGATCAAGAAATCCGCATAGGGCATCTATGCAACGGAAGGCTAAAAAATAAGAAATACAAGTATAGAGAGTTATTATTAAGCGTTATTTCTCCCTTCGAGAAACTATTTGCTTGATAATGGCTCTTTTTTTATGCGTTTATTAAGATTAAACAGAAGAAAATTTCGATAGAAAGCATGCTGCTAATGTTTTTCTTAGCATAATGTAAAACTCCTTGAATATGATGATAGTAAGTGTAAGAAAGCGTACTGTCTATCTAGAGAATCTCATAAAAGAGAGGAAAGGGGGGTTCTTTTTTTATGGCTAAAAAGTGGGGACATAACTTGCGGAACTGGATGATTAAAAACTTAGAACTTCCTCAAGATGTCATGATGGACTTACCTAGAATCACAATGATCGGACAAATACATATTTATGTAGAGAACCACCGAGGGTTAATAACCTTTTCAGATAAAGAATTGCGATTGCTTTTAAAACAAGGGCAACTGTTAATCAAAGGAAAAGGGTTCGTTATTAAAACGATATTGCCGGAAGAAATATTATTAGAAGGGAAAATAGATCAAGTTTTATACATAAATGAGTGATTTGGGAGGAAATTATGAAAAATCATTGGATTGAATATTTAACAGGGATTATTACAGTGAAAGCAACGGGCAAAGGTTTAGAACGCTTTTTAAATAAGTTATTAAAAAATGATATTGCTATCTGGCGTGTAAAAAAACATGGACCTCAAGCTGTAACTTTTCAAATTAGTTTAAAGAAAATTCATCATTTTCGTCGTTTAGTTAGAGGCAGCGGTATAAAAATAGAGTTTCAGCGCAGAGCTGGAGCTCCATTTCTATATAAGAGATTGTGGAAGAATAGTGGTTTTGTGATGGGGTTATTCCTTTTTTTGGGACTAGTTCTGACTTTATCCAATATGGTATGGGGAATAGAGGTTAAGGGAGCAAATCCGGCAACAGAATATCAGATACGAAAGCAGCTTGACAAGATGGATATTAAAATTGGTAAATTTCAATTTTTTGCGAAAGAGTTAGATGAAATCCAAGCGGAACTAACGAATAATATTGATGCGATTACATGGATTGGTGTGGAGTTAAAAGGGACAACTTATCATTTCCAGGTTGTTGAGAAAAATGAGCCGAAGAAGAAGGAAGAAATGGGGCCACAAAATTTAGTAGCGACGAAAAAAGCGACAATTGTATCTGATTTTGTGGAATCTGGTACGAAACAATATACAATCAATGAAGTTGTAAAAAAAGGACAATTGTTAGTTTCTGGAACAATAGGAAAGGAAGATAATACGAAAAGTGTATCTGCTAAAGGAAAAGTATGGGGGGAAGTCTGGTATACAACCGAAGTGACAGTTCCTTTAGAAACAACTTTCCAAGTATTTAATGGAGAAGAGAAACAAAAATTTTATATAAGGCTAGGTAAGTGGGATATACCTGTATGGGGATTCGGCAAAATAGAATATAAGCAGTTTGAGAAAGAAGAGAACGAGACGAATGTTAAGTTTTTCAAATGGGAGTTACCGGTTAAGGTTGTAAATGAGACTTATCGGGAAAAGGAAATTGTAAAAAGGGGATATAGTGGCAAGGAAGCTGTGAAGAAAGGGAAGGAAGATGCAAGAAAGGATATTATGAAACGAATTGGAGAAGATGGAAAAATTAAGGAAGAAAAAATTTTGCAACAAGATATAAAGAATGGTAAAGTAAAACTAAATATAGCTTTTACAACAGTAGAAAACATTGCGAAAGCACATCCTCTAACTCAAGGAGATACAGAATGACAGAAGATTTAAAAACGATGAATGTAAAATTGAAAGATCCAAACGAAGCGATTGCTTTACTTGGTAATGGAGATAGCAATCTGCAAGTGCTTGAGAAAGAATTAGATTGTAACATCGTAACGAGAGGAGAAACATTGCTTGTTTCTTCTGAAAGTCCTGATTCAATAGAGCTCGTGGGGGATATTGTTGATAAACTTTTACAAGTTATCCGTAAAGGTGTTTCTATCAGTCAGCGAGATGTGATTTATGCTATTTCCTTGGCAAAGAAAGGAACACTTGAATATTTCGGGTCACTATATGATGAAGAAATAGCGAAAACGATTAAAGGCAAATCCATTAGAGTAAAAACAATTGGACAAAGTGAGTATATACGCTCTATAAGAAGAAATGATTTAGTGTTTGGAATAGGGCCAGCAGGTACCGGTAAGACTTATTTAGCCGTTGTGATGGCCGTAAATGCTTTAAAGAATGGTAAAGTAAATCGAATTATTTTAACAAGACCAGCAGTAGAAGCTGGTGAAAGTTTAGGATTTTTGCCAGGAGATTTGAAAGAAAAAGTGGATCCATATCTACGCCCATTATACGATGCATTGCATGATGTTCTCGGTATGGAGCATACAACACGTTTGATTGAAAGAAATACGATTGAGGTTGCGCCACTTGCGTATATGCGTGGAAGAACATTGGATGATGCATTTGTAATTTTGGATGAAGCGCAAAACACAACTCATGCCCAAATGAAAATGTTTCTAACAAGGCTTGGTGTTGGTTCCAAGATGGTAATTACAGGTGACAAAACGCAAATAGATTTACCAAAAGGTGTTAAATCTGGTTTGGTGGTTGCTGAACAAATACTGCAAAGTGTTAACGGAATTGGCTTTGTTCATTTAGAAGAAAGTGATGTAGTAAGACATCCATTAGTTGGAAAAATCATTAACGCATATGGAAAACAAGATGTGTAAGAAAAAAGGGACAGTATCTTAAGTGTTTTAGAGGACTTAAGGTACATTGTCTCTTTTTTATGTTTGAATCCTTTTGGAAAGATGAAATATTTCGAAAAAGGGTGAAAACAATCGAAAAAACTGTTATCATTTTACATATGATAAGGTTTTTGCTTCTATTTTAATGATGACTTTACTTAGCAAAAAGGAAAGTAAAGAGGAGCCTCTAGACCAGTTGCAAGGAGAGAAATTTCATCTAGATAGGTTAAGGGTTAAGAAATAGGTTTAAGATGATAAAAAAGCTAATCAACCTATTTTTACTGATAGGAGGTAAATATGAGCGTTTGGCAGAGAATGAGTAATAGCGTAATAAAACTAATGAATATTACCCTTTTTAAAATACTTCTTTTTGTTTTAATTGGTGTTATTCTATTCTTTACACTGTATGGAAATGTAAAGCCGGAAAAATTAAACGTACAGCTTTTTTCTGTTGCAGATCAAACGATTCGTTCACCAATTACGGTGGAAGATAAAGAAAGTACAGAAAAAAAGAAAGAAGAAGCAAAAAATCAAGTACAGGACGTATATGTTGTTAATAAAGAAATAGCGCAAAATCGTGTGGATTTAATATCATCTATATTTGATTCAGTGACGGAAGTAAATAATGAAGTAGAAAAAGAATTGGAAGAAAAAAAGAAAAAAGCAGAAGAAGAGGATAAGGACAAAGATTCGATAAAAGAGCCATCTGTTGATGAGAAGGTCGAATTGTTAAAAGGAAAATTAACCAATGAAGTAACGAACGAAATAATGGATCGATCTTTAAAATCACTTATTCCATATTCAGAAGATCAATTAGAAATAGCAAAAGATATTACAGTTACAGCGATACATACAGTCATGAATGGAAAGATTCCTTCTGACGAGGTGGAGAATGCGAAAAAAAGAGTGGAGGATATTTTAAAGGTTAATGATGGTTTAACATCTGATTTAAAGAGTGCAAGTATCGACTTAGGAAGATTTGCTATTATTCAAAATGAGTTTTATGATCCCACTGCGACTGAAGAGATGCGTCAGCAAGCTGTGGATAGCGTTGAGCCGATAAGAGTCCTTCAAGGTCAAGTTCTTGTAGAAGAAGGTCAATTAATTAGCCGGGAAATACATAGGCAGCTTGAGCTTGTTGGATTGTTGGATAGCGATAATTCGATTCAGCCCTTTATTGGTTTAGGTTTAATTATATTATCCATACTAGCTGCTTTATATTTTTATACATTCAAAAGAATATCAAAGGAAAAAGAGAAAAATATTCAATTTTATTTAATGTTCTTTCTAGTATTAAGCGTAACGATTGTCCTCATGAAAACGATAAGTATGTTTCAACAGTTTGAATATACAGAGATTGGTTATATATTTCCGGCTGCAATGGCTGTGATGCTAATTAAAATATTGATGGAAGAGAAATCAGCCATGTTGGTAACCATTATTCTTGCCATTTGTGGAATGATTATGTTTAATGAAGGCGTTGCTGGAACTTTTAACGTAGGGATGGGAATATATATTATTGCGAGTGGTTTGGCAGGAACGTTATTTTTGAATCAAAGGAATCAGCGAAACAATATTCTTTATGCAGGATTCTTTATTTCTTTCATTAACATTGTTACGATATTAGCGATTTTATATTTGCAAAATGGCCATTATGGTGCAAAAGAATATGGCGTGTTCATTTTATTGGCTATTATATCAGGAATTAGCTCTGCTGTTTTAACAATTGGTTTCCTTCCATTTCTTGAAACAGGCTTTGGAGTTCTTTCAACAATCAAGTTAATTGAGCTCTCCAATCCAAATCATCCGTTACTGCGAAAAATTTTAACAGAGGCACCTGGTACCTATCATCATAGTGTTATGGTTGCTAATTTAGCAGAATCAGCATGCGAGGCGATTGGAGCCAATGGCTTACTAGCAAGAGTAGGTTGCTATTATCATGATATTGGCAAAACGAAAAGGCCGCATTTCTTTATTGAAAATCAAATGAATATGGGGAATCCCCATGACCGCATCCCGCCTCAAGCAAGTAAAAATATTATAATTGCCCATGCAACGGATGGCGCGGAATTATTAAGAAAATATAAAATGCCAAAAGAAATAGTCGATATTGCTGAGCAGCACCATGGAACCTCTTTATTAAAATACTTTTATTATAAGGCAAGAGAAAAAAGTGGAGAGGTAAAAGCACAAGATTACCGTTATCCTGGACCGAAGGCGCAGACACGAGAAGTAGCAATTATCGGGATTGCAGATAGTGTGGAAGCAGCCGTAAGAAGTTTAAATGCGCCAACTACGGATCAAATTGATTCATTAATTAAAAATATTATTTCTGATCGTTTACAAGATGGACAATTGGACGAATGTGATTTAACATTAAAGGAATTAGAAATTGTTCGAAATACATTAAGTGAAACATTAAAAGGGATTTTTCATTCACGAATCGAATATCCTGAAATGAAAAAGTAAAGGAAGTATAGTATGAATTTAGAAATTGATTTTATTGATGAAACGGAAAAAGTAAAGGAAAGTGAAAGAACAAAAATTAATGATCTTCTTCAATTTGCAGCCAAAAAACAAAACCTGCAAGGAGAAATTGAGCTTTCCATCACTTTTGTTCATAATGAGCAAATTCAAGAAATAAATAGGGAATACAGAGAAAAGGACCAACCGACAGATGTCATTTCTTTTGCTCTCGAGGAATTAGGTGAAGGCGAGATTCAGTTAGTTGGGGAAGGTCTTCCTAGAATGTTAGGCGATATTGTCATTTCTATCGATAAAGCGGAGGAACAGGCAAAGGAATATGGTCATTCATATATGCGAGAACTTGGATTTTTATCTGTTCATGGCTTTTTGCACTTGCTAGGATATGACCATATGACAGAAGAAGAAGAAAAAGTGATGTTTACTCTGCAAAAGGATATATTAGATGAGTTCGGATTACAAAGATAAAAGGATTCGAAAGAACAGTCAATTATCCTCCTTCCGCCTAGCTGTTTTAGGAATACTAACTGCTATTAAACAAGAAAGAAATGTAAAGATTCATTTGGTAATATCTATTCTTGTTATTTTATTAGGTATTTTAAATGATTTATCGAAACATGAGTGGATGTTCATTGCGTTTTGCATTGGGTTAGTCATTAGTTTGGAGCTGATAAATACTGCAATTGAACGAGTAGTAGATCTGGTTACAAGTGAATATCATCCATTGGCAAAAGAGGCAAAGGATATAGCGGCAGGTGCTGTATTTGTAGCAGCAATTCTTTCTGTGGTGATTGGTGGAGTTATTTTTATCCCGAAAATACTACAAGCTATAATGAGCTAAAAATAAGAAAAAGCTATCTAGATAAAAATTAGATCGATGAAGCAATGATTATCATTCATTGCGATTGGATCTTATTTTTAAAAGATAGCTTTTTTCTGTTATTTTACATGGCTTTTTTTAACCCACTCTTAAGGCTAGTTAAACCCCAACCAAAAGCAACGGAAAATCGAGGAAGTGAGGTTGAAACTCTCCTGGATAGGTCCGATAAGTTGCAACGAACCATTAGTCAAAGACAGAATCGTTACGACAATTTTTTAAGAAATAGTAAACAATTAAAACTCCTGACTTCTGCCTCTTTATTGTATGTATAAATTAGTATATAATTTTAAGACAGTATATATTACATAGGGTCAATGATAATGAGATTTGAAAACGCTAATTTTTTTCTTTAAAATAATTTATAAGCAAAAATTTTGCTGACAAAAAGGGATAACCATCCACTGTAAAATATTATTTTAAAATAAAGTTTGTTGAAAGAGGGATTGGCAACTCAAATACCTATCAACATTCAGTTAATACTCTTAATGTAAACTGCAAACGAATGAAAAAACAGCTAAAAGAAAAGAGGGATTTTATGAAAGTGGAACTTCTAATGGATGAAGCTAAGCTTGCTCGTGAGAAAGCATATGTACCGTATTCAAAATTTAAGGTAGGCGCTGCTCTTCTTTCAGAAAATGGAACCGTTTATCATGGGTGTAATATTGAAAACGCAGCCTATAGCATGGCAAATTGCGCTGAAAGAACAGCGTTGTTTAAAGCTGTTTCAGAAGGTGATACTACTTTTAAGAAGTTAGTTGTCGTTGCTGATACAGACGGTCCAGTTTCTCCGTGTGGAGCATGCAGACAAGTAATTTCCGAATTATGTCCAAAAGATATGGAAGTAGTATTAACCAATTTAAAAGGCGATGTAAAAACATTGACAGTCGCAGAATTATTACCAGGAGCATTTTCACCGGAGGATTTAAATGAACATAAATAATCAAACAGAACATAAATCAGGATTTATATCTATTATTGGAAGACCGAATGTGGGGAAATCCACTTTTTTGAATCGTGTTATCGGTCAAAAAATTGCTATTATGAGCGACAAGCCACAAACAACTAGAAATAAAGTGCAAGGTGTATTAACAACAGATGATGCGCAGCTTATTTTTATCGATACACCGGGAATTCACAAGCCTAAACATAGGCTCGGCGATTTTATGATGAAGGTTGCTCAGAATACGCTTAAAGAAGTGGATTTAATTCTCTTTATGGTGAATGCCGAAGAAGGGTTTGGTAAAGGAGAAGAATTTATTCTTGAAAAATTCCAAACAGTAAAGACACCGATATTCCTAGTTATTAATAAAATTGATACCATTCACCCAGATCAATTATTTACAATCATAGAATCTTATAAAGAAAAGTATCCGTTTAAAGAAATTATTCCTATCTCTGCTTTAGAAGGAAATAATGTGGAAACATTGTTGACGCAAATTAAGAAATATTTGCCAGAAGGACCGCAATATTATCCAGCAGATCAAGTAACAGATCATCCGGAACGCTTTATCGTTTCTGAATTAATAAGAGAAAAAGCACTCCATTTAACGAGAGAAGAAATCCCTCATTCCCTTGCGGTAGTCATGGAGAAAATGGAGAAAAAATCAAACGATGTTATCAATGTGATGGCAACAATTATCGTGGAACGTGATTCTCAAAAGGGGATAATTATCGGCAAACAAGGTAGTATGCTGAAAGAAATTGGAAAAAGAGCAAGAATCGATATCGAAAATCTTCTTGGAAATAAAGTATATTTAGAGTTATGGGTGAAAGTTCAAAAAGACTGGCGTAATAAAATGACTCAGCTTCGTGATTTTGGATTTAGAGAAGACGAATATTAATAACCTAATTTTTAAAAGCTGTTTTTAAAAGGATTGTTGTTTTCAATAGGAGGAATTTAGAAATATGCGTAGACTCCTGTGAAAAAGTGAACAGCTTTGTTTGAAAAAAGCAGGACTGGAAATTTAAAATTATACATGCGATCAATTAACAATATTTTCGTCTCATGATTTTATAAAGACAGGCTATGATAAGATTAAGGTTGTAAACAGCTAGTTAAAAATCGAAAGGTGGGGTTTTACATGTTAGACTTTACCTGGAAAGTTTTTTCCCAAACAGGTAACATTGATACTTATCTACTTTTTAAAGAATTAGAAAAGGCTAATCATGAAATACCAGGAATGAAAGAAGAGGAACTAGCAGAACTTGATTATCCCATCTCATAGCACTGTCCTTATAGTAAGGGATGGTGAATGGTGATGCTGGAAAAGTGTGAAGGGATCGTAATTAGATCCATTGACTATGGTGAATCCAATAAAATAGTAACTCTTTATACGAGAGAATGGGGAAAGGTTGGGGTAATGGCTAGAGGTGCCAAAAAGCCAAACAGCAGACTTTCAGCTGTAACCCAACCTTTTGTCTATGGTTATTTTCTTGTCCAGCGCAGTAGTGGATTAGGACTTTTGCAGCAAGGCGATATTATTTCTAGCATGCGTGGATTAAAAGAAGATATTTTTCTTACAGCATATGCTAGTTATATAGTCGAGCTTACCGATAAATGTACAGAGGAAAAAAAGCCAAATCCGTTTCATTTTGAATTATTATTTCAAACTTTGAACTATATGAACGAAGAATATGATGCGGAAATATTAGTGAATATTTATGAGCTGAAAATGTTGAACGGTTTAGGGTTATATCCAACATTAGATCGTTGTGTTTTTTGTGGGGCAACCGAAGGCCATTTTTCTTTCTCGATTCGAGAAGGAGGGCTAATTTGTCATCAATGCTTGGAAAAAGATCCATATCATTATAATGTTTCCCAGGCTACGGTAAAGCTTCTCCGTGTTTTTTATTATATGGATATTTCACGTCTAGGAAGTATTTCAGTGAAAGAGTCAACTAAGAAAGAGCTTAGTATGATTATTGATGCTTATTATGAAGAGTATTCTGGTTTGTATTTGAAATCCAAAAAATTTATTCAATCAATGAAAAATTTAGGGGATGCTTTTACATAAGACTTAAATATAAATGACAAGTGGTTTAAGAAGATATAGGCTTTAGCAAGGTTGACAATTAAAAAAAATTTCGATATTATTCATGTAAATAAGAGTGTTGCGGTGAATAGAAAGTAGTACTTAATTCTCCTCATGAAAAGCGAGCTTGGGACAGTGAAAGCCAGGTACATGAGCATTAAGGAAGGCGTTCTTGGAGCAACTGCGTATGAAAGTGGCTGTATTTATACAGCAAATAGGGTGGAACCGCGGGTTAACTCTCGTCCCTATGTCAAATATTTGGCATAGGGATGAGAGTTTTTTGCGTTCCTAAAAGAACAAACTCTACCTAAATCTATGCTGAATATACGTTTTATTAACTTGGAGGTGTATTAAAAGCAATGAATATTCAAAACATGATTTTAACATTGCAAAAACATTGGTCTGATTATGGCTGTATTCTTATGCAGGCATACGATGTAGAAAAAGGGGCAGGAACAATGAGCCCCTATACTTTTTTAAGAGCGATCGGTCCTGAGCCATGGAATGTGGCATATGTGGAGCCATCTAGAAGACCAGCAGATGGAAGATATGGAGAAAATCCAAACCGTTTATATCAACATCATCAATTTCAAGTAATTATGAAGCCATCGCCAGATAATATTCAAGAATTATACTTAGATTCTTTAAAAGCGTTAGGGATTAATCCGCTAGAGCATGATATTCGCTTTGTAGAGGATAACTGGGAAAACCCATCTCTAGGCTGTGCAGGTCTTGGATGGGAAGTATGGCTTGATGGTATGGAAATCACCCAATTTACTTATTTTCAACAAGTTGGTGGTATTGAATGTAAGCCAGTGTCTGTTGAAATAACATATGGGATTGAGCGATTAGCGTCCTACATTCAAGATAAAGAAAATGTTTTTGATTTAGAATGGACAGATGGGTTTACGGTTAAAGATATTTTTTATCAACCAGAATTCGAGCATAGTAAATATACATTTGAAACATCTGATACAGAAATGCTCTTTAATTTATTTTCTATCTATGAAAAAGAAGCACATAGACAAATGGACGAGGGGCTAGTACATCCTGCATATGACTATGTTTTAAAATGCTCTCATGTTTTCAACCTATTGGATGCTAAAGGAGCAATTTCTGTTACGGAAAGAACGGGTTACATTGGAAGATGTAGAAATTTAGCGCGTAAAGTTGCAAAAACATTCTACGAAGAAAGAGAAAAGTTAGGATTCCCAATTTTAAAAAGCAAGGAGGGAGAAAGTCATGAATAAGAGAGACTTATTATTGGAGATTGGTTTAGAAGAAATGCCAGCACGCTTTATCTCTGCAAGTATTCAGTCCCTAAAGGAGAAGATGGAGGCTTGGCTTGCTGAGAAGCAATTAGGATATACTTCTGTTCAGGCTTTTTCTACTCCTCGCAGACTAGCACTTCTTGTTGCTGGTTTAGATGAATCTCAACAAGATATGGAAGAAGAAGCAAAAGGTCCTGCTAAACGTATTGCTCAGAACGAAGCTGGCGAATGGTCTAAGGCAGCTGAAGGTTTTACAAGAGGACAAGGGTTAACCGTAGAAAATATTTATTTTAAAGAAATAAATGGTGTTGAATACGCTCATGTTAAAAAGTTTATTAAAGGGAAACAAACAAGCGAATTGTTACCAGAATTAAAAGATTTGATTTTAAGTTTAACATTCCCGAAAAATATGCGTTGGGCAAATAATGATTTACGCTATATACGTCCAATTAAATGGATGATCGCATTATTTGGAGAAGAAATTATCCCATTCACTATTACTAATGTGGAGACTTCTAACCAATCACGTGGTCATCGTTTCTTAGGTGGAGAAATAGTATTTACTAATCCATCTGATTATGAGAAGAAAATGTTGGCTCAGTATGTGATGGTTAATGCAACAGAACGGAAAGAGGCAATTGTTTCGCAAATAAAAAAATTAGAAGAAGAAAACAATTGGATTATTCCAATCGATGAAGATTTATTAGAGGAAGTTACCAATTTAGTTGAGTATCCAACTGCCTTATACGGCACTTTTGAAGCATCTTTTTTAGACTTGCCTACAGAAGTATTAATTACTAGTATGAAAGAACATCAACGCTACTTTCCTGTTAAATCGAAGGATGGAGAGTTGTTGCCTTACTTTGTAACTGTTCGTAATGGTGATCATCAACACCTAGACAAAGTTACAAAAGGAAATGAAAAAGTATTAAGAGCAAGACTTGCGGATGCTGCATTCTTCTATAAAGAAGATCAAAAATTAGTGATAGACGAACTTCTTAAAAAGTTAGAGGCAATTGTTTATCACGAAGAGATTGGTACTTTAGCAGAAAAAGTAGCTCGTGTACGATTGATTGCTTCCAAGTTATCGGAAGCATTACATTTAACTACAGAAGAAAAACAAGATGTAGATAGAGCAGCACAAATTGCTAAGTTTGATCTCGTAACAAATATGGTCTATGAATTCCCAGAATTACAAGGATTGATGGGAGAGCGTTATGCCCTGCAAAAGGGAGAAAAAGAGTCAGTAGCTAAGGCTATTAACGAACATTATATGCCACGCCATGCTGATGATGAAACAGCTCCAAGCAATGTCGGGGCAGTGCTTGCATTAGCAGAAAAATTAGATACAATTGTTTCATTCTTTAGTATTGGATTAGTACCAACAGGTTCACAAGACCCTTATGCACTAAGAAGACAGGCAACAGGGATTGTGCAGACTCTTATGGATAAAAATTGGAGTATTTCTATTGAGCAATTAGTCGAACTTGCGATAAAAGCAATGCCTAATACTTCAAAAGTTACTGGTAAGGACTTAGCAGAATCAGTTCTTTCATTCTTTAAATTACGTGTGAAGTATATTTTACAAGAACATAGCATCCGATATGATATGATAGATGCAATATTAGCAGATAAAATCGGTGGAGCTGCACAGGTCTTAAGAAAAGCAAAAGTTCTGGAGCTTCATAAAGAAGATGCTAATTTTAAAGAAGGAATAGAAGCACTAAGCCGAATTATCAATATTTCTAATAAAGCAACAACGATTTCGACGGTCGATCCAAGTTTATTTGAAAACGAATATGAAAGTGAACTATATAATCGTTTTACAGCTGTTAAGGAAAAAATCAAGACAGATGTAAGCGAAGAAGAGTACTTCCAATTATTATTCTCGTTACAAGACGCAATCTCTGCATACTTTGATCATACTATGGTTATGACTGATGATGAGAAGATTAAAGAAAATCGATTAAATCTGATGGTAGAAATAGCAAATTCTATTAAAGGATTTGCAGGCGTAAACGAAATAATTGTAAAGTAGAAAATAGGTCGTTTAATGAAAGCTAGGCAGGGAAAATCCCTACCTAGTTTCGTTTTTGTAACAACATTCGGCATAATGAAAAGGATATACACGTACTTTTAAAATTTATTGATTCAAAAGAGATAACTTTGGATTCTTTTTCTTTTGATTCTGCTTATTTCGTATATAATAGTTAGTAGATATCGTTACCTAAATGAAGGTGGTGAATAGGAAATCGAACTGAATAAACGTCAAGAAAAAATAATTGAAATAGTAAAAGAAAATGGTCCGATTACAGGTGAGCATATTGCAGATAAACTAAATTTAACAAGAGCTACCCTTCGGCCAGATTTAGCGATATTAACAATGGCTGGCTTTTTAGATGCAAGACCTCGTGTAGGATATTTCTATACTGGCAAAAACTCAGAAAAGTTAGTGATAGACAATATCCGCAATATATTAGTGAAAGATTATTTTTCACACCCAGTAGTGGTTCATGAAAATTCCTCTGTCTATGATGCTATTGTAATTATGTTTACAGAAGATGTTGGAACCATTTTTGTCGTTGATGAAAACTCCACCTTAACTGGGGTGGTTTCCCGCAAAGATCTGTTGCGCGCAAGCATAGGTAAACAAGAGTTAAATTCTTTACCTGTAGCGATTATTATGACTAGAATGCCCAATGTCACGTATTGTTTTAAAGAAGATATATTAGTGGAAGTTGGCTGCAAGTTAATGGATCGAGAAATTGATGCACTGCCAGTCGTAGAAAAAACAGAAAGTGGCCTTCTTGTGATAGGAAGAGTTTCGAAGACAAATATTACTAGAGCGTTTGTAGACTTATCTAACAATCGTAAAGGAACTGTGGAGGAACATAATGACTGAAAGACAAATTATCTATGTTGTATCTGATTCAGTTGGAGAAACAGCTGAACTTGTAACAAAAGCAGCAATCAGCCAATTTTCAGGACATAATGTAAATGTGTTAATTAAAAGGTTCCCATTTGTAGAAGATAAATCAAATATTCATGAAGTAGTTATGCAAGCAAAATTAGAACATGGAATGATTGCTTATACACTTGTCAAACCAGAAGTTCGCAATTACATGAGTGAGTTAGCTCGTCAAGAGGGCGTGTATGCATGCGATATAATTGGTCCGATTATTGATCAATTTCAAGTGTTATGGGGAAAGACTCCTTTATATGAGCCAGGACTAGTTAGAAAATTGGATGAAGACTATTTTAAAAAAGTCGAAGCGATAGAATTTGCTGTGAAATATGATGATGGCAGGGATCCAAGAGGGCTGGAAAAGGCAGATATTATATTAATTGGTGTTTCTCGAACTTCCAAAACACCTCTTTCTCAATTTTTAGCACATAAAAGAGTCAAAGTAGCAAATGTTCCAATTGTACCTGAGGTTGATCCACCAAAGGAATTATTTGAAGTTCCAGCAAGTAAATGTTTTGGATTAAAAATAAGTCCAACAAAATTAAACAATATTAGAAAAGAACGACTTATCTCCCTTGGATTAAGTGACCAAGCAAGTTATGCGCAAATTGAAAGAATAAAAGAAGAGTTAACCTATTTTGAGGATATTGTTAATCGTATCGGCTGTCCAGTTATTGATGTGACAAATAAGGCTGTAGAGGAAACAGCGAATATTATTCATAATTTGTACTATCGCTCCAAGTATAATGCAAATAATTAAGTATTTTTATAGAAGCTTAGATTGGTAAAGACTTGGTTCTCCATGGGTGGAATCAAGTTTTTAATTGTTAAGAACGAGCAGATTTACGCTCGTAATCAAATAGACTAACTTTCCTGGATTTATTTTCATTACATATCTTTTTTTGGTTCTAGTATGGCATAAAAGGAATAATTATAGATAAAAAAAGATGGAATTTCAAGCGGATTTGTACTATAATAAAAAATTGTGATAAAAAAGTATCATATTTTAGGTTTAGACTTGGCTTTTTACGAATAAACTATTTATTGTGAGAAGTCAAGGAAAGGGATAAAAAAATTTTCGACATTACTTCTTTCGTGAAAAAATTATCTAGGAAGAAGGAATATGTGGAGTGATGTAGAATTAGTAGTACATTAGGAAAACATATGATATATGTTGATGCAGATTCCTGTCCAGTAAAAGAAGATATTGTCGAAATAGCTTCTTCTTATCATTACAAGCTACTATTCGTTGCATCTTATGCGCATATGAAGAAAGAGAATGATAAGCAGAATTGGAAGTATGTGGATAGCGATAAAGAAGCTGTAGATTTATTTATTATGAATGCTACCAAGAAAAAGGATATTGTCGTAACTCAGGATATTGGCTTGGCCTCCACGTTATTGCTAAAACAAGTTACTGTTCTTTCACCAAGAGGAGTAATGTATGAGGAAGAAACAATAAATACTGCACTTGATATGCGCTATTTATCTGCTAAAGCTAGACGAAAAGGGGTATATGGTAAGGGGCCAAAACCATTTACAGAAGAGGACCGACAAAAATTCAGAAGAAATTTTATAAGGATTTTGTCGAAAAATGAAGGAGAATCGATTGGACACGTCGAATAATTTATTAGTAGGCTATAAGTAGGGAGATGTGTAGATAATGGTGGCACGCATTCCTGAAGAAAAACTCAATGAAATTAAACAAGCTACTGATATTGTTGAAATCATTGGAGAACATCTATCCCTTACAAGACAAGGGCGTAATTTCATCGGTCTTTGTCCTTTTCACGGCGAAAAAACACCTTCTTTTACCGTATCGCCAGATAAACAAATATTTCATTGCTTTGGCTGTCATGCAGGTGGTAATGTATTTACCTTTCTTATGGACTTAGAAGGCTCTTCTTTTGTAGAAGTGGCAACAAGTCTTGCGGACAGAGCGAATATTGACTTAGGAATAGAAGTAGCTGAACTGGAAAAGAAACCAGCTATTCCTAATGATTTACAGCAAATGATTGATGCACATGAACTATTATCTAAATTCTACCATCATTTGCTCGTAAATACAAAGGATGGTCAGCATGCATTAGAATATTTGACTAATAGGGGCTTTACTCTACCTATGATTGAAAAGTTCCAAATAGGCTATACACTTAATTCTTGGGATTTAGCTGTGAAATTTTTAGGGAAACGTAAATTTGATGTTTCACTATTAGAAAAAGCTGGTTTGATTGTAAAAAGTGAAAGGGATGAAAAATATTTTGATCGTTTTCGCGATCGAATAATATTCCCAATTAATGATCGAAATGGTAACACAATTGCGTTTTCTGGACGTGCATTAGGGGATAATAATCCTAAATATCTTAACAGTCCAGAAACACCAATTTTTAATAAAAGCAATACACTTTACAATTTTCATAAAGCAAGGCCTATAATACGAAAGCTTCAACATGTTGTTTTGTTTGAAGGGTTTGCAGATGTTATTGCTGCAAATAGAGCAGGTGTTGAAAATAGTGTTGCGACAATGGGAACGTCTTTAACAGAGGAACATATCGCAATTCTAAAAAGAAACGCACGAAATATAACAATTTGTTATGATTCTGATTCAGCAGGGATAGAAGCAGCCCTTCGTGCAGGACAGCTTCTTACAAAGGCTAATTGTGTTGTAAAAGTAGTAATGTTACCAGATGGAATGGACCCAGATGATTATGTGAACAAATTTGGGGAAGATAAATTACAGCAAGAAATTCTTCATGGAAGCATCCCTTTTATGGGATTCAAAATGCTGTACTATCGAAGAGGGAAAAACCTTCAAAATGAAGGAGATAAACTTGCCTATATCGAAGAAGTAATAGGAGAAATTGCTAAACTGGATAAGGCAGTAGAAAAAGATCTCTACTTAAGGCAACTAGCGGATGAGTTTTCACTTTCCCTAGAGGCGTTAAAGCAGCAAGAGATGCAAATGGAACGATCGGTTCCAAAGGAACAGGCTGTTGAACAAAGTGTCGTTCCTGTGAAGCAATATACGGTGAAAAAAAGAGCGACTGGTTTGTTGCCTGCATATCATACCGCCGAAAAAAGACTGCTTGCACATATGTTTAAAAGTGAGGATATTGCCTACAAAGTGCAAAACTCATTACAGGGAAGAGCATTTAATATTGATGAACATCAAGCTATTTTCACTTATCTTCTTGCTTACTATGAAAAAGGTCTTGGCAATGATACAAGTTCTTTTATGAATTTTATTGATGATCCAGATTTACAACGGATTGTAGCCGAAATCGAAATGATGGAAGTGAATGAAGAGGTAAGTGAGCTAGAAATTAGTGATTATATGAAACAAGTCATTAATTATGAAAAAATGCTTGAAATAAAGGAAAAGAAACAATTGCTTAAAGAGGCAGAACGTCAAAATGACTATATAAAAGCTGCTCAAATAGGTATGGAAGTCCTTTTATTAGAAAAAACGTTAAAATAGGTATATCATTGTCTTGATTTTTTGGAAGGAGGGGGACATATGGCTGAAAAGTCTGCCCGTTCAAAAGAGATTGAAACGGAACTAACCCTTGATCAGGTAAAGGAACAATTAACAGAAGTAGGAAAAAAAACTGGTGTGCTCGCATATGATGATATCGCTGAGAAATTATCTAGTTTTGAATTAGATTCTCACCAAATGGATGAGTTTTACGAATTTTTAGGTGATCAGGGAGTCGAATTAATTGGTGACGGAGAAGAAGAAGCTCCGAATGTCCAAGAACTCGCTAAAGGGGAAGAAGAATTCGATTTAAATGACCTAAGTGTTCCCCCAGGTGTAAAAATAAATGATCCAGTTCGTATGTATTTGAAAGAAATCGGAAGAGTTGATTTGCTTTCTGCAGAAGAAGAAATTAACTTAGCAAAGCGTATATTGCAGGGTGACGAAGAAGCTAAACGCCGTTTAGCAGAAGCTAACTTGCGCTTAGTTGTAAGTATTGCAAAACGCTATGTTGGACGTGGAATGCAATTCCTAGATTTAATTCAAGAAGGTAACATGGGCTTAATCAAAGCTGTTGAAAAATTTGATTACGAAAAAGGATTTAAATTTAGTACGTATGCAACATGGTGGATTCGTCAAGCAATCACACGTGCGATTGCGGATCAGGCAAGAACAATCCGTATTCCTGTTCATATGGTTGAAACCATTAATAAATTAATACGTGTTCAACGTCAATTATTACAGGATCTTGGCCGCGAACCAACTCCTGAAGAAATTGGAGAAGACATGGATTTATCTCCAGATAAAGTAAGAGAAATATTAAAAATTGCGCAAGAGCCTGTATCTTTAGAAACGCCAATTGGTGAAGAAGATGATTCTCATTTAGGCGATTTTATTGAGGATCAAGATGCTACTTCTCCTTCTGAACATGCTGCTTATGAATTGTTAAAAGAGCAATTAGAAGATGTTTTAGATACATTAACAGATCGAGAAGAAAATGTTTTAAGATTGCGATTTGGGCTTGACGATGGCCGTACACGCACACTTGAAGAAGTTGGGAAAGTATTTGGTGTAACCCGTGAGCGTATTCGTCAAATTGAAGCGAAAGCATTAAGAAAGTTAAGACATCCAAGCAGAAGCAAACGATTGAAGGATTTCTTAGAATAAGCTAATTTAGCTTGAGTGGTCTTCAATATGATTCTATAAAGAAATAGTTTACTTCCTGTGAAGTAGCTATTTCTTTTTTTTAAGGTGAGACCTGTGTTTCTTTTTTAACTTTTATTTGATCATAAATACTTAAGGAAGTGATGCTTTAAAATGGATGATCAGAGAAAATTAATTATTGTTAAGGAAATTACTTATTGGAAAGAGAATAAAATGCTTCCAGAACATTATTGTGATTATTTACTCACATTATATACAGAAGGAAATGGTGTAGAAGAAAATAAGATAAGGAAAAAAAGAAATAGTGTATTCCTTCTGCCATTATTATTTTTGTCTTTCATTCCATTAACTATATTTTTATTATATTTTACTGAATTGTCTTTCATTTTGCAAATGGCTATTTCACTAATTTTTCTGATTTTTTGTTTTGTAGGAATTTTTTTGTATAATAAAAAACAGTTAAATGTTGATATACCAGCTGCTGTTGCTGCAATTATTTTTCTTTTATTTAGTGTAGCATTTGTTTTGAAGTTTTTTTCTAATGCAATAATATTTTTATATATCATTTTATTCCTTAACTGTTTATTTTGGTATTTATGTGGAAAGAAATATAAGCTACTATATTTTACGATTGCTGCTATAATTGGTGCTACTTTATTAATTATACTTGTCGTATCAAAAGTATTTGCTTTAACTAGAATTTGAAATGTGGTGTAAATAATGAATACAGATAAATTATCGAAACGATTAGAAACCGTTGCCAAATACATACCTAGAGATTCAACGTTTGCTGATATAGGGTCCGATCATGCTTATTTGCCGTGCTATATGGTAAAAAGGAACGCTGTTCGTTTTGCCATCGCTGGAGAGGTGGTTGACGGTCCCTACCAATCAGCTATTAAACAGGTGAAGCAAGAAGGATTAACGTCAAAAATATCTGTGCGAAAAGGTAATGGTCTTGAAGTAGTTGAAATAAATGAAGTAGATTGCATTACGATAGCAGGAATGGGTGGGGCACTAATCGCATCCATTTTAGAAAATGGAAGAGACAAATTAAAGAATGTTCAAAGATTGGTCTTGCAGCCAAATATTAGTGCAGTCTCTATTCGTGAGTGGCTGTTAAGAAATTATTGGACTCTAGTAGCAGAAGAAATATTAGAAGAAGATGGTAAAATTTATGAGATACTAGTGGCCGAAAAAGGGGATTCTTCTGCTTTATACGAAACAAGAGAAGAGAGCGCAATATTATTTGGACCATTTCTAATGAAAGAAAAAAATGCTGCATTTGTGAAAAAATGGAACCTAGAGAAAAAGAATTGGCAAAGGATACTTGCCCAGTTAGAAGCTGCACCTGAATCAGAAGAAAATATACAGAAACGCAAAGAACTGCAACAAAAGATAACATTAGTGGATGAGGTGAATAAATCATGAAGAATATTAATGGTTATGAAATAATATCTTTGTTTGAGCAATTCTCCCCTAAAGCATATGCAATGGAAGGAGATAAAATAGGGTTGCAGGTCGGCGATTTAACTAGACCTGTAAAACGTGTCATGATTGCACTTGACGTACTTGATGAGGTAGTTGAAGAGGCAATCTCACAAAAAGTAGATTTAATTATCGCTCATCATCCACCAATTTTTCGCTCACTCTCCAAAATAACACTGGATAATCCATCAGGAAAAATAATGCATAAATTAATTAAGCACGATATTTCGGTTTATGCTGCACATACAAATCTTGATGTCGCAAAAGGCGGCGTCAATGATCTTTTAAGTGATGCATTAGGATTACAGGAAACGCAAGTATTAGTGCCGACTTATGAGGATAAATTAAAAAAATTAGTTGTCTATGTACCTAAAGACCAGGCAGAACAGGTAAAGAAAGCGATCGGTGATGCTGGAGCCGGGGCAATAGGCAACTATAGTCATTGCGTTTTTTCAACAGAAGGAATCGGTGAATTTCAACCTCTAGAAGGAGCTGATCCTTACATTGGAGCTGTCAATAAATTAGAGCATGTAGATGAAGTGAAAATCGAATCGGTTTATCCAGCTTCTAAAGAAAAAAAAATAATAAGAGCAATGCTTAAAGCTCATCCATATGAAGAAGTTGCTTATGACATCTATGATTTGCAAATAAAAGGGGAACAATTAGGTTTAGGCCGTATTGGTAAAGTAGAAGAGACGACCTTAAGAGAGTTCGCTAATCATGTCAAAAAAGTCTTTGAAGTAGACGGGGTCCGTGTGGTCGGAAATTTAGATGCAAAGGTCAAAAAAGTTGCTGTCTTAGGTGGAGACGGTAATAAATATTATTCCCATGCTTTAATGAAAGGCGCGGATGTCTATATTACAGGAGATATGTATTATCATGTGGCCCATGATGCACAAGCTGTAGGGTTAAATATCATTGACCCTGGACACAATGTTGAAAAAGTGATGAAGCTGGGGGTAACAAAGGTTTTAACAAAAATGTGTAAAGTCAATGGCTATGAAGTGGAGATTTTCCCTTCTGTAATTCATACTGATCCGTTTACTTTTATTTAATGAGGATTATTGTAAATGAAAAGCAGACAAACTTTTTTTGGGGTAGATAAAGGGGTTTGCCTGCTTTTTTATTTTGAAAAACAGAGCAGCCTGAATACAGCCCGCGCTCCATGGAGCGTTAAGTGTATTCAGACTACGGGTGATTGCAACAAACTTTATAGAAACATCCTCTTCAAAGATTATTTTACCTTAACTTTTGGTAAAATCTTATTTAAAGGGACTTTCTTTTCGAACTGCCATGTACTTTCGTCTGTTGGATCATATTGCTCCAAAAAATTTATAACTTCTTTTGTAATAGGGGTTGGAGTCGATGCACCAGCTGTTACTGCAACACTGCTTGCGTCTTTTAACCATTCTAGCTTGAGTTCTGAAATGTCTGCTATACGATATGCAGCCGTATGGGCAATTTCTTCAGAAACTTGTGCTAAACGATTGGAGTTATTGCTTTTTGGATCGCCAACAACAATTAATACTTCAGCTTCTCCTGCCTGTTTTGCAACCGCTTCTTGTCTTACTTGTGTTGCTAAGCAGATTTCTTTATGGAATTCAGCCTGCGGGAAATTTTTCTTAATATTCTCCATTAAATCAGCAACATCCCATTGACTCATCGTTGTTTGGTTTGTTACAAGAATTTTATCTTGATTAATTTCTAAGCTGCTAACATCTTCAAGTGTTTCTACCAATGATACTGCATGTGGAGCAACGCCAACGGCCCCCTCTGGTTCAGGATGTCCTTTTTTCCCTATATAAATAATATAGTAACCCTCTTTGACCTTTTCTTTAATCAAATCATGTGTTTTTGTTACATCTGGGCAAGTAGCATCCAACGTTACTAACCCTTTTTCTGCTGCTATTTTGCGAACCTCTGGAGATACACCATGCGCAGTGAAGATGACTGTTCCAGAATCTATTTTTTCTAATATTTCTTTTCTATTTTGACCATCTAAAGTGATAATGCCTTCTTCTTCAAATGCATCTGTTACATGTTTATTGTGAACAATCATCCCTAGAATATAGATAGGACGAGGCAATGTTTTATCTAAAGCAGCATTTCGCGCAATCACCATAGCATCGACAACTCCATAGCAATACCCTCGTGGTGCAATTTTTATGACTTTCATTCTCCGATTCCTCCTGCACGATACTTCTATAAACAAATATATTAAGTAAATGTACTAATATTTCTTAA